>Ga0334900_1000896_pt1 | contig 37571 bp, 32 predicted proteins | sample GraSluR3_MG_2_FD_207231 | JGI IMG/M metagenome (GOLD analysis project Ga0334900, IMG submission 207231) | Sludge microbial communities from methane-producing bioreactor in Wageningen University, Netherlands - Granular Sludge_31_08-R3 | ecosystem: Engineered > Bioreactor > Anaerobic >... | reverse complement strand
ATACAAAAGCCCTTTTAACTGATACAATACCCTTTACAACCGAAGACAGTAGGTGCAAAGATAAATCCTACCGAGGCAATCTTTTTTAATATTGATCCCCATCTTCGGTCGGGGATTTTTTTATACACTATGCCTGCAACAAAAAAAATAGAAAAAGTTTCGCAAGTAGTCGAAAACTTAAAAAATTCAAAATCTGTCGCTTTAGTCCAATATCAAGGTCTTAGTGCTAATGATATTGCCGAGCTTAGGGCAAAAATCAAAGAAACTGGTGGTTCCATGGAAGTTGTCAAAAACACTCTTATCACCAAAGCTCTAAAAGAAATCGGTATTAATTTACCAGAAACATTAGTTGGACCAACTTCTTTAACTTATTGTTATGACGATGAAGTCGGCCCTCTCAAAGAAATAGACAAAATCAACAAAGCCAAAGAAATCACTAGCTTCAAATACGGTGTTTATGAAGGTAAACTTCTTCTCCAAGATGAACTTACTTCATTTTTAAATTTACCTTCAAAATCTACTTTGTATGCCCAACTAGTTGGTGGTTTGGTTAATCCTCTTCAGAGATTAATGTATGTTTTTAAGTTTAATCAAACCCAACTAGTTCTAACCCTGAAAGCAATTTCAGAGAAATCTAACTAATTTACTAATTTACTAATTTACTAAATAAATATGGAAGATAACAAAAAATTACAAGCAATTATCGATGATATTGCTAAACTTTCCGTTTTGGAGCTTTCCGAATTAGTCAAAGCTCTCGAAGAAAAATTTGATGTCAAAGCTGTTGCTGCTGCACCTGCTGCTGCTGTTGGCGAAGCCAACCCCGCAACTGCTGGGGCTCCCGCTGAAGAAAAGAGTGAATTTGATGTCACCATCACTAATGCTGGTGCCAACAAAATTGCTGTCATCAAAGCTGTCCGCGAATTTAAGCCTGAACTAGGTCTTAAAGAAGCCAAAGATCTTGTTGATGCTTGCCCAGCCGCCATCGGTACTATGAAAAAAGATGCTGCTGCTGAAGCCAAAGCTAAACTAGAAGAAGCCGGTGCTCAAGTAGAGTTAAAGTAATACTTTTTTAAAAAACCCCGATTTATATTAAGTCGGGGTTTTTTTCTTTCAAAAAATTAAAAACATCTCCAACCTTACCACTTTTTTCTTTCTTCACAACTAAAATTGCATCTTCCGTTTCTATTACTTGTATTCCACTCAAACCAACTATAGCCGTAAACTTTTTAGAATTAACAAAATTATCTTTACCATCTATTTCCAAAACATTGCTATTTTTATATATATTCTCTTTCTTCAAAAATTCCTCCAAAGATTCCCAAGTTCCCAAATCTACCCACTCAAAAGGACACTCCACTACAAAACCATCATTCATTTCATATTTAGTTACTCTAGCTTCTATCGGATCCTTAGGCATCTTAGCATATTCTGTCGGTATATCAGCCCCATTAATTATATTCATCAAAGGTTCATACCATTCTGGAGCTCTCCTCTTAAAAGCTTCTAGCATTAATCTCGGCGTCCAAGCATAATGATTAGCATGACCAAAAACTTCACCTGCCTCAATTGCTTCTTCATTTCTTTCTGGATCACCCCTCATCACTAATTTTTTCATTTTATAAATATTAATTCCCCCAGTATTTTCCACCTTTGTACCAGGAATCATAAAATCTATTCCCGCAATTCCCCTCTTTGGCCTAATTCCACCAGTCATCAATTTTCCCTCTTTTCTAATTAAATTATCAAAAACCTCTATCATTTCAATAAACTTTTCAGGAGGATTTCGCAAAACATCTGCCTGGACTAACATAAAAGGCTCATCGGGAAATCTTTTGTATAACATCGCCGCACAAAAACCAGTTGCCGGACCCTGATTTCTCATTTCAGGCTCAATAAAAATATTTTCATCCAAAATATCTGGTACTTGCTCTTTAGCAATTTTCGCTTGATCTGCATTAGTCTGCAAAAAAATATCTTCAGGTTTAAACTTAAGCCTTAAAACTTCCCAATTAATTTGAAAAATAGATTTTCCTTCAATCAAAGGTAAAAATTGTTTAGGCATTTTTTGTCGGCTCAGTGGCCACATTTTAGTACCAACTCCACCACAAATTATTACTGTTTTCATAAGCTTAGTATATAATACATTATAATGAACAAAGAGGAAATAATTAATACCAGTCTAAACTGGATTAAACAAAATAAATTACAAATTTCTAGCGAAGATTTAACAAAACCATGGGGAGCTTTTTGGTGTATAGACAAAAAAAATTTAACACACTTTCTCTCTCTATTTTTTCCAAACAATAAATCAGAACAACACAACATAAATCCCAAGATACTCCTTATCGAAGCTAATAAAAAAATATCTCTACAATTTCACCATAAGAGAGCAGAACAATGGAAAATCATCAAAGGACCAGTCAAAGTAATAATTGATCAAAAGGAAAAAATCTTAAACCAAGGTGAAGAAGTTTATATCAAAGCTAAAAGTGTACATAGACTTTGTGGTCTCGACAACTACGGCTTAGTTGCTGAAATATGGATTCACAACAATCCCCTTTCACCTTCTAACGAAAATGATATTGTCCGAATTACAGACGATTTTGGTAGAAATTAATAAAAATTTTTTTTCTCTCTATTGACACACTAGTATCATTTGTGTTTTACTGGTTATAGTTATTATTTACTTTGATATTAGAGGAGCCATTATATGGATATTCAAAACCTATCACAAGATAACCCTGTGATACAAAAAAATGCTAATAAAAAGGTCAACGGAGTTTCCATCGACAATCTCCCTGATCTTCTCACGGTCGCCGAAGTTGCCGACCTTTTAAGAGTTTCCAAGTTAACCATCAAAAGATGGGGTAAAAGAGGAAAACTTCCAGCAATTCGCATTAACGCCCGCGGAGACAGACGATATCGCAAAGAAGCGGTTCTCTGGTTGCTAGGTATTCAAGCCGAATAAATTAAATCAAAATCCTGCCCTTGGGTGTTCTTTTAATCAAAGCTTTTTTAATCAAATACGGTTCATAAACTTCTGTAATCGTCCCCACATCTTCATTTAAGGTCGCTGCCAAATTTTCAATTCCTACCGGACCACCATTGTATATTTTTTTGATAGTATCCAAATACTTCCTATCTGCATCATTTAAACCTAAACTATCAACCCCTAACATTTTCAAAGCTTCCTCTGTTTCTGTCTCTGTAATCAAACCATCATTATTAACTTGTGCATAATCCCTAACCCTCTTTAGTAACCTAATCGCTACTCTCGGAGTTCCCCGTGATCGCTTAGCAATTTCAATAGCCGCCTTTGTCTCTATCTTCACTTCTAACAATTCAGACATCCTTTCTACTATCTCAGTCAAAGCCTCATCATCATAAAAATCCAATTGCTGGACATAACCAAACCTATCTCTCATTGGACCACCAACCAAACCTATTCTTGTAGTTGCCCCAATCACTGTAAATTTTTGCAAATTTAACCTCACTGTTTTTGCCCCTGGACCTTTACCCAGCACAATATCCAAAGCACAATCTTCCATTACACTGTAAAGAGTTTCTTCAACCGCCTTATTCAGTCTATGTATCTCGTCAATAAACAACATATCTCCCTTTTTTAAAGCCGTTAAAATGGAAGCTAAATCCCCCACCCTAGTTAACGCCGGACCTGAAGTAATTTTTATATTAGAGCTCATCTCCTTAGCCAAAAGAAAAGCCAAAGTCGTCTTACCTAGACCAGGTGGACCATAAAATAAAATATGATCCAAAGATTCACCTCTCTCCTTGGCTGCTCGCAAAAAAATATCTAATTGTTTTTTTAACTTGTCTTGACCAATAAATTCAGATAAATTTTGAGGTCTTAAAGATTTTTTAGACACCATTCCAATTGCTCCTCAATAATTATTATTTCTTTTGGTAACTTAGACATTATTTTTTCAATCTCTCGCCTTTCAAAACCCAATTGCTTCAAACTCAAATACAAATCATCCTCTTTATCAATTTCCTCTTGATTCAAATCCAAATCTTTAATTCCCCCAACCTTGGATTTCAAATCAATAATAATCCTCTGAGCTGTTTTTTTGCCCAAACCTTTAATCTTTTCAAAAAATTTAACATCAGCATTAGAAATTGCCTTAATTACCAAATCACTTTCGGTTTTACTCAAAATCTGTGCTCCTGTCTTTGGCCCCACTCCCGAAACAGAAATAAGCATTTTAAACAATTTCACTTCCTCAAAAGATTCAAATCCAAAGAGAGAAATATCATTTTCCGACACCGACTGATAAGTATACAAATCAATTTCCTGTCCATCATCTAATTTAGTAATTAACTTATTTCCTATATTTACCAAATATCCCACTCCACTAACCTCCAAGATTATTTGATTTTCCAAAATATTTTTAACACGACCACAAAGACTTGCTATCATTCCCAAATTATACACGAAACAACATCATGATACAAAGCAGTTGAGTCTTCTGTGACTTAAATGTGTCAAGGCTACCGCAACTGCATCTGAAGCATGGCTTGGAGTTATCTTTTTTTTACGATTTAGCATATTTTTCACCATCAATTCTACTTGCGACTTATCAGCTCGACCATAACCAGTCAAACACATTTTTATCTTTAATGGACTATATTCAAAAACCTTAATTTTGTGTAAATAAGCCAATGTTTTAATCATTCCAATTGCTTCCGCCACCCTACTCGCCGATTTTTCATTTTTAGCAAAATATAAAGATTCAATCGCCACCTCCTTAACTTTAAATTTTTTAATCAACTTGTCCAAACTATCATATATTTCACCCAATCTTTCAACACTTTTCACACTCGTTACGATACATCCCACCTTAATCAACTTTTCATCTTCACTTACGATAGCAAAACCAGTATTGGCCAATCCAGGATCAATCCCTAATATCATAAACAATTCTACCCCATTTTCCAAAAGATTCCTACCTATAATTTTTTATAAGATAAATCTTTTTTTATACACTTTTCCACAATTATCCCTATAATATATTTATACAAAACCTAAACAAAAGTTATAAGACAAAACCAAACTTGTGCTATCATTAACTAATGAATTATCAGAAAGACAAGATATTAGCCCCTTTCACTACTGTCAAAATAGGTGGTCCTGCCGAATTTTTTATCGTTGCCGAATCAAAGCATCAACTACAGCAGATATTAGACGATATTCCCGTAAATAAGGGTAAAAAAATCACTATTTTAGGCAATGGATCCAATACTCTCATATCAGACAAGGGAATTGATGGTTATTGTATAAAAAACAATAGCTCAGACATCAAACTTCTCGACAATAACCAAATAGAAGTAGACTCTGGTGTTCAACTTTCAAGATTAATTGATTTTTCACTTCAACACCAACTCACTGGATTAGAAACTTTTGCCTATATTCCCTCAACCATTGGTGGTGCTATTGCCGGAAACATCCACGGAACCAAAGAAACATTTGATCACTTCGTCAAAAAAATTCAATATCATCCTCTTCATACTAATATCATCCTCTCTGCCATCCTCCAACTACAACCAGGCGACAGCAAACAAGCTCAACAAATAAAACAAGATATTATCAACCACAAGCAACAAACCCAACCAACCAATTCTCTGGGTTGTATTTTCAAAAATCCTTCCCCTGACCAACCAAGTGGCTACATTATAGACAAACTTTTAAATCTCAAAGGTCATCGTATAGGTGACGCTCAAATATCGGAAAAACACGCCAATTTTATTATTAATCTTGGTCAAGCTACTGCCAAAGATTACTACGGACTAATCACCCTTATCCAAAACAAAGCCAAAAAAGAACTAAATATCAACCTCGAACTTGAAATAAAACTTTTAGGAAAAATTTAGGCAAAACTACTTGCCTCTTGATTCTCCCTGGTTGTTTGATCAAAGAATACAACCACTCCAAACCAAATTTACGCCAAAAGATAGGTGCTCTTTTCAAGTCACCACTATAATAATCAAAACTCCTCCCTACTCCCATTACCATCCCTACCTTTAATTTTGACAAATTCCTAGCAATCCACTCCTCTTGTCTTTTCATTCCATAAGCTACCAACAAAATATCAATTTTTTTACCTTTCAACTCTTTTAATATTTTTTCATCCTCACCTACCGCCAACCCACAGTAAGAACCAGCCACCTTAGTCTGGTATTTCTTTTCAAAATACTGAGCCGTCCTCTTTGATCTATCACCAAAACCACCCAAAAAATAAATATTCCAATTATTTATCTTAGACAAACTACACAAATCATTAACAAGATCACTCCCCGCTACTATTTCTGGCTTTTTACCTGTTTTTCTTTTGACTGCCCACGCCAAACCTACTCCATCGATAACATTAAGATTAGTCCTATGTAAAATTTTGTTAAAAGCCCTATCTTTACAAGCATTCATCACGAACTCGGGATTTACCGTTGCTATCCAAAAATTCTCTTTTTTCCTAGCTAAAACAGCTTTAATTATACTTAGCACTTCCCTCTTACTTCCGCTAAATATAGGAATATTAAAGATATTGACTATCTTTCCATTATTTTTGTATATTATACTATCAGATTTCATAGTTCTCCTGCTCAAATTCTATCAGAAAAATAGTCAAAAAACACTAATTTCTTTCAAAAACAAATTTTGACTCATCATTTCAAAAAAAATTTCCCCTATTTTCAATCAACATATTCATTGTTTATAAGATATTTTTGATAAATATATCAACCCCAAAATCAATATAAAAATATAAGATACAAATACAAAAAAATAAAATATAAAAAAATAAGTATATTGAATAAATTATTTACTCAAAAAAATACCATTGGTTAAGAAAAAATATAAAAAATAATGAAAAAATATAAAAAACAAGAAAAAAATATTATAATACTAAAACACAACAAAATTTACCAATTAGAATATTGCTTCAATGCTCTATTATAGGTATCCAAATTTTCCATCACCATCCCCATCCCTTTGATAACACACAGGCGAGGATCGTTAGCCACATGAGCCGAAACTCCTATTTCCCTAGTAATTAAAATATTTAAATTCTTTAACTGAGCCCCTCCACCGCTCAAAACAATCCCTCTGTCAATAATGTCAGCCACCAACTCTGGTGGCGTAGTTTCTAGGGCGTCTCTTATCGCCATAATCATCAAATCCAAGACTGGCCTAACCGCTTCATAAACAATATCAGAATCAACTTCCATATTTTTGGGTAAACCATTCAAAACATCCCTACCATTTATTTCCATCTTTTCCGCTTTTTTTAATTTAATAGCACTTCCCAAATTAACTTTTATAGTTTCCGCTGTCTGCTCCCCCACTATCAAACCATTATTTTTTTTCAAAAAATCTCGGATAGCCTCATCAATCTTGTAACCACCCAAACGAACACTCTTGTGTGTCACCACTCCTCCCAAAGCTACCACCGCCGCCTCAGTCACCCCACCACCAAAATCAACAATCATATTACCAAAACTTTCAGATACCGGTATTTTTGCTCCAATTGCCGCCGCTAAAGGCTTATCTATCAGAAAAGCTTTCCTCGAACCAGCCGACAAAACTGAATCCATTACCGCTCTCTGCTCTACCTGTGTTACTCCTGCTGGAACTCCCACCAACACCTCTGGCCCAAAAAGCCAACCACTTCTAGAAACTTCTTTCAAAAAATATTTAATCATTGCCTGTGTCACCTCATAATCAGAAATAACTCCATTCTCCAAAGGTCTTACAATCTCAATATATTCAGGAGTCTTTCCTAACATTTTTTTAGCCTCATTTCCCACTGCCATAACCTTCTTATCTTCCAATCCTACCGCCACAATTGTTGGTTCATCCAAGACAACACCCTTCCCCGATTCCCAAACCAAACTATTCATTGTCCCTAGGTCAAGTCCTAGCTTTTTTATTAAACTCATATTTCATTTTAACAATTAAATCGCATTATTATATATAATACATATATGACAGCACATCCAACCCACCACAAAAGCTTTTTTATAATTAGTGCCGTAATTATCTTTATTATTACTGCCACTCTCTTAATTTCTCTATATGCTAGAGGCTACAAATTAGATCTCAGCGGTACTCCTACCATTAGGTCTACTGGCATACTTTCTCTTATGTCCAAACCCAAATCAGCCTCCGTTTATATCAACAACCACCTTACCACTGCCACTGATGACACTCTAGGACTTCTCCCAGGAGAATATACTGTCAAAATAGTTAAAGATGGCTTTAACCCTTGGGAAAAAACAATCAATGTCAAAAAGGAAATTGTCACCCAAATCGATGCTCAACTTTTCAAGTCTGTCCCCGATCTCAAATCTCTCACTGTTTCTGGTGCTATCAGCCCAACATTAAGCCCTGATGGCAACAAAATAATTTACGCTGTTGCTTCTGCCTCAGCTAGCAAAAACAATGGTCTTTACTTGCTTGATATTTCTTCTCCCACCCTCTTATCTACCAACAAAAATGTTCCCAAACAATTATCATCTAATTATCCCAACATAAATTGGGCCGAATTTAACTTCAAATTTTCCCCTAATTCCAAAAGCGTCATTGCTACTAACATTAATTCCCATGTTTCCTATCTTTTTTCAATTGATGGCAATTTATCCATCAGAGATATCACCGATATTACTCCTCGCCTCAAAGTTATCGAGAATGAATGGCAAGAACAAAGCACTTTGTACACTCTTAACTCTTTAGAAAAAATACCAGAAGAAATCAAAAACCTAATTGCTACCGAATCTTCCAAAAACTTCGAATTTTCCAGCTCAGCCGAAAAAATACTTTATTTAGCCACCACAGACAATGAAATACCTCAAGCTATTATCACTCCCCCTCTTAACCCTAGCAGTCAAACACAACACCGCACCATCAAAAAAGACAACTACTATGTCTACGACTTCAAAGAAGATACTAATTTTCTCATTGGACACAAAGACGAAGTCATTAATCCTTTCTGGCTAGCCAATTCCAACAACATTGTTTATATCAATGATCAAAAAATCAAAGCAATCGAATACGACGCCACCAACGAACAAATAATTTTTGCTGGTGATTTTGATCCTTCTGTTGTCTTTCCTTCACCAGACGGCAATAAAATCATTACTTTAACAGCTCCCTACCAAGGCACATCCAAAAACCTCTACGCCATTTTAATCAAATAAACCAAGTCATAAATACAATATGTTTTTTATCTTCTAAAGTGTCTCCAACAATATAAAAAAATAATCTTATAATATTACCTAAATTACATTTACAGCAAAAAACTCATTTTATAACCCAAAAAATAGCAATTAATTTAATTAACGAGCAAAAATAAAGCTTTATACCTATCTTAAGAATAATTTTATTAAAATCAAAAATATAGCACTCCAGTAGAATCTCTGCTAAATACAAATCAAAGAAAAAATCAGTATATCTACCTTTCTAATTCTTTCTGGATACAAAAACAAATAACTATATCAACAATAAACTACGTCCTCTAAAGAGATATAATAAAAAGTTCAAAATAATGATAAAATTGCTTAGTATTATTAACAATTTAGGTAAAAATTTTTACCAAAACAACGGAGATTGGCGCAATTGGCTAGCGCGCAGCGTTCGGGACGCTGAGGTTGCTGGTTCGAATCCGGTATCTCCGACCTGATCACTAATTTATTAATTTGCTAAATTACTAATTTACTAAATTAATAAATTAAAACCTCGTCCTCATAGTTCAACGGATAGAACGCGGGTTTCCTAAACCTGAAATGGGGGTTCAATTCCCCCTGAGGATACTTTTTCCGCATATTTTAAACCTAAAACTATATTTTCACCGCAACATTTTAATCATTCTCCGCACATTAATCTGATTAAATTATCCAAATTAATTTAAAATATTCTCCGCAAAAACCAGACTAACTACCTTCAATTTTTACTATACTTTAACAACTTTATATATCATTTTTTACCGCACTAACTTAAAATAAAGAAGGAAAACACAAAAAACATCAACAAATCACTCTCTAGCCTCTTTTAGACAAAATAGCCATAATTTCTCAAAATCATATATATCAAAAAATATCTTCAAGCCAACATAGACAAAGCAAGCCTCTAGTCAATAATTAAGTAAAAGTCTAGACTAACAAAACTAAAATAAAACAGGATATACCCTATTTGATGAACTAAATGAAAACAAAAACAATTTAGCAAAACAACTCTCAATTGCTAATTACTATGTTTAGTATCCTTCCCTTAATATAAATCGTCTTTAAAACCTTTTTTCCTTCCAACCATTTACCGATATCAGGGTTTTTGTTAACCAAAAGCAAAATCTCCTTTTCGGGAGTATCAGTAGAAATTTCTATTTTACCTCGGACCTTACCATTTATAGACACTGGCAACAAAACCTTTTCCTCAACTAAAATATCATCTTTTATATCCGGCCAAGCACAAAGATGAACAGATTTAGGATCATTGTTGGTTTTAACCAAACTCCAAAGCTCTTCAGCCAAATAAGGAGCCATAGGTGCTATTAAAATAATCATTTTTTTAACTTCCTCAATCGATATTGCTTTACCATTCAAATTATTGAGTAATTCCATTATTTTTGCTATTGCAGTATTAAATTTAAAAGAATCAATATCGTCACCCACCATCTTTATAGTCCTATCTATTAGCAATAGTGATTTATCATCGCTAACACTCTTACTACTTATTTGTTTTTTGATATATTTCTCGAATTTTTCCAAGAATCTTTTAATTCCCACCAAGGTCTTATCATTCCAAGCTATTGTGCTATTAAATGGTCCCAAAAACATCAAAAACAATCTCAAAACATCAACTCCATACTTATCAGCCACCGTCTCAGGAATAATCACATTTCCCCTAGACTTACTCATCCTTTGATTATCAGCTCCCAAGATCACTCCATGAGATAATCTTCTAAGATAAGGTTCATTATTGATTACTACTCCTATTTTTTTCAAAAAACGATAAATAAACCTAGAATACAACAAATGCAAAGTATTATGCTCATCACCACCGAGATAAATATCCACCGGCATCCAGTATTTCATCTTTTCTTGACTACATATTTCTGTATCATTTTTAGGATCAATATATCTCAAAAAATACCAATCAGAACCAGCCCAGTTAGGCATTGTATCCGTTTCTCTTTTTGCCTCTCCACCACAAAGAGGACATTTGCTTTTTACAAAACTATCAATCTTAGACAAAGGACTTTCCCCCGTTTCTGTTGGTTCATATTCTTTAACATCAGGCAAAACAACCGGCAAATCTTCCTCTGGCACTGGCTGCCAGCCACATTTTTGACAATAAATCATTGGAATAGGTTCACCCCAATAATGCTGTCTACTAAAAATCCAATCTCTCAAATGATAAGAACAAGTTTCTTCTCCATACTTTAAAGCTTCTTCCATTGGTAAATTTTCTTCATCAACTATTTCCAAATTAAATTTCTTAGCAAAGGCTTCATCCCGTTCATCTTGTGTCGGCACCGACATGATTGCCCCTGTCCCATAAGTTGACAACACAAAATCAGAAATCCAAACCGGTATTTTTTTATTATTGTAAGGATTTATTACATACAAACCACTAAAAACTCCCGTCTTCTCTTTGTTCAAATCACCCCTTTCCAGATCGCTCTTTTTCCTCGCCTCCTCCACATACTGCTTAATATTCATAATAATTTCAGATGTAATTTTAGGACCACAATCATGCGAAGCGCGTGAGGACTTCAAAATTAATTCTGAAACTAAACGATGCTCCGGTGCTAAAACCAAAAAAGTTGCACTAGGCAAAGTATCCGGCCTAGTTGTAAAAACCTCTATTTGCTTCTTGGAATTTGTTTCTTGGAATTTTATATTTGCCCCCTTTGATTTACCTATCCAATTAATCTGTGACTGTTTTATCTTTTCTTCAAATTCAGTCTCACCAAGTCCCTCTATCAACTCATCAGCATATTTAGTAATTTTTACTATCCACTGAGATATATTCCTTCTAGTCACCTCAGCCCCACATCTTTCACACTTTCCCCCCACTACTTCTTCGTTAGCCAAACCTATTTTACATACCGGACACCAATTTATCGGCATTTCTTTTTTGTATGCCAAACCATGCTTAAATAACTGAACAAAAATCCATTGAGTCCATTTATAGTAGTTAGGATCAGTCGTATTGATCTCTCGACTCCAATCAAAAGAAAAAGCCAATCGCTTCATCTGATTTCTAAACATATCAGTATTTTCTTTTGTCACATCTTTAGGATTTTTTTTATTTTTTATCGCATAATTCTCTGTCGGCAAACCAAAAGCATCCCAACCCATTGGAAACAAAACATTCAAACCCTTCATCCTATTCAAACGCGCATAAATATCAATCCCAGTAAAAGTAAAAGCATGCCCTATATGAAGACCACTTCCAGAAGGATAAGGAAATTCCACCAACACATATTTTTTCTTTTTTGAGCTATTGTCTATAGCCTTAAACATTTCACTATTCTCTTCCCAAAAATCTTGCCACTTCTTTTCTTGTTTGATATCTATCATTTAACTATATTTTACTATAAAATCTTCATTATTCAGATATGAAATTAGTTCACAAAAATTATCTTCTCATCACCGTCTTTACCCTTGTTGGTTTTTTGATTGGTTATCTACTACATCCCAGCCAAACTAACATTTTTAAAGAAATCAGAAATCAAGAAGGTTATACCTTTATTAATCCCCTTCTCGAATGCGAATACAACTTCAATCCTCAAAGCCAAAAAAATACTCAAAACATCAAAAATGAAATTAGCACTTTCATCAACCAATCGCTAGAGGATAAAAATATATTCGCTGCTTCCATATATTTTAGAGATTTAAATAACGGACCATCTTTTGGCATCAACGAAGAAGAATTATTTTCTCCCGCCAGTTTACTCAAAGTTCCTCTCATGATTGCCTACTTCAAAGAAACTGAACACTCGCCTGGAGTACTTCAACAAAGCATCCTTTTTGATCAACCAATCAATCAACAAGAACAAAATATCAAACCAGAAAAAGAACTCATCATTGGTGAAGAATACTCCATTGAAGAATTAATCAAAAGAATGATTATTTACTCTGACAATGAAGCTTACGAACTACTTATCAACAATATCGACATCAAAAATTATGAAAAAATTTTTACCGATCTCGGCATTGACATCTCTCTTGCCAAAAATAATCCTGGTGGCAACATCATCAATATCAAAGACTATGCTTCTTTCTTCCGCATCCTTTACAATGCTTCTTATCTCAACAAAGAAATGTCCGAACAAGCTCTCGATTTACTTTCCCAATCAACTTACAAAAAAGGCCTTGTCAAACCTTTACCAAAAGATCTTCTTGTCGCTCACAAATTTGGCGAAAGAAATTATCTAACCAGCCAAGACAAACAACTTCATGATTGTGGAATTATTTATCTTCTCAACAAACCTTATCTCCTCTGTATTATGTCCAAAGGCAGTGACTTCGATCTACTAAGCAAATTCATCCAAAACACCTCTCACATCGTCTATAAACACCTTATTTAATATTATTCATACCTCAAAGCGTTAAGAGCCGATATCTTTCTGGCTCTCACCGAAGGATACCAACCAGTTACCACTCCCACAATGAAAGATATCAACAAGATAAAGCCAATAAAAAACCAAGGAATATAAGTAATACTCATAAATCCTTGCCCTTTTGACAGTGAGATAGAGCTCAAAAACAACGATGACAACTGACCTAATCCATAACCAAACAAAATTCCAAAAATACCTCCGCCCAAACCCATAATCATTGATTCTGCCATAAACAACTCTCTAACCTCATTGGGCAACATCCCTATTGCCTTCATAACTCCTACCTCCCTCGTTCTCTCCAACAAAGATACCGTCATGGTGTTAAACATTCCCAAAGAAGCCACCGCCAAAGCAATTGTTCCCAAAAATCCCAAAATCAATCTTAAAGTCTTAAATATCTTTTCTATCTCAGTTACCGTATCCACAGTACTACTAGTCTTAAAACCCAATGTTTGAACTGAATTCCTTACTTCCGACAAAGAATTAGTATTTTTAGCTACAATTTTAATCTGTGAATAATTTTTAATTCCCAATCTTTTAGCATCAGCCAAATTATAATAATAAAAACTACTATTATCATCCTCCACTACCCCCTTGATGGTATATTCAGCTTCTTTTGATTGTAATCTCCCTGTCTTATCAGGAATCATACTATCGATAATAATATAAGAAACCATAAATTTCTCTCCAATTGCCTTATCAGGAGCCACCCCAAATAATTTCAACATCCCAGTTGTCACATAAGCTTCACCTGATGGTAATCCAAAAAAATCTACTTCTTGAACAGTATTTGGATCATCACCAGCCTTCATCAGTTCAATCCACTCCACTCCAGATTCATCAGTAAAAACCTCCGTTCCAAAAGCCGAAGTTGTTGCCTCCTCAGTCTCTTCTTCACTTTCTTCATCAAATACCTCATCTTCAGACATAGATTCCTCCAACTCTAAAGTCGTCGCCGAATCACTAGCTTCATCTGTAATTCCCAATACATCACCATACAAATAATCATCCAAACTCTCAAATCCCAAGATAAAACTATCCTCATAATCTATCTTAATTTTATCTTTCCTAATATAACCAACCACCCATTTTTGGATTCCACCTACTGACAATTGAGGCATCACCCTTCCATCTTCACCCACATCCCACAATGGCACTTTAGTCTTAATCCATTTCGAATACTGATCTTCATTAAACAAATTTTTGGCCAACAATTCTGGGTCATCATAATATTTATCACCCCAAATCTCTTCTCCAACATAACCCCCTTCATTTCTCACTACATAGCCAATCACCTCCGCCCCCAATTCTGCTTTTTCATAAACCATCAATCTGTCATTTGGATTTATATTGTAATTATAAATATGCTTATCGACTTTTTCCCCATATTCAACAAAAACTACCTCCTGACTTATTCCTTGGACTTCACCTGAAGTATCAAACTTAAAATCCAAATCTTTGTCTTCAAAACCCCCTCCATAGATAAATTTAGGACTTACTGCCTTAATATAACGACTATCAACCCCAAAAGATCTCACATCCAAAACTGAATTATTATATTTTATCTTTGAAACCATTGAAACCAAAGGAATTACTTCCTCAACTCCGCTAAAACTATATATTTTTTCAATAATCTCATCATCCATCTTTAGCGACAAAGAATCAGCTCCTGTGATATCCGCCATCCTAAGTTCATCCAACCTCGCTACCTTTGAAATAACCATCTTTTCAAGACCATACCCAATTGATACCAAAAAAACAATGGCTCCAACTCCAACTGCCACTCCTCCAATAGTTACAAAAGATCTATTTTTTTTGGATCTCATATTTCTAAAAGATAGCTCTATTAGATAAATTCTCGACATTTTATTTTTGACATTACCATCCAAAAATTTCATAAAATTATCACAAGCTATTGCCAAAAGATCCAAACGAATCAATTTAAATACCTTACCCACAAACCTTATTTTTGTTAAAAGCCTAAAAAAATCTCTCAAAACATACAAAAACAAAATAACAATAAAAATTAAATTAGACCACGAACTTCCACCTAATTTTTTCAAAAAAGTCACCAAAGATGCTATTTTAATCTTTTTCATTTTTTATCCTCCTGAGCTCCTCGCCCATTTTTAGCCAAATAATCTTTATCATTAACTGTCTTTTCTGTCCTCAATCCCTTTTTGTTTCTCATATTCAAGAAAGACATTTTCTTTACTCCATCACCCACAAACTCCTCTGCCTTTAATCCATCAACTATATGAAACAATCTATTAGCATATTTCAAATATTCCAAATCGTGAGTCACCATTACGATTGTTTTATTATGTTCCTTGTTCAATTTAGATAACAATTCCATCAATTCATCACCCGAGACAGTATCCAAATTTCCCGTTGGCTCATCAGCCACAATTATCAATGGATCAGTCGTCAAGGCTCTAGCCAAACTAATTCTCTGCTGTTGACCTGAAGATAATTCACTTGGGTGATGATGAGCCCAATCTTCCAATTTTACTATCTTTAACTTTTCTATTGCCGTATCCTCAGCCGTTTTTTTATCAATCCCCTTAAGTCTAATAGGAAAACTAATATTTTCTATCACATTTAAAGACTTAATCCAGATAGACTGCTGGAAGACCACCCCTATCTTTTCCTTCCTATATTTTACAATTCCATCTTCATCCATATCATAAAGAGATACTCCATCGATAGAGACCTTACCTGCCGTCGGTGGTTCCAATCCCAATATAGAATGCAACAATGTTGATTTACCACAGCCAGAAGGACCAAAAATAACTGTAAAATCACCAGCCTTAATTTCCAAATCAAGTCCCTTAAGAACATTTATTGTTTGACCACCAACAATAAAATCTTTTTTAATTCCCTCCACTTTAACTATATTTTCATTTTTTAATGTCATTGTATTGATCCTGAAATATTTTTAACAAATCCAAAACTCTTAGACAAGCTTTCTACTACCAAGTCCAAGGCTGATCGAGTTGCCTTAGTAGTCAAAACTACATTGTCATAAGAAATAGACAAATTAAGAGATTTATCTTCTGATAATACTCTCAAATGATACACCTGGTCAGGATTTAAATCTGGAATAGTTACCACATGATTTAGGGTCAATTTATCATTCTTTTGAGTTTTATTTGGATAATCACTACCTGTTCCCTGTCCATATTCTACCTGGGTTGTCGCTGGCTCATCAGTATTCCAAGAAACCAATATCTGAGCTTTAGCTTCTTCCCCTATCCCCGTCACCGTCGTATCAATTTTCAAATCACTTATCATCGGTGGTCTCAAATCTTCAGATGTTCTAAATTGATTAATACTATTTTCAGCACTATTACCAGCAATATCCTTACCTTTTACCACAATCACATAGTCAGTATCATCAAGCAAATCTTTGACAATCATTTCATGATTTTTGGTCAAAGTTAATACTATCTGATCTTTTGCCATCTCCGGTCTACCCTCAGGATAAGTTGTTACTATTGAGCTTATTCCCGTATTTGACTTCCAGACTATTCTTACTGTCGAAGTAGACATTCCCTTCACTTGTTGAATCTTAATATTACTAATTCTTGGTACTGGTAAAGTTTCAAAAACATAATCATCTGAAAAAAATTGGTTTTCTTCTTCATCTTCAGCCAATATTCGGAAATGATAACCTGTTCCTTCTTCCAAATCTGTTAATTTTACATTGTACACAGATTCCGCCATTCCTGTAGTAATTGTTTGAAATGAACCATAAGAAGAAGTCTTCCCATATTGAATTGTCGCCTTAGTTGCATTAGCCAAAGTAAAATTAATGTAAGCCGAATACATCCCTATATCACCCGCCGCTACCTGAGATACTACTGGAGCTGGATTAGTCTCTAATGTATATTCCTCCGATTCACCAGTATTTCCATCCTCATCAGTCCAAGTCGTTTTATAATAATACACCGTCCCTGGATCCAAACCTACCAATTCTATCTCATGACTTGAAACATGCTCCGAAGAACCAACCTCCTCTCCATAATCACCAGAACCTTTACCATATTTCACGAAAGAGTTACAAGTTCTATTGGTTGACCAATTAATTGTCGCTGATTTTGTCCTTACTGTCGAAACTGGTTCAGACACCAAAGTTGGTGCTACTCGCCATTTTCCATCAGGCAACAAAAATACCGTATCGCTAGGTGCACTACATTCATTAGTTGAGTCACAAGCCATCACACAATAATAATGTTTTACTTGAGTCAAATTAGATTCGACATTTGATTCACCCCATGTCTGAGCAATGGCCCTAAAATCATCCAAATTATTAGTACAATTAGCCCCCTCAGTCGTCGAACGATAAACCTTATAGTAAGCAATTCCCGAACCTGTTGATTCTGGTGGATCCCAAGTCGTTGCCAATTTCCAATTTTTTGTTTCTTTTATAGACACATCAGCAATATCCATATTTAAAGGAATCCCTGGCGAAGTCGTATCAGCCACAAAATCAACGCTCGCATACAAAGTATAGTCAATATTACCCGCTTCATCTTTAGCCACTACATAAAAAGTATTCGTCCCTTTTTGAGTCGCATATTCTCCCGCTGGCAGATAAGTCTGCGCCAAACCCACTGTATTAACATTATTCGCCGTTGGCAAAGCATTAATCGAATAATAGTATCTCAAACCAGCCTGAGTTCCAAAATAAAATGGTGGTGGTTCCCAAGTAAAAGCAAACTCATTAATTGGATTACTTGCCACCTCACTTCCTTCAGGAATTGGTGTTGCTACCAAATTATTTGGTGGTGCTGGTGCATTAGCACTATAATAATATGCCGCCGTAATATAACCATTACTATAATTACCCGCCGTATCTTTAGTTCGTAAATAAAAAGTATTTGTCCCTGCCTTGTAAGAAGCAATATCCGCTACCAATGTATCACTTGTACACACTTCTTCAAAAGCCGTACTCCCTGTCTTGTAGCAATATTGATAAACCTCAGAAGCTTCATCTGTTCCTTCATTCCAAGTAAAAGTATAACTATTGGCTGTAGTATAACCTGGTGGATCAGCTACCAAAGTACTCGGATTTTCTGGTCTAATATTATCAAAATGATAGACAAATGGTTCCCAAGCAGTTGACTGAACATTGTCCGCATCATCAACCGCCTTAACTTTAAAATAATAAGTATTCCCCGATACCAAGCCAGAAGCGACATACTCTGATACACTTACAAATTCACCGTCAACTTCTGGATCAGCCGTCTCACCAACCCCAAAATAAACATAGTATCCTGTTACTCCCGATCCGCTAACTCCATCACTCGCTCCCCCTGTATCTTCTGCATCCGGCCAATCAAATTTTGGCGCCTCGTAGTTATACCAAGTATCACTTGTCAAAATCGTCTCTCCTATCGAAGAATTATAAACACTCAATTGCTCTGGATTACTCGGCGCCACCGCATCTTGAAAATAATTAATAGTATATTTATCTATTGAGCCCGAATAAATTCCATCCGAAGAAAATAATTCCAATTTCACTTGCATATAACGATTTTTGGGCGAATTTATCTTGTAAACCTTTTTACTCACAATATCTTGATCCACCGTCCCTAATTCCCAATCAGTCCATTCTTCTCCATCAGCACTCGTCTTGGTATAAACAGCAAAACTAAAATTATCAGCACTAGTATAACCCACTGTCAAATTAGCCAATCTATACACCTGGCCTAAATCATGAACTGGTGAAGTATAAGTCCCCTCTCTCTCAAAAGCCGTATTCTCCGTCTTCAATATATAAGTATAAATACCTGTATTCCAAGTTCCATCACTGGCATTACCAGGAATTACATACAATCTATCAGTGCCGTCAAAAGCCACTTCTCCACCAGCACTCCCAAAATTAGGCGACGACAAGTCAGTGATATCACTCCAAGTCGAAGTCCCTATATGGTATCGATACATCTCATGAGTATATTCTCCCCTAGTTGCATATAGGTAACCATCACCACCATCAGCCAACCAAGCCCCCTGATACACTCTCCCAGGCAAACTTGGTAATGTTGTCCAAGTAGTCGTCCCAATCTCAAAACGATAAAGAGGATTCGGGTTAGAAGCTCTTCCTCTCAAAGCATAAATATAACCATCTTTAATCGCCAAATATGAACCCCAGCCTAATCCATAAGGAGCATTAGTTGTCCGACTCCATCTACTTCCCTCTTCCCCTTCCGTATCATAACGCCAAAATTCACTTGAATCAGAACCTCTTGCCGCATAAATATACCGACTCCCATCATAAACCATACTATGTCCACTATAAGTATAACCACCCCATGGCATCGTATCACCCGTATTTACCGTCCAAGTATCTGTTGGAATATCATAAGTAAACCAATTTCCTCCTCGATAATAATAATTAGAAGTCATCATTATCTTGTTTTTATCCGATATATACACCATCTTACCCATATGATAATTCCCTTGAGGAATACTAGCCAAGACTGTCCTCTCGTCTGTCACTGGATTGTATTTGGCAAAGGCATCACTAAAACTACCATTGGTAATATAATAATTCTGCCCCTCTCCCTTTACCATTGCACTTCCCCAAGTTTGAGTCCTTAATTCCTGACCCTTCCAAAATTCATTAAACAAACCTCTCGGTGGTGTATTCCATGTTTGTGTCTTCGTATCAAAAATACCAGTCCAATAACCATTTCCACCCCTCATCCAATATATTTTATCCTCCACTGTTACCAAAGCCGTCCCTGCACTTGGAGAATAAGGCACATCCGGCAATTCCGACCAAGTTTGACTATCAATATCATAGCGATAAAAGAAACTATAACCCGATTGATAATAAATACTGTTAGTCGTTGCCTCATAGACTATCCTGCCATAACTATTTGGATGATCTGGCAAACTTGGTAACACACTCCAAAAGTCATTACCAATACTATAAACCGCAAAGCCATTAGTCCCTCCACCCTTAATCGCAAAAATACTATCCTCTCCATCATAAGCAATCGAGCCACTTACACTACTAACCAAATTATTAGATTGATATTCTATTGCTCCAAAATCAGTATCCGCCATCCTTTCCCAAAGATCATACATTGGATCATAACGATAAAAAACACTACTACTGTTTCCTCTCATCGCATAAATATAGCGACTCCCATCATAAAGCAAACTCGCCCCACTACTCACCGCCAAAGGAATATCAGCCGCATCATCATCTGACCAAATATTGTTTTCTATATCATATCGCCAAAAAGATCGACTATATTTACCTCTCAAACCATACAAAAATCCCTCTGGTCCTTCCACCAGATCCGCCCCCCAGTGGTAAACCGTATCCGGAGTTGTCCCCTTGTGTAGCCAAGTATTAGTCGGTATATCATATTCCCAAAATTCTCTCGTATCATAACCTCTCATCAAATACAATTTATTTCTACTAGAGACATAAGCCAAATTAGAACCATAATAAGGACGAGGTGTTCCCCTAAAAGTCTCTTGTAGCCATCTTCCGTTTTCTCTATGCTCCAATTTTATCTGTCCACCATCTATTGTAATTGTATCTGTCTCTCCTAGTCCATACAATTCACTTGTCCCAATCTCAATACTTGCTGGATCAACCCCAGCATAAATATAGGTAAACCCAGTCACTGCTGCCGACACATTACCCGCCTCATCCTTAGTCTTAATACGCAGATAATAAGTTTCTCCATTCACCATATTTTCAGAAACTGTATAATTTGATGTTGTCTGATATGTTCCCTCAACCTCTGGGTCAGCTGTTTCTCCTAATCCAAAATAAACATAATAACCCTCCACTCCCGACTTATTATTGTCATCCGCCCCACTCCAGAGGAAATAAGGAGCAAAATGTCGATAAGCCACACTCTGCGATATTCCCACTCCTAGCACCTCTTGTGATTTCCCCTCAAAAGTCGTTGGATTACTTGGTGCTTCTGTGTCACCTGTATAAGCAAAACCAAGATCATAAAGTATTGGTGTTTGACTCCCATCACTACTCGCTGTCATTGTCACCCTAAATTGAATATATGTATCTACATCAGATGCAATCACTCCCCCTGATATCTCCTCCCAATCTGTCCAAATCGCCTTATCACTACTTGTCCGACTCTCAAAAGTAATCGTACTATCTCCGGGCAAAGTATAATTAGACACAAATTCTCCATAACTCTCTACATAGCCCAAATCCATTTCCTCACTTAGCCAACTCCCACTACTCACATAATTATTACTCCCTGGAGTAAATTTTTGAATATATCTAATATTACCACCATATATCGACCACAAATTACCATCACCATCAACTTCCAGCGAACCACCGTTATAAGGACCATAATTAAGCGGCCCATATCCCTGCAAATCAGGCAATCGTCGCCAAGTATTAGTCGCAATTGTATATTCCCAAAAATCTTTTCGATAATAACCAGCTTGAGCAAAAATTTTTCCATCCGAATAAGCCATATCACTTCCCCAATAAGGTGAAAAAGGAATAATACTAATTGTTGACCAAGTCGTTGTCCCTACATCAAACTTTGCCATTACTGTCTGCCCATAGCCTGGCATAAAATACAAATCTGTCCCATCACTCACCATCGCCGCTCCATTAGCTGCCAGATACCCATAACTCAAGCTAGGCATCGTTTCCCAAGTATCTGTACTAATGCTATAGCGCCAAAAAGTACTAGTAGCATGCCCCCTTGTCGCATAAATATAATCACCACTCCCCGGATATCCCAACACCCCACCATTACCGGTATACGATGGTGTATCCGCCAAATATTCCCAAGTATTCGCATTAATGTCATATCTAATAAAAGTATTTCTCGAAGTATCGCTCGCCCCCGAAGTTCCTCTCATAAAATAAATATGACTACTTACTCCCACCCCACGATTTGCATCATTAAAAGTCACCTGCGGTGACGGATCACCCTCACGATACGGCAAATCAGCCATTTGTGCCCATGTATTACTGGCAATACTGTAGCGATAAAAAGGTGAGGTATTATAACCTCTCGGTGCATAAAGATAACCATTGTGATATACCAGATCCGCCCCACTCCCAAAAGTATTAAAATTATTTTCTTTTGGCTCAACAAACTGATTAGTTTTATAATCATATTTCCAAAAATCATAATATCCCCAACCCCTAAACACATAAATCATATCCTCCGCCTGACTATATACCGACCCTACATACCTAGTTGTCTGTGGAGTATTAGTCAATTGCTCCCAAGAACCACCATCATTGTCAAGTGCCACCAGTACAGCCCCACTTCCACCAGTAGGAACCAATACCGCCCCACTTCCCCCTGCCTGTGGACTCACCGCTGGCATACTACTATAGCCATCACCATTACTAGTAATTGTAATCCCTGTTATCGCCCCACTACCATTAACTGTATATGTTCCCGCAAAACCACTACCACCAGTTCCCGTATTATCGACTACCAGTTCACCCGCCGTATAACCACTCCCCGCCGCCGATATTCCTACCGATGTTACTGCTGCCCTTGGATAAACTTGAGGCAAAGTTGCATACGAATAGCCTATACTTGTCACCGTTATCCCCGTTATCCTCCCACTACTATTAACTGTATATGTTCCGGCAAAACCACTACCACCAGTTCCCGTATTATCCACTACCAATTCCCCTGCTACATAGCCACCCCCACCATTGTCTATCCTCACTCCACCAACAATTGTCAAATCTGGTAATTTGTAACGATAAAATTCATTAGTTCCCCCATCTCTAGTCACATACATATAATCACCCACCAAATCTATATTGTGATTTTCTCTAAAATATTGAGGTGATTGTGCCAATGTCGTCCATATATCAGTTGCAATATTATAACGAAGCATATTTTGATAATATCCCCTTGTCGCATAAATATTTCCATCTTTGTAAACCATATTAGATCCGTACACTATACTCAAAATTGTGTTATTCAAAGTAGTCCACTCCTCCTCATCCGGATCATATCGCCAAAAATCAGTTGTCCAACCACCTCGAGTACAATATATGTAAGTCCCATCTGTCGTCAAACTTGCTCCACTCGACATCCTATCAAAAGTTTCCGGCAATACCTCCCACTCATCATCAGCAATCGAGTATCTAGCAAAATACATCGCCTTACTCCTTTCCCCAAAAATTGCATATATATAATTATCCAAAACCACCATATCTCCTCCCCCGCTAGGATTATAAGGCGGTGCCGCCAATTGCTCCCAAGTATTATCAGTATGACGATATCTAGCAAAATACAAATTCCATTCGGCCAACACATAAGTGAAATTATCATCACTCACCAAAGCCGTGCCATTACTCAAACCTTGATCTGGTGTTCGCCACGAACTCGCCCCCCAGCTTCCATCAGGCTTTAATTTTAATTCCCCTTGCTTAAAATTAGCCTCCGTATCGTCAAAAATACCTCTTTCAAAATCCACTCTTGAAGTTATCGTTTGACTTCCCGCTTCTACTATCTTAATTCGCCAATAAGTCATCCCCGTCCCGATGATCACCAACAACAATAATAGTAATTTAAATATTCTTTTTTTCATCCTAATACCTCCTTTATCACTTCCTTTAGCTTCTTTTTACTTATTACCTTTTCATTAAGCTTCCACCTCAAACCTCTTCCTCCTTCTGCTCTTCCTCGAGGCAATACTAAGTATTCCCCCTTAATTTGCTGTCTTGCCAAGCTAGAAAACACTCCCCCCAAAGACTTTCCCTTCAAACCAACCTTCTTACTTGTATCACTTGCCTCAATAATTCCATCTTTGTCCAGCACCAATACCTCCAACGCTCTAAGTTGGCTTAGGCTCATTCTATACAATTTATAGGCACAACTATCCACAAATAAATTCTACTACATCTATTTTGTGTATTACAAGCACATGTTTCCACTTAATCTATATTATCTATTTAATCTATATTGTTTACTTATTCTACTTTATCCATATTCTCTACTTATTCTATATTATCTATATTATCTATATTATCTACCACATCCATTACTTGCACTTCCAACCTACTAAACAAATTCAAAAATCGTTTTTATCAAGCCTTGAACCTGCAACCGCAGATTCACCAGCGCAGATAAAAATGATTGAGAATTTGTATAAAAAAATCAAAACTTTATCACTACATTTCCATCCTTGTCTGTCCGATATATCTCTATTCCCCTTTTCTCCATCTCATACATCACCCCCCTATCCGGATGCCCAAAACTATTCTTTCCCACCGACACCACTGCCACCTCCGGCCTAATTTTATCCAACAAATCAATTCCCGTCGAAGTCCTCGATCCATGGTGACCCACTTTTAAAACATCAAAATCCTCATCTATCTTTTTTCGCCAAATCAACCTTTGCTCCACCTCACTTGAAGCATCACCAGTCAACAAAAATTTTTTATCCTCTATAATCAACTTTGCCACCAAAGATAATTCATTAGCATCAATTTCACCACTCTCTACTTTTTCGGGAGACAATACTTCAAAATAAAACCAATCACTACTTAAGACATCATTTTCTGATAAATATTTTGAATAATTAAATTGTTCAAACTCTCCTTGGGGTTTATAAGTAGCCAATAAGTTGTCTATCTTATAATTATTGTATAACTCAAACAAACTCCCTGCATGATCTTTATCAAAATGAGTCAAAATTACCATCTCTATCTTTTTATCCAAAAACGGCATATATTTACCCAAACAAGAAAAAACTTTTTTATTATCTGGACCAGTATCTATCAACATTTGAAATTTTCCTTTAGTCACCAAAATCGCATCCCCTTGCCCAACATTACAAAAAATTACCTTCGGCATCACCTCACTTCTAGATTGCCAATACCACACCATTATCAACACCACGCTAATTATCAACAAAATTTTATTTTTTATAGACATAAAACCACCTTTTTTTGATAACAAAACCAATTAGTACCAAGTACCAACCTACCAAAAAATAAATATTAAATCGATAATCAATCGTCGCAAAAGTATAATTAGACAAATAATTACTTATATAAATAAAATACCTTAATATCGGTAAAACCAACAAAAAAAACAACCAAAAATTAAAAATCATCGCCAAACCACCAACAATCATCAACATTTCAATCACAAAAAATATTAACATATTCGATATCGGAGAAATCAAGCTAATTTTGCCAAAACTAAAACTCAAAAGCGGAGTAATAAACAAAGAAATCCAAAAACTCCTCCCAAATTCATTAAATTTAAATCTATCCCCCAACACAATCGCTATAAAAGCGATGATGCTTAACCAAAAACTAATATTCCTCCACATGCCAAAATCACTCAACATCATTATCAAAATCACCACCACTATTCCTCTAAAAATATTATATTTTCTCCCCAAAAGCTGGGCTAAATAATAAAAATTAATCAATAGCACCGCCCTAATCACCGAAGGAGTCATCCCCACCAAATACACATAAATCCAAATCATCCCCATCCCTCCAAAAATAGCCAACTTTCTCCCCAAAAATTTTGCCAAATTTTCTATAATCGTTCTACTAATAATCATTATATGAGTTCCACTTACCACTACCATATGGACCACCCCAATATCTTTCAATTTTTGATAAAATTCTCCCGAAAAACTTTCTTTAACTCCCAACAAAATACCTGCCAACAAACCAGCTTCCTCATAAGGTAAAAAATAAAAAATCCTTTTTATTAAAACCTCTCTATCTACAAACTTATATATCAATAGTAAAACTAGTAATACAAAAAAATATTTACAAAACCAAACGATCTTTAATTTTTTCATAAGTTTTTTCTCCTATTCCCTTTACCAATTTAACTTCTTCTATTGACAAAAAACCTCCTTTTTCATTCCGATAATCAATTATCTTTTGAGCAAAAGCCGGACCAATTCCTGATAATGTCATCAATTGACTCAAACTCGCCGTATTCAAATTTATCAAATTACTTGTTACCTCATTACTTCTTACCCCCAATACCTCACTTTTTACCTCTTGCACCAAAGTTGGCCTTGGAGTAATTCGACTCAGATAAACTACCGTTTCTTCTTTTTGCCCTCCTTCTATCCCCAAATGTATCCCAATCATGATAAAAATCACCCCTAGCACCATACCCAAATCACCCCAATAGACAGAAAATCGCTTATTTCGTTTTGTCTTCATCTGTTAATAATATATACTAATTTATGGCATCAAAAATATTTAAGTTAATATCTCTCATTTCAACCATTATTTTAGCTTACTTTATTAGTATCTTAGTCAACTCATACTTTTACCCTCAAATCATCGCTCTCGCCACCATTGTCCTTATCATTTCCCTTTTCAAATACAAAAAGGTTTCAACCCTAATTCTCTCATTCATTATTAACTTCATCATTTTTATCACTTATGGTCTCAACTCCCCTGTTTTTTTTCTAATTTACTTTTTACTTTTTATCATCGCCTTCAAAAACAAACCTGTTATCACTCTCGCTTATTCTCTCGTCCTCATTATCTTTTTAGCTCAAACTCTTGATCTAAATTTCAATTCCGTCCTCACTCTTATCTCCCTTCTTCTTATTACTCCCCTCGTTTATTTCTCTGGCAAACAATATCTCGCCAAGATAAATACCGAAAACTGCCTAGAAGATAGCGAAACCGACATTTTACTCTGGCACAGTCTAAAATTAAAAACCGGTCTTTACAAAATTCTTGATAGCGTTTCCCTTCTCCTATCACACCCCGAGTTTACTCATTCTCAAAAAGAAGAATTAAAATTTATCAAAAAATCTGCCCAATCATTGGTCAATTCATCCAAAAAATTAACACAAAAAATAGACGAAAATTCAGATGAAATCTAAAAATTTTTTAATTATCCTTTTTATCTTTTTGATACTCTTGCTGGTCAAACAAACTCAAGCAGCTTATCAATTTCAATCTGATAGTTATGTTATTGACTGGGGCAATGTCAACATCACTTCTGGCACCAAAAATTCAACCAATTTTAGCCTCCATGATACTGTCGGTCAAAATGCCCCTGGTGAATACACCAATACCCCCTATATCTTACAATCAGGTTTCCAATACATCTACAATACCCTCAACAAATTTTCTTTTGTTATCGAAGACAACAATCTTGATATTGACCTAGGTTCTCTCGTTAGCGGAGTTGGCAAAACTTCATCTCATTATATTAAAATATCTTCACCTGCCGGCAACGGTTATCAAATCATGGCTCATCAAATTCACCCTCTCCAAACTCAAATTGGTATTACCATTCCCAACACCTCCTGTGATGTTGGTTCCACTTGTAGTATTTCTACTTCAGCCAATTGGACCTCCTCTACTAGCTATGGTTTTGGTTACAACGCCCTCGGTGTTGATGCTGGTAATATAGTCAATAATGTTGGTACCTCCAGTTATTTTAGTGATGCCAACCAATACCGACCATTTGCCGATCAATCGACTAATCCACCACAAGACAATCAGATTATTATGTCTCAAGATCAACCAGTTCAAAATAAACGCGCTAAAATTACTTACAAAGTTAATATTTCTCCCAGTCAAGCCAGTGGTGAATACGAGACCGGTATCGTTTTCACTGCTGTCCCCAAATACTAATGGCTTTCAATACCACCCTCTCACCAGCTCAAGCTGAATTTTTTATCAAACCAGGAGAAAACTATATCCGAGCTTTCAATCTCACCAACAATTCCAACACTACCCTTACCCTCTCTACCGCCGTCAAGTCATGGTCACCCAAAAACAATAGCGGAGAAGTTTCTTATGATGATTTTCTCCCTGACAATCCCAATTTATCTTTTACCCTCAACAATACCGATCTTAAACTCGGTCAAAAATTCATTTTACCCCCCCAAGAGACCAAGCAAGTTGTCCTCAAGATCAAAACTACCTCCAATCTATCCTACGGCGATTATTACTACACTTTATTTTTTGAACAAATCACCGAAGCCAAAGCCAAAGCCCAAATCGGTGCTCATCTTATTTTTAGTTCCGTCAGTGATAAATCAATTCAAGAAGACTTTGAAATTAGCCAATTTACCACCTCTCCTCAGATAAAAGACATTTTTTTGACCCCCATTAATTTCAATATTATTTACAAAAATAATTCTCCTCACTTCACCAAAATTAACGGTCAATTTACTATCTCCAAAAATAATCAAATAATCAAAAAATACACCATTCTCCCCGATACTCTTCTAGGCAACAATACTCGAAAAGCCGTCTGTCTTGACACCACTAATCAACAAAACGAAGAATATCCAACCATAGTCCCCTGTTCTCTCCAAACACCCTTTTGGCCTGGATTTTATCAAGCTCAAGTCACTTATAGTCTCAACAATGAAACAAAAACACAAGAAATATCCTTTTTTACCTTCCCCTACGCCTTGGTTCTATTCATCATCGCCCTCACCATCACCCTCAAATTATTGCTAACCCCCACTATCAGAAAAAAAACGAATTAACTCAAAACATTGTGTCATTGCGAGAAATCCACCAACTCCATCATTTACCATTGCCATTAACCAATCTCTCGACAAAGACATCGAAGTCAATTGGTAGATTATAAACTAAATGTTCTCCCCTGATAAGGGGAGATGGCGAAGCCAGAGGGGTTTGTTGTAAAGTCTTATGTAAAAATTCCATTGGCAAATAACACAAATCCCCCGTCCTTCGGCCACCCCCTTTCTCAAGGGGGAACAAATTAAAAATTATTTCTGGATCGCGGCCTGAGCTGCTGCCAAAATAGCAATTGGTACTCTGTAAGGACTACAAGATACATAATTTAATCCGATTTTATGACAAAAATTAATTGTCTCCGGATCACCACCTTGCTCACCACAAATACCAATATTTAAACTCTTTTTAGCCTTACGACCCAATTCTACTGACATAGACATCAATCGGCCAACACCAATTTGGTCTAAGCTCTTAAATGGATCTTCTACAAGAATCTTTTGCTCTACATATTCTTTCAAAAATTTTCCAGCATCATCTCTCGAAAAACCATAGGTCATTTGAGTCAAATCATTGGTTCCAAAAGAAAAGAAATCAGCCTCTTTAGCAATTTCATCAGCCACCAAAGCTGCTCTTGGGATTTCTATCATTGTTCCAATTTCATATTTAACCTTGACTCCAAGCTCTTCAAAAGTAGATTCAATTACTTTAACCAATCTCTCTTTGAGCCACTTCAACTCATTAACCTCACCTACCAGAGGAATCATTATCTCGGGGATAATTTCCATTTTCTTTTCTTTCTTTAATTCACAAGCCGCACTTACAATTGCTTTAACTTGCATCTCAAAAATTTCTGGATAAGTAATTCCCAAACGACAACCTCTGTGTCCCATCATCGGATTACATTCAGCCAAAGATTCTATTTTTTGTTTCAATCTTTCCACTGTAATTCCCATTTCATTAGCAATTGCCTCAATATCTTTTTCCTCTTTAGGCAAAAACTCATGCAAAGGTGGGTCTAACAATCTAATTTTGACTGGCAAACCTGTCATGATTTCAAATAATTTTTTAAAATCATCCTTTTGAATTGGATAAATTTTTGCCAAAGCTTTCTTTCTTTGTTCCAAATCTTCAGCAACAATCATTTGTCTAACAGCAAAAATTCTGTCTTCTTCAAAAAACATATGTTCTGTCCTACAAAGACCAATTCCTTCAGCTCCAAAATCTCTAGCAGTTTGAGCATCTTTAGGAGTATCAGCATTAGTCCTAACTCCCAATTTTCTAACTTCATTAGCCCATTTCATTACTGTTCCAAAATCACCCGACAAAGAAGGACTAACAGTTGGCACTTTACCCAAAAATACTTCTCCGGTAGAACCATCCAAGGTAATAAAATCACCCTCCTTGACCGTCAAATCATCTATCTTTAATACTTTATGCTCTTCAGAAACAATCAAAGCTTCACAACCAGAGACACAACATTTACCCATACCTCTAGCTACTACTGCTGCATGAGAAGTCATTCCTCCTCTAGCTGTCAAAATACCAGATGCAGCATTCATACCAGCGATATCTTCAGGGCTAGTTTCCAATCTCACCAAAATTACTTTTTTACCTTCTTCTACCCATTCAACTGCTGTTTCTGCTTTAAAAACAACTTGTCCATAAGCTGCTCCAGGGCTAGCTGGTAAACCTTTGGCAATAACTTTAAAATTAGACTTTTCTTTCTCATCCAAAGTTGGATGAAGAAGTTGGTCTAGCTTATCAGCTTCAATTCGCAATAAAGCCTCTTCTTTGCTAATGATACCATCTTTAACCAAATCTACCGCAACTTTTATAGATGCTGGGGCTGTTCTTTTTCCATTTCTAGTTTGAAGAATATAAAGCTTCCTGTTTTCTATAGTAAACTCTACATCCTGCATATCTCTATAGTGACTTTCCAATTTTCTAAATATATCTTTAAGCTCTTCATAAGCTTCTTCATTATCTTCAGACAAAGATTCAAGATGTTTTGGAGTTCTAATTCCTGCTACCACATCTTCACCTTGAGCATTCATCAAATATTCACCATAAAATTTATTTTCACCAGTAGATGGATTTCTTGTAAAAGCTACTCCAGTTCCACAATCATCTCCCATATTTCCAAAAACCATACTTTGAACATTTACTGCTGTTCCAAAAATCTGTTTTTCGTCAATTTTGTTTAACTTTCTATAATAGATTGCTCGTGGATTGTTCCATGAACCAAAGACAGCTCCAACTGCTCCCCAAAGTTGTTCTTCAGGTTTTTCGGGGAAATTTACCCCTTTATCTTCTTTGTAAATTTTCTTGTAACCATCAACTACTTTTTTCCATTCAACTTCACTCATTTGAGTATCATCTTTAATTCCTTTTTCTGCTTTTACTTGCTCAATCACATGCTCAAATTTACCATGTTCAAGGCCAGCAACAACATTACTATACATTTGTATAAACCTACGATAAGAATCCCATACGAATCTTGCATTACCACTTTTAGCTACCATTCCTTCAACCACTTCTTCATTTAAACCCAAATTCAAAATTGTATCCATCATTCCTGGCATTGAAGCTGCTGCTCCCGATCTTACCGAAACCAACAAAGGATTTTTAGGATTACCAAATTCTTTACCAGTATCTTTTTCTAATTTTGCCAAAGCTTTTTCAACTTGATCTATAAGACCTTCTGGATATTTTTGACCATTATCATAATATTGTTTACAAACCTCAGTAGAAATAGTAAAACCAGCTGGTACAGGAATCCCAATACTAGTCATTTCTGCTAGATTAGCTCCTTTACCTCCAAGTATAAACTTCATTGATTTGTCACCTTCGGCTTTACCGTTGCCGAAACTATATACATATTTATTCATTTTTTGTGTATTTTTAAAACCTTTAATATAAGCCTTACTAATATACTCTAAAATCACTTTCTTATCAAGGACGAAAGTCAATTTAATTTCCAAATTTCCATACAATATAAATATCAATCAAAATATGTCAATTTACATTTAAACCCAAATCAAGTGTTGACAAACAAAAAGAAGAAAGAGTAGTATTAGTTATAATCTTAAAATTGGTACAAAACCCGTACTCAAAATGAAAAAAAACTTACAAACAATCACCAGCGTCATCATCGTTACCCTATTTCTGTTAATTTCTTTCAATGTCAAAAACAGCCAGAGCACACCTTCTACTAATGTCAAAAACACCCTTTCCTCTTCACAACTTTCTTATTTCGCCCGTATTGGCACCGGCACTAGCGCTGGAGACAACTTAATTAAGATTAATACCGCTGCTAATCCTTCACGCACTACCAACAATCTTTTTGAAGGCGACACTGTTTGTATTGCTGACAGTGGTGGTGGCTGTGATAATTTTGATGTTACTGATATTGGTAATACCGCTTATTTTCAGATAGACACTCCCCTTCCTGCTGTTAACGCTGTCGTTGGCAGCTATGTTATTGCTACTCGTTCCGCTCAACATGTTGTTACCTTCACTCCTCAAAGCAATATTACTGGAGGAAAATGGCAAGTCTTAATCAAAGCTACTAGCAAATCCGGTGAAAAACACAATGATGGTATTCCCGATCAAGAAGGTTTTGATATCGGTGCTGCTGTTGTCGGCAATACTGGACCAGGTGCTATCTTAAGAAGTACTGATGTTTCCTGTCCATGGAGCATGACTGTCTCTGGTATCGGTGATACTGTCGGTATCGTCGCTGCTAATGGCACTACCTACTACTACCACACTATTACTTGTTCTCTCGCAGCTGGTGCTACCAATCCTATTGGCAGTCCTGCCACCATTACTATTGGTGGTTCTAGTATCACCAATGCTACCCAATTAACCAACCCCGCTCCTGATCATGTTCCCGGTGATGAAGGTGAGGCCGATCTTTATAACTTCTTTGTTCGCCATCTCGATTCTGCAGGAACCGTTATTGACGGTGACACCGCCCGTGGCCAAATTGCTATGGTTGAGGCTGTTCGTGTTAGTGCTACTGTCGATCCTACTATCTCTTTCATTATTGACAATGTTGGTGTTACTAATGTTGGTACTTCTGTCTGTCCCCGGTGCTACTCTCAAGGCTACCGCCAACCAAGTTACGGCTACTCAAGTTCCCTTCGGCTCTCTCTCTCTTCAAGCCTTCAATGATCTCGCCCAAAGACTAACTTGTACTACCAATGCCTCTCACGGCTACACCGTCACTGTTTATGAAGACATGCCTCTCACTATGATTGGTGGTTCTACTACAATTCCAAATACTACCTGTAATTCTGGTTGTACTAGTGGACCTGGAGGACAAGCTTCTTGGAATTCTTACGCTGGCAGTATTTCTAAATTTGGTTATTCTCTCAATCCTCCTGTTACCGAAGCTGCTACCACTGCTTTTACTACTGGTGCTAGTTTCAATGCCAAACCTTTCGGCATCGGCAGTGCTAATGCTGCTACTATCTTTAGCAAAGCCAGCACTCCTACTGGAAACGAGAGGACTTATATCTGCTATCGTACCACCATTACCAACACTCAACCTGCTGGTAACTACGAAAACAAGTTAATTTATACAGCTACAGCAACTTTCTAACTATGAAAAAAACTGCCCAAAACCAAACAATCTTAAAAAACATTTTAGTTCTCTCTTTGTTTCTTGGGATTTGTTTTTTGAAATTTGCCAAAAGCACTTTGGCCCAAAATATCTTAGGTTTAAGTGCCGTTCCACCTAGATTAGAAATAAGCGTCGAGCCAGGTGAATACGTCACCAAGGAAATAAAAGTTACCAACAATTCTGATACCGAAAGGATTATCAATACCAAAATAGTCGATTTTATTGTCGTTGATCAAAAAGGCACCCCTATCGAAATGGATAGCAAAGAAATGGACAACCGCTGGTCAGCTAGCCAATGGATACAAACTTCAGATCCCTACTTCAAACTTAAACCACAAGAAACCAAAGCTTTTACTCTTACTGTCATCGTTCCCGAAAACGCTCGACCAGGTGGTCACTATGCCATGGTTTTACACAATCCTAGCAATGAAGTTGTTCTTTCTGAAACTGGCTCTGCTATCGAAGCTAATGTCGGCACTTTGGTTTACATCACTGTTCCTGGCGAAATCAAACAACAAGCTTCTGTTGACTATATGAATCGTCCCCCATTTTCCGAATACGGTCCTATTGATTTTGAAACCTCAATCAGCAATTTATCAGATGTCCACATCAAACCTATTGGTAGTATCGAAATCAAAAACTGGTTAGGTGGAAAAACTGCTGTTCTTAACTACAACGAAAACAACAGCAACATTTTCCCTAGCACTAGCCATATTTTCAAAAACACTCTTGACAAAAAATGGCTTTTTGGTCGTTATCAAGCTAGTCTTAATGCTACTTATGGCACTAACGGTATTCCTCTTACCGCTCATGTTTACTTCTGGGTACTTCCTTACAAATTAATTCTCTTAATCGCTACTATTATTATCCTTGTTATCTTAATCATCAAATTAAGTCACAAGAAAAACAACAAACAAAACAAAAAAATAATTGACCAACTCGAACAAGAACTCGAAAAACTAAAAAATAAATATAAAGATTAATTTCCCTTATGGAAACTCGTATATCAGCCTCGGTAGAAGAAACTAGGATCACCATCCATGGTGTTACTTGTCCTGATTGTAAAGTTGAATTAAACAATCCTTATGTTCACGCGGTTACCAAAAGTGACGAAACCGGTTATTTCCAATTTTACAAGACAATTATCCCCAAAAAATATTCCGATCTTTGTATTTTTTCTATCGATCAAAACAATGTTCAAACCATGCCTGTCTGTATTCCCCCACCCCCCAACTCCAAATACCACACTGATATTGGCCCTATTATTCTTCCTCCCAGTATCTCTATCAAAGATTCAAATGCTTTTGGCTACACTATCCCCAATTCACCTGTCAGTGTCCATCTCTTTAAAGTCAACAATCAAGGCATCCAAATTCCTCAAAAAGCTCAAGCCTATTCTTTACCAAAATATCCTCTAAAATCTTCTTCAACTGGTTTCTTTAATTTCAACTTACCTCAATCATATTCCGATGAATATAAATTTTTCACTTCAACCAGTTATCAACAACAACCCTCTGCCAAATCCAATATTTTATCCTACCAACTTCCCTCCCTCTTTTATCTTCACTGGTTTATACTTCCTCTTTTCCTCCTCCTATTCTGGTATCTTTTCAAGAAAAAACGAAAATACTATCTTGCAATTTACCCCAAATCATTAATGATTTATAATAAATAAATTGACCAAAAATCTAATCATCACTATTTTAATCATTCTTTCTTTAATTACTGCTTTATTTTTAATCAATAAACCAATTATTTTCTTTCAAAGAGCCACTACTAATTCTTCTTTTATCAACAATTCTTATATCTTTGCCTCCCCCATCCAAGCCAAAGCTGACGATCAAGAGCTTATTCGAATCACTGTTTTTGTTTTAGACGACAAAGGTCTCGGTGTCCCTGGCAAAGATGTTGTTCTTTCCTCATCTCCTTCCCTTCAAATCAAAAACAATATCACCAGCACTGACACTTACGGCAAAGCTGTTTTTGACATCTATTCCAATTTAGCCGGAAAATTTAATCTAAAAGCTAAAGTTGACAATCGTGAAATCACCGAAAATGTTAATGTCGTTTTTTACTAGATATGTTAGTCAAAACCCTTTCTGTTGCTAATTATGGTCTCAAAGCCATTCCTGTTGATATCGAAGTTAATGTTGCCCTCAAAGGTTTCCCTGGCATTAGTATCGTCGGTCTCCAAAGTAAAAATAGTGAAGAAAGCAAAGAGAGAGTTAAAACTGCAATTATCAATTCTGATTTTGAATTTCCCACTGCCAAAATAACTATCAATCTCGCCCCTGCTGACTTACCCAAAAACGGTTCTTGTTATGACTTACCAATTGCCATTGGCATTTTATCTGCCGACAATCAATGTCCTCTACCCCAAGAAAAATCTTATTTTTATGGAGAATTATCCCTTGATGGTAGCCTCCGTCATACTACCGGAGTCTTTGTCCTAGCTCTCGCTGCCAGAGAAAACGGTATAAAAAACATCTTCGTCCCTCGCCTTTGTGCTAATGAAGCTAGCGTTGTCGAAGGCATTAATGTCTATCCAGTAGACAATATCAAAGCCCTCGTCGAACATCTCAATCAACAAAAACCTATTCAACCCCTCAAGCCAGTTCATACCGATGAAATTCTCGAAGATATCCACGCCGAATTTGATTTTTCAGAAATTCTTGGTCAAAACCAAGCCAAAAGAGCTTTAGAAATAGTCGCTGCTGGCGGTCACAATATTTTTATGATTGGTAGTCCTGGCGCTGGCAAAACCATGCTTTCTCGTGCTCTAGCTGGTATTCTCCCAAATCTCACCGAAAAAGAAAGCTTAGAAGTTACCAAAATCTATTCCATCACTGGCAACATTCCCCCTGGAGCTTCACTCGTTCGCAATCGACCATTCCGCTCCCCTCATCACACCACTTCCCAAGTAGGACTCATTGGTGGTGGCACCAATCCTCACCCAGGAGAAATCTCTCTCTCGCACCGAGGTATTCTTTTTTTGGATGAATTTCCCGAATTTAGTCGTGCTTGTCTAGAAGCACTTCGCCAACCACTAGAAGATGGTCATGTCACTATCTCTAGAGCCTCAGGAAGCGTTGATTACCCTGCTCAGTTTATTCTCGTCGCTGCTGCGAATCCCTGCCCTTGTGGCTATCTTGGTGACCCCAAAAAAGAATGTAAATGTACCCCGACTCAAATCATTAATTATCAAAAAAAATTATCTGGTCCAATTATGGATAGAATTGATCTTCATCTCAATGTCCCCGCCGTTGATATTAATCATCTTATGATCAAGCCAGATGGCAAAAACGCTCCTCCTTCTGGTGAAAAATCAGAAGATATCAAAAAAAGAATTATCCAAGCCCGAGCTATCCAGACCAAACGCTTTGCCAAATTAAAAAATATCCATACTAATTCCGATATGAAAAACAGTCACCTCAAAGAATTTGCCAATCTAGATAATTCTGCCAATCTAATACTAAAACAAGCCGTCAACCGCTACGCTCTCTCCGCCCGCACTTACTTCCGTCTAATCAAAGTTGCCCGCACTATCGCCGACCTTGATCAAAGTAACAATATTTTAGATAAACATATTGCCGAAGCTCTCCAATACCGTATTAAAGATAATCAATGATATGAAGCAACAAAATTACAACAAAGGTAAACAAGGAGAAGCTCTTGCCAAAAAATATCTTCTAGAAAAAGGCTTTAATCTAATAGAAGAAAATTACAGCAATGATATTGGTGAAATAGACTTGGTAATGTCTGACAAAAACTTTTTAGTTTTTGTCGAAGTCAAATTAAAAGTAACCGATCAATTTGG
>Ga0334900_1000889_pt1 | contig 37797 bp, 24 predicted proteins | sample GraSluR3_MG_2_FD_207231 | JGI IMG/M metagenome (GOLD analysis project Ga0334900, IMG submission 207231) | Sludge microbial communities from methane-producing bioreactor in Wageningen University, Netherlands - Granular Sludge_31_08-R3 | ecosystem: Engineered > Bioreactor > Anaerobic >... | reverse complement strand
TGGAACAGGCGGGATGGGGAGTGCCGGGCATGCCGAGTAGCACGCGCAAATAGATCGATTCCGGCTCCGATCCGCCCTTGAACGGATCGTACGCCAGATCGCGGGGCGGCGACACGCGCCCCTTCTCGTCGAACAGGGGCGTATCCCAGGTGCCGGTCCCGTCGGCGCCATGGCAGTTGTCGCACCCCATGGCGAAGTAGACCTCCTTGCCTCGGGCGATCGCCCGCGCGTCGGGGGGGCCGAATTGCGGCACGCACACGGCGTCTCCCGGCGTGGTGCACAGCTCGACGACGTCGCGGACTTCGTCCTCGTCGACTTCCTCGCCTTCGCTCTCCAACGCGGCGATGAATTGCTCGCGAACGCCCTCGCGGTTCAGACGCCGGACTTCCCGGGCCAGAAGCATACGTTGGTCGGCGCTCAGGTTGTCGAAGGCCGGCATGGCCGTGCCCGGCATTCCTCGCTCGATGCCCGATTCGAGGTCATCCAGGCTGGGGATACCGTTGTCGGTGCTCACCAGCCGGGTCTTGCCCGTGCGCAGGTCGCGGGGCCAGGGGAACAAATGGCGCGCCGCCCACCCGTTGCCGTCGCCGTTTGCCCCGTGACACGCCGCGCAGTGCAGCGCGTAGAGTTCGGCCGCGCTTTCGTGTCCCTGTCCGTGGTGCGGTTGCGTCACAGACGCGGGGGCGGGCGACGGAGCTTCCAGCGGCGCGAGCGTGCGCTCCAGCTCGCCGGCGGCCGCGGCGTCGTGGGGATCGACGGCAAGACGGATCTGCAGATCCTGGTATCTCAGGGATCGATTCCGCAAGGCATCAACGCGGGCAAAGAGCCGCTCGGCGGAAGGTAACTGCCCTCCCAGGGCAAAGGTGCTGCCGGCAGCACGCAACGTCTCGTCGGCGTGGGCCTGGTCCAGGTCGGCTCGATCGAACCAGCGTGCCGCCGCGTCGACGTTGCCCGAATCGAGCTCGATCTGGCCCATCTCCGCCGCCACGCCGGGCGACACCTGGGGCCGCGAGGCGAGCGCCTCGAGCACGGCCCGCGCGTCATCGACCCGTCCCAGTTTTCGCAGCAGTCGAGCCACCCCCACGTTGGCGGTCTCGCTTTCGGGGCCCTCCGCGGCCAATTCGAGATACTGTTCGAGCGCCTCGTCGAAGCGCTCTTGCTCTTCGAGCAAATGGGCCAGAGCGGTTCGCGCCATCTGATGACGAGGCGGCCGATCAGCTCGAACGCGCGTTGGAAGTCGAGCCGGGTTTCGTACCGGCCCTGGTGAGCTTGGCGCTGATTCGCGCCACCAGCGTCGACGAGTCGCTGCGCGACGGCCCGGCGGCGGTCGAATTGGCCGATCGGGCTTGCGCGCTGACCCAGGCCCGCCATCCCGAGGCCCTGCACGCCCTGGCGGCCGCCTACGCCGAGGTGGGACGATTCGCCGATGCCCTCGGCGTGGGCCAGTCGGCGGTCGAGGCCGCCTTGGCCGGCGGCAACCGGCCCCTGGCCGCCGCCATTGAACAGTCGCTCCAGGCGTATCGGCAGAATCGCCCCTTGCGGGAACCTGCGGTGGCTTCCGATCCGGCGTCTCGATGAGCCGGTCGATAAGATCCGTCGCAGAAAACCCACGGGCAGCCGAAGCTGCCCGTGGATTCAGGTCCAAAAAACCGGCGCTAACTGTGGCGCCCCGGGGCGGGTCAGTCCACCAACTCGAAGTTGACGCTGTTGTCGCTCTCGCCGACCGTGGCGGTCAGCCCCGATGTGCTCGCGTCGGCGTACTTCGCGGGCAGGAGGCTTTCGCGCTGTCCGGCGTCCGGGCCCGCGGCGCCGCCCATGGCCGGGTCCTCGTACTCCGGGCTGTCCTGGTCGACCGCCGCGCCCTCGCCACCTTTGTGCTTGACGATCTTGACCTTGTATTGACCCGGCACGGCCCCGTCGCCCGACGAAAAGGTCGTCAGGCTGTACCGGCCGGCGGCGTCGGTGACGCCAAAGGCGCCTTGCCCACCGGCCGCCGGTTGAAACGCGACCGTCGCGCCTTCCACGGCTTCGCCGTTGTAGGTCACGGTTCCGCTGACGGAATACGTCTTCGGCCGATCACCGCCCCCTTCTCCGCAGCCCAGCCCGAGCACCCAACCGAGCAGTGCCGCGCCAAACAAACCTCGCAACGTCATTTTGTACATCGTGCACCTCGAATTCGAAGAAGACCAAGCAACGACCGCGCCGAAAGGGAAGAAGCAGGACGGCGCAAGAGCCGCCCTGCCCTTCCCGGAAAGCGCGGCACCGAACGGGTGCCCGGTCGACAGGCTACCTGGCGGTCTCTCCGCCCGCTTTCGACCCCAGCGCACCCCATACGCCGTAGCGACTTTGCCCCGTAGTGGGCTGGCCCACGGTCAAATCGCCCGTGTCGATCGTCTCGCTGACGAAGTCGACCGACCCGTCGGCCTTCAGGCAATTCACGCCGCCCGGGTGGCGGCTGGCGGGTGGAATCAACATATTATGCGCGTCGGCGTTCACGTCGGCGCTGTCGGTGCATGAGGGGGCATTCGGCGGAAGGACGGTGTTGAACGCGACCCGCTCGGGTTGACCATCGTGGTACAGAGAGCCGAAACGGCCCTTGACGTCCAACCCGGCGCGATAGTACCTCCCGTCGGTCTGCGTGAGACACACACCGGGCGCATCGGTAATGCCGCTAAGACTCACGACCATCCCCTGGACAGCCGGGATCTCAGCCGTCCCAGCGGTGCGGATGCTGTAGCTCGCCTTCAAGCGCTCGCTCATCAGGAGCGTATTGCTCGTGCCGTCGGTGATGTCGGCCATCCGCGTGCAGAGAGCGTACGCGAACACGCCGCGCAGCGACGTGCTGTCGCGGACCGACGTGATCTGGTCGCCGACGCAGAACGCGTAGTTGTTCAGGCGCAGATTACTCGTGCTGAGAAAGGGAGTCGTGGCGTCCGACGGACACTGCAGCATGGTAGGCGGGTTGTCCCAAGGGCCCCAGCCCGACCAGCCGGCCGGGCCTTCGGGAGCCGTCGTCGCATCGCCCGCCTTGATCAGGTCCCACATGTTCCCCGCCTCGATGTACGGCAGGAGCGAAATGAACCCGCTGCGACGATTGCAGTTGCCGTCCCTCGCCGCACTGCTCGTACACGACGTTCCGCCCTTGCGGTAAACGAACGTCTTGTACGAGTCGTGGTAATTGTGCAGCGCCAACCCGAGTTGCTTCAGATTGTTCACGCACTGCGAGCGCCGTGCCGCTTCGCGAGCGGCCTGAACGGCCGGCAACAATAGGGCGATCAGAATACCGATGATCGCGATCACCACAAGCAGCTCAACCAGGGTAAAACCACGCTTCCTCGAAGGCATCACACGACCCTCCCAAGAGAACGGATACGGAAAAGAAAAACCGGAAACGACTCGATCCCCCCCGCCCTCTGGGGTGGGCCGTGGCGGCGTCGAGGACTCCCGTGGTCGGCAGCGCGTCGACGATGGCACGGCACCCCATCACGGCTCGAATCTACCGTGGTGGGGGAGTCTATGTCAAGAACCTTGCGCGAAAAAAAACGGATTGCCCGCCGCAATGCCCTCGGCGCCGGGTTGGCGACCCCTCCGTCGCCCTGTCCGCAAGCCAAGCCGCACGACAACGGCTGGATCCTGCCCGGCATGCCGGCCCGCGGGAGTCGGCGGCACAATCGCTGCGACCCGCTGTACGGTCGTGCCTCCCCCCACTACGGAGTTCCACGCGGCTTGCCGAAGATAGGCTATTTTGTCGCCGTAGGGTACACTTGCCGTGTGGGATGGTTGTGTGCCCCCAACCTCGCCCTTTCTCGCAAGACTGGCCCTGCCTCAGGGGGGTGTCGCCAGACGGGGGGGCCTCGTGCGGCAATCGGTTCGTGCCGCACCCGGCCGTGGTCGTCGCGGCCCGCGTTACACGGAGTGCGATGGTGACAGGCACGTTGAAGGTTCTCCAGGGCAAAGCGGCCCCGCGCGAGCGGAGACTCGACGTCGCCGAGATTCTCATCGGGCGCGACCCCGCCTGTCACGTCGTCATCGACGACGATTCGGTCAGCCGCAAGCACGCCCGCGTGATTCGCGACGGCGACACGTTCGCGGTCGAGGACCTGGGGAGCAAGAACGGCACGTACGTCAACGGCCACGCGGTCGAGGGCAAGCGGCGGCTGGCCAACGGCGATCGCATCGAGATCTGCTCGGCCACGCTGCGCTTCAAGTCGTCGCGGCCGCCGACTTTCGCCGCCAAACGGGGCTCGGGCACCAGCGTCGTGAGCATCGACGCGGTGGCCGGCGAGGATACGGTGCTGCGCGTCAACGCGGCGGGCAAGCTCCGCGCGATCCTTCAGATCACCCGGTCGCTGGGGCGAACGTTGGACCTCCGCGCGCTGTTGTCGAACATGCTCAACGGGCTGCTGGACATCTTCCCGCAGGCCGACCGCGGCCTGGTCTTGTTGCGCGACAAGAATCGCCTGGTTCCCGCGGCCGTCAAGGACCGGCGCGGCAAGCAGGGGCACGTCCAGTACAGCAAGACGATCGCGGCCAAGGCGGTGGTCGAGCGCAAGGCGATTCTGAGCCAGGACGTGATCGAGGACGACGAGATCCCCGTCACGGCCAGCATCACGCAACTGCGCATTCACTCGGTGATGTGCGTGCCGCTGTTGTCTCAGGACATGACGGTCCTGGGAGTCGTCCAAATGGACATCCAGGACACCAAGAAGGGGTTCGATACCGACGACATGGAAATCCTCACCAGCGTAGCCAGCCAGGCCTCGGTGGCCATCGAACAAGCCCAACTCCACCGGGAGATGATGAAACACGCCCGCATCCAGCGCGAGCTCGATTTCGCCCGGGAGGTGCAGCACAGCTTCCTTCCCAAGAGCATGCCCGAGTTGGAGGGGTACCGCTTCTGGGTCTATTACGAGGCCGCGCGGGAGGTCGGCGGCGACTTCTACGACTTCCTCCGCCTGCCCAACGGCAAGGAGGCGGTTCTGCTGGGCGACGTGGCGGGCAAGGGAATCCCCGCCGCGCTGATGATGGCCAAGGTGTCGAGCCTCTGCAAGCTCGCCCTGCTGAGCCATCCCGACGATCTCGGCCGGGCCATGAGCGCCCTGAATCGCGAGGTCTTCGACGCCGGCACCGAACGGGGGTTCGTCACGCTGGTCTTGTCGATCATCGACCCGAGCACCGACGAGCTGACGATCGCCGTGGCGGGCCACATGACCCCCATGATCCGCCGGGCCGACGCGACGGTCGACGACTCGGCCGGCTACGAAGCCCGCGGACGGCCCCTGGGCATCGAGCGCGAACTGTGCTACGAGACCGACTGCCGCAAGCTGGAGCCCGGCGACCTGGTCGTCCTGTTCAGCGACGGCATCAGCGAGGCCATGGACGAGGCCGACGATCCGTACACGGTCGAGCGGGTCGGCGATCAACTCCGCGCGACCGGCGGCAAGGGACCGACCGAGACCGGGCAGTCGCTGTTGCACGACGTCCGCCGGCACGTGGGGCAGGGCGCGCAACGCGACGACATGTCGCTGGTCATCTTCCAGAGGGCCCCGGAAAACGACGATTCGTAGCCGCTCGGCCGTCGCGGGATTTCAAGGCTGACGAACGCGGATGTTGGCGACCCAGATCTGGCTGTCGCCGCCGCCGAAGCCGATTTTCTGCCCCACCCGCTCGGGGTTCATCCGCTCGGCCGCGATGCGAAAGACGAGCGTCTCCCACTGGGGCCTGCCCGAGAGCCGGGCCTCGGGGCGCACGCGGTTCCACTCGTTTTCGGCCGTGTTGATCGCGATACTCGCAAGGGCCGACTCGCCCCACACGTCCATCTCGACGACCACGGGCTTCGTCGGGTCTTGCGGGGCGATCACGAACGTGGCCCAGCCGGCGGCGCCGTCGCCGACGCCCGTCTCGTCGGAGTTCCAGCAGCGGCGCCCTCCCTTGATCTCCGCCTTGCCGAACCCCGTGGCCGGCACGCCGATCTCGGCGGTGAACTCCCACGAGGCCGTCCTGCGCTGGGCATCGGTGACCTGGACGTAGCCGAATGCCTTGTCGCGGGCAACGAGGGCCGCCTCGAGCGACTCGGGGTCGGCGGTCTCGTCGAACCGTCTCCTCGCCTCCAGCGCACGGATCATCCAATATCCGTAACGATACGTTCTCGCGACTTCGGCCACGCGTCGGCGCACGGTTTCGTCGGCCGGCGCCTGCGCGGCCCGGTCCAGCGCGGCCAGGGCTACGTCGAGCGACTCGGCGTCGTACAGCCCGGGCACGTCGCGAGGCGGATTGTCGCTGTAGGGCCTGCCCGTCTTGCGAACCGCGGCGTCGACCGCCTCGTAAAACGCCGCCATGTCGGGCGCGGCCGGGCCGAACATCCCGTCGATCCACTCGTCGGCGATCGCCTGGGCATCGGACGAAGGATCCCACAACAGCCGGGCGATCGCGTAGTAGAGCGGGCCGTCCAGCGGCCAGTCCGACAGCGAGCTCTGGCAGTAGTAGCGGCGGATGCCCAACGCGTGAAAGTGCTTCAAGTCGGCCGCAAAGGGCCGCAGCACCGGCCGAGGCAGACGCCACCACATCGACTTGCTCACGTACGAGTAGATCAGCACCTCGGGCGTGATGCGGGTCCAACGGCGCAGCAGCGCGTCGAACTGCCGGTTGGGCTCCGACGCGGGATCGGCGATCGGCCGGGCGTAGTCGGCCGGGGCGTAGTGGCAGACGAAGGGCACGACGTTCCCGGCCGGGCGAATCGCGTCGGGCGGCTCGGCGTAGTTGATGTAGGCCAGCACGAGCAGCTTCTTGTCGGGATGCTTCTCGGCGACGCGCGCTGCGACCTCGTTGGCGAACCAGAATACGCGGTCGCCCCGGAAGGGCTGCTCGCCCGCCAGCCCTTGCCGCGTGGTCCTCCCGCCGCAAAGCCGCCGATCGAGCTCGGTGCACGCCGAGCACTCGCACCATCCCCGGCCGTCGTTCGGACTGATCGACGTCAGCCGGCACCCCGGGTTCTCGTCGAAGATGCGAATCACGTTGGCCGCGAATTCCTCGACCAAGCCCGGGGCCGCGACGCACAACTGGCTGCCGTGGACGTCGGTGGGCACCCGTCTTCCGCCCCGAAGCGGGAACCAGTCGGGATGCTCGTCGAAGTACTTCGCGTTGGGGATGATCGCGTGCCAGGTGTGCACGCTGGGAAGCTGCGCGGGATAGAAATAGCAGTTACCGTTCGTCGCGGCCTCTTCGCCCGAATACAGGCCGTTCATTCCCACTTTCGTGCCCCATCGGGTCGCCTCGCCGGTGCCCTTGAACAACCGCCACTCGAAAGCGGGCCGCGTGTCGAGCGTGAAGGGCTCGACGGTGAGCGTGGCCCGGCGCGGCACGATTTCGTTCTCGTCGCCCGGCGCCAGCCAGCGGCACCCCAAGGCTTCGAGGAAACGATACACGGCAAACAGCGTCCCCCGGTCGCCTCCCCCGCAAATCACCACGCCCCCGGGTTGCGACCGGACGAACACGCGCTCTTCGGTCTCGTCCAGGTCGGGGGGCACGGCGGCTCGCGCCCTCCGGGTCGGTCCGACGTCGATCCGCGTTCTGCCGTCGACCCGGCCGTCGGGCACGACCGGCACGACGGCACCCGAGATCCGCTCGACGTAGTGGGCCAGCTCCTCCGCGGCGCGACGGACGGTTGGGCTGGGTTCGTCGGGAACCACGATCGCGGCTCGCGCCTCGCCGCGTTCGACAAGAAGACATTCGGAGTTCGCCGCGGGGGAGCACAGAAGCACGGCGATCAAAGCGGCCGAATTCATCGAACTACTCCCAATTCATCAATTCGAAGGCAATGGCGAGGCTTGACGGATCCGCCCGACAACCTCCGGCGGTGGCTCCCAGCCGTAGGTACGCTTCTCGTCGGGCACGTACGCACAGGTCACGATGAGAAGCTCCGAGGCCGCGACCTTGTCGGGCGGGACGTTGATTTGAACCTGGGTGAAACCGTCGGCGAACCAGGTCTGGTAGCCGTCGACGGGGCTCTCGGCCAGCGGGTGGCCGTTGAGGCGAAGGGCGTGAAGCCGCGGGTTGCGGTAGGGAAGGCGGAGCCGAAAGCCCATGCCGCATGCCAAAGGCCGATCGTCTGCGTCGGGCCGGGAGGTCCCGCGATGGATCGCCAGCTTGACCTCCGGGCCCGACTCGAAGAAGGCGCGGATGGCCTCGACGTTCGTCCCGGGCAGGCCCTCGAGGTTGGCCAGGAAGGCCGCCGAGTCGGCGTCGAGCCGCTCGGCGGCTCGGGTGGTTCGGGCCACGAGGTAGGTGTCGCGCCCGTCGGTTTGCGGATAGAGCACCGCCTGAGAGAACCCGGCCTGCCGCTGCCAGAGCGCGACGCGGCTTCGGCGCCGCTCGGCGGCCGTCGGGCCCCAGGCCGTCAGAAAGTGGCCGATGTACGAATGGACGCGGTTGACGGGATACCCTTCGACCGGCTCGCCCTGCCAAGGGCCGTTGCCGATGCGAAGCAGCCCGGCGACCCGTGCCACGCCGCTCCGCTCCCAACCGATTTCCAGGGCCGTGAGCATGGTGTGGTACTTGGCGTAGGCGTACTGGGCCGTGTAGAAGTTCGGGCGTCCGACCCAGAGCCGGTCGGCCAGGGGCTGCATGGCCGGTCCCCAAAAGCCGCGCTGGGCGTCGGCCTCGAAGCGGTCGGAGCCGTAGCCCGCCTCCCATCCCGCTTCGACCATCGCCTCGGTGACGCGCCAGTCCCAAGGCCGCAACGCATAGTTCGAGTAGGCCGAGCCGGTAACCTCGAACATCGTCTGACCCTGGTACATGGTGCGGTCGCCGAGCTGATCTTCGCGGTACTCCTGAAGCCCGATGCCGTGAAGGTCGGCGTGCACTTCGGGCCGGTATTTGTCGACGACCGCGAGAAAGGCCGCGATCTCGGGCGACTTGTCGAGGTGCTTGTAGGTCATCGTCTCGAGATCCCAATTCGCGGCGCCCCCGCCCGTGTACGGGTCGATGCCGTGGGCGTTTCCAAAGCGATCGGTCACGAAGTACGCCTCGGGATTGACGATCGGCATGAGCAGCACGATCTGCTTGCGACGGGTGCGCACCGCGTCGGGCGAGTCGCCCAGCAGCCACTCGACCAGATGCAATATCGTGCTGGTTCCCGACCGCTCGGGCCCGCCGTGCAGCGCCGTGATCAGGGCCACCTGCTTGTCGGCGTCGGGCAGGCCGCCGTCGGAGATCTTCAGCAGGTAGATCGGCGTGCCCTCGACCGAGGCGCCCACCGTCTCGACGGCCAAGAGGGACGGATGTTTCTCGGCCCAGAACCCCAGCGTCGCTTCGTACTGTTCGCTGGTGATCCGATGGACTCGCTGATGCCAAGGTTGGGGCATCTTGGCCAGGTGGGTCTTGAGGTCGTCCTCCTCGCCCGCCGAAGATCCTGCCACGGCCAGGACCGCCAGCACGGGCGCGATCCAGGGCAGGCGTACGATTCGGCACGGTGCGCGCGGCCCGACCGTCGGACGGGCGCACGGGCGAAGCGAATTCGGGCAAGGTCGCCATGCCTCGGACATTTCCGTCCCCCTGGTGTCGATGGGCTTGTGAGGTGAGCAGGGCCGGCCCGAAAGCTCGATGCGATTCTACCGCGGTCGCCGGGCGCACGCCAACTCGCCCTGCGCCGGATCGGCGACGCCAAGCTTCCCGGGTGGGTGGAACTTGCCCGGAGCGAGCCCCAGACGCTCGGCGCCGTCCGAATCATCACCGGGCAGAGCATCTGCCCATCGAGTCCGCGCCGCCTCGACAAGGAGACAAGGGAAGAGTCCGACGCCCCCAGAGCGGGTGCCCTCACGGCGAAGCTCAAAGACGATCGGAGCAATCAGGCCTCCACCTTCGTCGACGAGACGGCGTCGAGGCCACCAGTTTCGTGGCCTGGGCGATCGACGACTCGTCGGCAAGCTGGGCGCGCCCCACGTCAGGAACCAATCCGGCGAATCGCCTTGCGCCAGACGGCCGTCAGTAGGTCTTCACTTCCACGGCCGCGCCCTGGCGGTCGGCCGACAGATACGCGCTGTAGATCGTCGAAATCGCGTCGGCGGCCAACAGGCTGTCGCTTTCGGGCTCTTCGCCGTAGGCGACGCTGCGGTAGAATGCCTCGATCTCCTGGGGGTAGCCGGTGAACCAGTCTTCGTCGGGCGAGGTGCACGTCCAGCCCTGCTTGGTGCCGATCTTCTCCACGGTGTAGATGTCGCGGAAATACTCTTCCCGCGGGTTGTACGTCTCCATGGCGGTGTTCGGGTTGATGTTGCAGATCGTGCGATGGTTGTTCGCGCAGATCTCCAGCCAGTTGTGGATGCCGCCCAGCACGATGTCCGACGTCACCACCGTGGCGACCGTGCCGTCGTCGAACGTGACGTGGATCAGGGCGAAGTCGTCGATGTCGTAATAGTCGCGGCGGATGTGGCCCTCGTCGCGGAAGCCGGGCAGGCGCGTGATCGCATGGGTGCGGGCCGAGACGGTCTTCGGCCGGATCGGCCTGCCATCGCGCCCCCGGCCTTCGACGCGCTTCAAATACAGGGCGGCCGTCAACGGATGGCAGCCCTTGCCGATCAGCACGCCGCCGCCGCAGCGGGCTGAGTACGCGTAGTCGACCGAGTGCGATCCGCTGTGGGCCTCTTCGCCGTAGATCCAGAGAATCTGCCCGCCCGTCTTCTCGAGGATCTCCCGCTCCTTCTGGATCGATGGAGCGTACACCCAGTTCTCGGCGTACAGCAGCCGGCCCTTGCTGTTGCGCTCGGCCTCGAGCACGCGGTCGACGTTGTCCAAGGCCGTGGCCAAGGCGACCTGCTTGTCGGCGCGGTCCCAATGGAAATCGGGCGATCCGTCGCCGAAATAGCCGGTCAGCGGCTTTTCGCACACGACGAACTTGTCGCGCTCTAAGGCCGCGATCGACACGGGCGCGTGGCCCACCGGGGGAACGCAGACGTGGATCACATCGACCCGGTCGATGAGCGGTTCGAGCTGGTCGAAGAAGCGGATCCCCCGTTGCTCGGCATACCTGGCCCCTCCCTCGGCGTCGAGGCTGTGGACGCCCACGACTTCGACGTTCGTGCCATAGACCTTCCGAATCGCTTCGAAATGGAAGGTGGCCGAGAACCCCGACCCGACGATTCCCGTGCGAACAGTCTTCTTCATGGCGGTAGTTCGCCTCCACGGCAGTGCAACACGACCCGATCAACCGGGGCCCTACCAGTCTCCGAAAGATGACGCGGGGGTAGTCTAACCGGAGTGGCCAGTTCCGGGCAAGCGACCTACACCATCGAGGGGCTGCCAATATCTACAATGTGGTGGAACGCCTGCCCAAATCCCCGTTGCGCCCCGACCACCCCCTTGCACGCCGGTTCGATCGGGTTAACCTGGGAGACACCTGCCCGCAAAGTCGCCGCAGGACGCCCAGGTTGTCGCAGGATGCTTCGTGCCAGCCGCGGGACCGACTTGGACGTCTTGCGGGGATCCCGCCTTTTGTTGCTGGGAAGCGGCCCCCCAGTCTTATCTCGCGCGAACCGGACCACGATCCCTACCCAACCTCAAACGTTCAAGGCACAGGAGGCACTCATGGTTGTACGAGCGGCAATCTGCGCGATCGGCTTGTTTCTCGCCGATGCCAAGGAAGAACAGCCCGGCAAGGAGCAGTTCCAGTTGATCGCCATCGAGCAGAACATCATCTCGTACACGAATGCCGAGCGACAGCGATACGGCCTGCCCCCTCTCGAGGTGGATGAAAAGCTCGTCAAGTCGGCCCGAAGGCACTGCGCCTGGATGACGCGAAACCGCACCCTGACCCACACGCGTCAGCCCGTGGCCGAGAACATCGCCATGGGGCAGCGAAGCAGCCAGGAGGCGGTCCGCGATTGGATGTCGTCGCCGGGGCACCGGGCCAACATCCTCAACCGCGGCTACCGGCGGATCGGCGTGGCCGCCTACCGGACCGCGACCGGCACGATCTACTGGTGTCAGCAGTTTCTGCGGTAGCGAGGTTTGTTAACCCCAAGTTTTTTTTCGCGCTGCGGCCCATCGCGCAAGGGAACGGCGCGATATGCAGGCGCCCATCGTCCCGTTCCGACGGGCCGCCGCTCGAGCAGCGAATCGAACCGGCCGGGCAACCAACATTGCCTTCTCAAAGCCCCCCGTCGGCACCTCGATCGCCCACCGTGGCGAACAAGTCGCGAAGCGGCATCTCGAAGCCGGGAAGCACTTCGCCGCCCGAGAGGACGTCGCCTTCGCCCAGTGCGACGCAGCGATCCTCGGCCGCGTAGCTCTCGGCGGTCCGGGCGCGCCCGTCGACGTACCAGACCAACCGCACGCCCGCGGTGAAGTAGTCGTGGAGCTTTCGCCGCATTTCCCCGGGCGTGTTGGCCGGCGAGAGGATCTCGACGGCCAGATCGGGGGCGATCGCCGGAACGGGCTGGGGGACCAGTCGGCGGTCGGGAAACCGTTCCCAGCGGATGAACGCGACGTCGGGAATCCGAACCTGGGTCGGCAGGATCCTCAGCGTCCCCGCCTCGCCCAGCACGATCCCCAGATCGTGCTCTTCGAGAAAGCACTTCAGCCGGTGGATGATCTCGGCCGCGAGCATCGATTCCAGGTATCCCAGGGTCTTCTCCACCAGCACGCCGTCGATCAGCTCACAAAGGCGGTTGAACCGCGACTTCGCCTCCAACACGTCCTGCTCGGTGGCCGTGCCCGGCGGAGGAACCATGCGGACCCGCTCGGGCGGGATCCCGCCCAAATGGGCCAGCATGTCGGCCGCCGTCCATTCGGTCGGCAGCGCGGTCTGCACTACGGTTGCCATGGATCAGCCCTCGAAAGAGGTCCAACGGGAAAACGACCCGGTAACATCCCCACAAGGTGCGCGCACGGCGCACCGAAGTGACGCCGCAAGACTCTATTGTACGCACCGATTGCCGAAAACACACGCGGCCTCGCTTTAGCGAGGCCGCTGTGCGCGTCTCTGATCCCGCGTGGGCCGAGAGGAGCACCGCGTCAGAATTGTCCCCGGAGACGTCGCCCGTCGCTCTTCTCGATCAACGCCCGAAGCACCGGCTCGTCGGTTCCCTGCGGGATCAGCCGAACCGACCCGTCGCAAAGCAGCGCGTGAAAGGCGGGCTCGTCGGGATCGCCCAGTTCGGGAATCGGCCGGGCCGGGTCGTAGGGAAGGTCTTCGGGCTTGGTCCAGGGGATGTCGCGCCGGGCGACCACGGCCAGGATCGTGTTGCTCGTGCCGTCGCGGATGTCGGCGAACCGGCTCCCCTCGGGCTTGTCGAAGACCGTTCCCGGACCCGCGAGCACGAAGACCGAAGCGTTCGGCGATCCGCCCGGCCGGACGGCGTAGACCGCGGGGATCTTGTCGAGCAGCTTGCGGTTGTTGGGCCCGTCCCACGGCTCGTCGAACCGGTACTGCTCGTAAAGCCTCTTCTCCTCCGGCCCCAGATACGGCAGCAGCGCGACGCGCCAACTGTAGGGTACGGGCCCCTTGTCGGAGAGGGCCGCGCCCGGCAGACGCCTGTGTTGATCGTGATAGTTGTGCATGGCCAGGCCGATCTGCTTGAGCTTGCTCGGCGCGTCGCGGAGCGGTTGCGGGGCGTCGCGTCGCGCCGCGCCGGGTGGCGGCGGCACCGTGCGCGGAGCGTCGGGCCACGTGACCACCTGCCCGTCGGCCTTGAGGATCGCCACCCGAAGCATGGCTTCGTCCATCGTCTCCGCGACGAAGCGCACCGAGCCGTCGCACAAAGCCGCGTTGAACCCGCCCGGGGTATAGCCTCCCAGCTTGGGAAGGGGCTCGTCGGGATCGACGGCGAGGTCTTCGGGCTTGGTCCAGGGGATCTTGCGGTCGGCCTCGACGATCAGCAGCGTGTTCGACGTGCCGTCCCTGATCTCGGCGATGCGGGTGCCGTCGTCGTCATCGAACACGGTGCCCGGCCCGGTCAGCACGTAGTAGGCCGACGTGGTCGAATCGGCCGGATCGTCGGGATGGCGATACACGGCCGGCATCTCCTCGAGCAGCTCGATGTTGTGGGGCCCGTCCCACGGCTCGTCGAACCGGTATCGGTCGTAGAGGTCGGCCCGCTCGAGGAACGGCAGCAGGGCAACCCGCCAACTGTGCGGCGGCGCGTCGGGCTGGGGAACACGGGTCTTGGACTCGCGGGCCGCGGCCGGGGGGAACCGCTTGTACGCATCGTGGAAGTTGTGCATGGCCAGCGCAAGCTGCTTGAGGTTGTTCGTCGACTGGACGCGACGGGTCGCCTCGCGGGCCCCCCGAAGCATCGGCCCGAGCGACGCCAGGTCGAACGACGATTCGATGCGCACCAGCTCGCCTTCGCGCTCGACCTTCGCATCGGCAACGAGCCCGAATGCCGCTACGACAACCCACGGCGCCTCGGCTTCGGCCCTCAGACGCTCGGCGAAGTTGCGGGCAAGGACGCGGGTCGCCTCGAGCGTTTGCGCCACGCGCTGGGCGGCCTCGCCGTCGCCGCTGGTCGCGCGCCCGCGAATGCGAAGACGGTCGGTCACGCGCCCGCCGATCACGATCGTCGTCGTGTCGCGCCACAGCGGCGCAAGGGGCGCAAACACCGATGCCTGATGGGCCGCGTCGAGAATTGCCCTCGCGTCGGGCGCGTTGACGGCCGCAACCAGATGACTCTCCCGGTACTCTTGCCAACTCGCCTCGTCGAGGAAGGCCGGCGGGCCCGCCTCGGACGCGGCGGGAATCGACAGGACGCACTCGTACGAACCGAACACGGCCGTTCGATCGTCGGGGCAGAAGCAAGCCGTGCCCTCGCCGCTGCCGAGGTGCCCCACCCAGAGCGGGCGGCCCTTGTGCTTGCCCGGGACCGCGTTGCGCACGACGCGTTCGGCCAGGGGTGCGAAGTCGCGAGGATTCGTCGTGCGCACGATGACGAGCGGCGTCGGGGGACTCGATGGGCGCAGGCTCGCGATCGGCGGAAGCGCGACGGCGACCTGCTCGATTTCCTCGACGGGCAGTCCGGGAATCGAGCGAATGGCCGAGCCTTCGTTGAGAAGCTTCCGCAATTCGTCCAGCTCGGGCCTCGCAAAAATCGCGGCGGGACGCACCGCCATGAACATGCTGGCGCTCGGCGGGACGTACGCCAGGTCGATGGCCTCGCTGGAATCTGCCCCGCCGGCAACGCCCTGCTGGGGCTGGGCGGCCCGGGCGCCGGCGTCGCTTGCCGGCCCCCGAAGTCCGGCGACGAGCACTCCACACAGCAGCACCGCGGCCACCACGAGCGCGCGGGCCGGCGCCGCAAGCCGGTCGTGACGCAACTTCACGTCTCGCAACATGGCAATCCTCCTCACAAAACTGTTCCGGGTGGGAAGAAAACTGCGGGCCGGCCACACGAGCGGCCGGTCGGACTGGCGCAAGGCAAGCTCGGCAATCGTCGTCAGATACTCCCGTTTGCCCCCCATCACGCCGGCCGCCGCCGCGTCGGCCTCGAGCTCCTGCTCCAGGCGCAGGCGGCTCATCAGCCAGTGCACCAGGGGATGGTAGAAGTGCAGCGCCAGGCCCAACTGTCCCAGCACCACCCCGAGAAAGTGCCTCGCTCGAACGTGGGCGATCTCGTGGGCCAGCACGGCCCGGCGCTGGGGCGCGGTCCAGGTGGTCCACTCGGCGGGCAGCAGCACGACCGGCCGGCGCCAGCCGACCGTGGCCGCCGCCACCAGGCGGTCGCACGCGCGAAGCTCGATCGGACGCCGGCACGACAATTCCGCGCGCAGCACGTCGACCATCTCCAACAACTCGGCGTCTCGAATCGGCCGGCCCCGCCGCCGGTACGACCGAACGGCCCAGAGTCCGACCGCCAGCCACACGCCTCCGACCGCCACCGCGACCAGGAAGGCCACGGCTACGAAGCCCGACCAGCGCCAACCGGCGGCTTCCGGCTCGGCACCCGGCTTCGCCAGTTCGTCGGCCAAGGCATGGAGGAACAGCGCCGCGGCCGACTCGCTCTCGGGCAGCAGCTCGGGGCTCGTCGCGGGCGCGGGCGACCGTTCCGAGTCGGCCGACGGCAACTCGATCGCGGCTCGTGAAGCCGACTCGGCGGCGGGAGCGGCCGTCGCCGTGGTGCGTGACTGCCCGAGGTCCAGCGACCAGCGAGGCCAGGGGCTTGCGATCGTCGCCGACAGCGCGATGACCGCGATCAGCCCGGTAAGCGTGATCGCCGAGCCGGCGGCCGGCCAGAGCCGGCGGAGCATCAGGTAGAGTGCACCGGCCGCCAGCCCCAGCGCGGTGACCTGCACCGCGCACCATACCAAGGCGACACCCAGGGCGTTCATCGCTTCTTCTCCCGGAGGATCGATTCCAGCAGGGTCCGCTCTTCCCGCGTGAGCTTGCGCTCGTCGAGGAGCCGCAGGAGCAACTGCTCGCGCGACCCGCGAAAGACCCGCTCGACCAGGTCGCCCACCAGGCTGCGGGAGACCTCGTCGAACGACCGCACCGGCCGGTAGCGGAAGGGGCGCTCGTCGTTGGTCGGTTCGAGGAACCCCTTTTCGGCGAGGATGCGGGTGAGGGTGGCCACGGTGGTGTAGGCCAAGTCGCGTCCGGCCGCGGCCATCGCGTCGCGGACGTCGGCCACGGTCGACTCGCCGCGGTCCCAGTACACGTGCATTACTTCGAGCTCGCGCTCGGTCAGCTCCTTGGCCCGAGGTCGTGCCATGGCGGCTCCCGCTTCTGGTTTGGTTTTTTAGATTTGGTTTTATAGTATACGGTCCGACGAAGACGTCAAGGGGCAATCTTCGGAAAATCTTCCCCGGCGGACCGGAGGCCGGCGGTCCCCTGGACGGGCCGAGATCGCTCTCCCCCGGGTGACCGGTCCCGCCCCTTCTTACCGCCGGGCGTCGAAATACTCGGTCAACGGGTAGACCTCGGCGTTCACCTCGCGCATCAGGTCGGTGAACTCCGTGTAAGGCTCGTACTCGAGGTCGACGATGCCCTTGTTCGAATCGATGTTCGACGGCTCGGCCTTGGTGTCGGCCGGATCGTTGTCGAGATACTTGAACCAGTGCCATCCGACGCAGGCGCCCGACTCGAGCAGACCGAGCACGTAGTGCTGGTAGAACCGGCCGCGGTCGGCCTGGGTCGGCACGATCCAGCCCGCGCCCGTGTTGTTGGGCAGGCCCGAGTCGTCGCCTTTCACGTAGAACTCGGTGATCATGATCGGACGCCTGCAGAGCGACTGCCAGTAGGCCACCTCGTCGAGATCGGGGCCCCACGTGCCGTAGTAATTCACCGTGACCACGTCGCAATAGGGCTCGGCCGCCTTCCAGATGAACGGATTCGTGAAGTTGGGCCGCATGAATCGCGAGCCGATGTACAGATGGTTCGGCGCCGCCCGCTTGATCGCCTCGGACGCGATGCGGAAGTAACGCTCGAAGGCGTAGCCGGCGAACTCGAGGCGGTCGAGGACGGTCACGTCGTCGGCCGAGACGTCGGGCTTGCCCTTGCGCTGTTGGAGCCATCGCAGGGCCGCCTCGTAATTGGGCCTCTGGGCCGGGTTGTCGCGATCGAGCTTCAAGTAGTTTTCGAGAATCGGGGTCTGCAGCTCGTTGTCGGAATAGATGCCCACGACGTACGGATCGTCGCGATAGGCGGCGAGCTGCTTGACCTCCTCCTCGCAGAAGCGGGGGAAGTCGGGGTGAAACACGGGAATCGACTGGAGTTCGAACCCCGTGTGCCCGGGAACCTGGTGGGTCACGCCGAGCTTTCTGCCGAACCCCGACATGAGGGCCAGGCGCACGATGTAGGGGAAAGGGGCCTTTAAGCGGCGCAACTGCTCGTTGTCGGTCCAACCGCCCGTGCCGTTGAAGTGAAGCTCCCGCAACAGCCCGGCCGTTTCGACGGCCCAGGTTTCTCGGTCGCCGAATTTGCGGGCGAGGTTCTTTCTTGCGTTGGGCGACGAGCCGGGCCGGACCGTGCCGACCCCGACGTGGAGGAAGTAGCAGCCCTCCGGATCGATGAGCCACCAGCGGTCGCCGATCTTCTCGGCGCGGAAGAAGCCGGTCGCGCGGGCCCGTTTCGCGTTCCACCCGCCGTATTTCGAGAGTTCGACCGGCGTTTGGCCCTTCGCGTATCCGTCGAGCCGTTCGAGGGTGCGCGTCGGATACTCGCGCCACTCGCCCTTTGGATTGCGCTTCGAGCGAACCACCACGGTTCTTCCCGCGTCGTCGGGTTGCGGTTCGTAGGGATAGCGGCGCATGCCGTCGCGGTAGAGTTTTTCGACGTCGGCCGCCGCGATCGGACCGTCGTAGAGCCGGATCTCGCCGATCATGCCGCGATAGAAGCGGTTGCCCGTCGTACCCGTGCCGACGAAAAGCGGATCGCTGCTCGCGGGGATGGGTTTTCCCGCTCGCTGCTGGGCGACCAACTCGCCGTTGACGTACAGCCGGGCGACCTGGTTGTCGTACGTGGCGGCAACGAAGGTCCAGGTGTCCGTCGGCGTCGGCCGGGGCGCGGCCACGATGGTCTTCGGTTGCACCCAGAGGCCGAAGCCGATGACGCCGTCCTCGGGAGCGAAGATCCCGACGGTCGGCGTGGTCCACGCGGGGTTCAGGTTCGGCTTCCCGAAAACCACGTTGTTGCGCGCCAGACGCTTGGGATGGATCCACGCGGTCATGGTCACGCCGTTCGGGAAGGTCATCGACCCGGAACCGGCGATCCGGCCGTGGCCGACGTGGCCGTCGAGGACCAGCGCGCCGGCTCCGTCGAGGTCGCGCACGCCGGCGAACGCGAGGAGGGCGTTCCTTCCGTTGCCGGAGAGATCCTCGACCGCGTCGCCGTCGGCGCGCGAAAAGGTCCAATGTCCCATCAACTCAGCGCCCTGGGCCGAGGCGGTCAGCAGCAGCGCCGCCAAGGCGACGCGGAAAATCGTGGGGAAGTGGCTTTTCATGCGTTCGTCTCTCGTTTCTTGGGGTTACTTTGCCGTGGAGCCCGTTGGCGCGGCGAGTCGATTCGGCCTCGACCAGAGCACGCGCGCCGCGAACACGCTGCCGTTGGCGCCGCGGGCATGCGGCTGGTCGCCGATCATGAACTCGCCGACCGTGACCCACGATTCGTTCTCGTCGATCGGGCAGGCGCCGAAATTGCCCATCGTGGCGCCCCGCTCGGGGATGAGCACGCGCTCGGTCGCGCGGAGCACGCAGAGCCGCTCGGGGGCGACCCGAGCGATGAACAGCGGGGCCCGATGGCGGAACACGTGATCGTTGTTCGCCCCGCGGCGGGTGTAGGTCAAGAACAGGCCGTCGCCGTGGGCCAGCCAGTGCTGCTGCGTGTTGTAGCTGCCCAACTCGCTGCCGTCGTCGAACGTCCAGGGCCGGATCGGCCCGTAGTGCAGCCCGTCGTCACCCGCCGTTACGTAGCCGCGAAGATCGTTGCGGAGTGTCAGGTAGTACCGTCCGCCGAATGAAACGATCGACGGCTCGCACAAGCCTCGCACGACGTCGAGTTCGATCTCGTCGCCGTGCTCGACGTAGCGAAGCTCGCTGCCGTCGAAGACACATCGCACCACGGTCGACGAGGCCGGCTCGCTCGCCGATCGGGCAAAGTAGATCGGCACCAGCAGGGTGCCGTCCGGCTCGACCAGCCACTGCGAGCAGCCGCATCGAGCGAAGTCGAATTTCTCGTCGGGCGGCATCTCGAGGATCTTCCACCGCGACCACGAGCCGGTCTCGGGATCGTGCACGGCATAGGCCGTCTGACTCGATCGGCGGACGTCGGCAAGCTGCTCGCCGCGCCCCCCGTACCGCACCTGCACGCCGATGGCCACCAGTCGCCGGGTGGGAGCGTGCCAGCCGGGCGTCACGTCGGCCACGGCGATGATCACCCCGCCCGGCTCGCCCACCCACGCCAGCTCGGGCCGCTCGTCGGGGCCCGTCCACGACTTGCCCAGGTCGCGCGAGGTCATCACGTACATGCCCGAGTAGTAGTCGGAGATCTTCAAATGCTTCTGGATCGTCATCACGACGGCCGGCTGGCCGTCGACCCCGGCCCCGGGAACGGCCGCCGCGCGCGGGTGGAACCAGCAGAAGTCGGCACTCAGCTCCCGGCGAACCACGTCGAGTTGAACGGTGAAATCCAGATCGCTCGGCTCGGCCGACCCCGCCAGCCGGGCAACCGCGGTCGAAGCCGCCAGGCACAATGCCGCGACCCGGACGATCCGCCGGGCTTCTACGGGGCCTCGCTTCATCGGGGGCTACTCCAGGATGAATTGGCTGGGGGGGGACAGCCGGCGCGTGCTTCGGGATTGCCGCCGGGCCGGCTCCGGGGCGGGAATATCCGTCGCACATCCTATGTTACCCGATAGGGCTGCTCAATATCGAGGAGAAGAACCGCGGACGAGACCGAGTACGGCGACCTTGCCGGACCACAAGTCGACAGGGCACGCCCCCCCCGCAGGTCCATCCAAAACGCCTTGCCCTGAAACACGCTTTTTGCTACTACCCCGGATCGGCGACGGTCTGCGCGCAGCGATGGCCGATGCGTGTCAGACGCCAGGCGATTTCCCCCCTGAAGTCGGGTTCGTGCGAGCATCGACGATGGCCATCCAAAACGGCCGCGGCAACCGGGATCATCGCATCGCCCCGAAAGGCGGCGCGGTTCTGCCGCGCTGCCGAAGGTCGATTGCCTGGCGACTGGGGGCATTGCTCGTTCTTCTGACGCCGGGGTGTTCGACAATCCGGCCCGGACCGGGCATCGCTCCCTCGAACGAGGCAGTGGGTTCCCCGGTGCAGCCGGCGACGTACGTGGTCGAACTCGACCCCGACGCCGCCGACGCATCCCTCCACGCCAGGGCGGTGCGAACTTTCTACCGACTTCCCGAGATGATCTCCAAGGCGATGGAGCCCTCGAACGACCGCGACTGGGAGCCCGACATGGCGCGGTTGGCGTATGCCGAGTTCGACGGCGATCGGGTGACGATCCGCAACGTTCGCAACGCCGAGTACCGGACGCCCCACGACTACACGCTCGATTACTACGACAAGACGTTCGACCTGGGCAAGCTGCGGTCGGTCGATTTCATCCTGGTGCCCTTCCTGAGCTCGACCGACCTGGCCCACATGATGATGAGCTTCGGTTTCGACGACCAGGGGTACGTGTGCCTTTCGGTCGAGATACGCCGCGAGAAGGGCGAGAAGTACGCCACGCTCAACGGCTTCCTGCGCCAGTACGAGTTGATGTACGTGCTGGCCGACGAGCGCGACCTGGTCCGCCAATGCGCCGAGGTCTACCGCAACGGCGTGTACGTCTACCCGGCCCGGTTGACGTCCGAGGAGGCCCGGGCCCTGTTCGTCGACGTGCTCGAGCGGGCCAACCAACTGGCGGTGCGTCCGGAGTTCTACAACACGCTGACGAACAACTGCACCACGAACCTGGTTCGGCACCTCAACCGGCTGCCGGAGCGCCGGGTGCCCTACAACCACATGGTGCTTTTTCCCGGCCATTTCGATCGCCTGCTGTACGAGCTGGGTCTGATCGACAACGACGCGTCTCTGGCCGAAGCTCGCCGCCGCGCCCGGGTGAACCAGTTGACGTACCTGCACACCGACAACCCGGACTTCTCGCAGGCGATCCGGCGCTCGGCAGGAGAGACGGCCGTCTCGCTGCGGTCGAGCCGGTAGAGAGCCGGAATGCGCGCCGCGGCCGTGAGACGTTGCCCCGCGACGGCCCCGGGCGGGGCGTTTTGCGTTGGACTGGGGTTGCGGGTATGCTAGGGGGTGCCGTGCGCCCGCCCGCACGTCTGCCGGCAACGATCCGTCCTACTTGAGGGAGCGACCCGATGATGTACCGTTCCAAGCCGACTGCCAAGCTCGGGGCCGCACTGCTGGGAGTGGCCTGCCTGAACGCCCTGGTCGCACCGGCCGGGGCCGAATCGCCCGCCCGCAAGCCCAACGTCGTTTTCGTCCTGGCCGACGACCTCGGCTACGGCGACCTGGGCTGCTACGGGCAGAAGGTGATCCAGACGCCCAACCTCGACCGCATGGCCGCCGAGGGAATGCGGTTTACCGACTTCTATGCCGGCGCGACCGTGTGCGCCCCGTCGCGCTGCGTGCTGATGACCGGGCGGCACACCGGACGCTGCACGGTCCGCGGCAATGCCGACCCGCAACGGCAGTCGCTCACCGACGCCGACGTGACCGTGGCCGAGGTGTTTCGCGACGCGGGGTACGCCACCGCCCTGATCGGCAAGTGGGGCCTCGGCGAGGAGGAGACCCCGGGCCTGCCCAACGACCAGGGATTCGACTACTTTTTCGGCTACCTGAATCAGGGCCACGCCCACAACTACTATCCCGAGTTCCTGTGGCGGAATAACGATCGGGTCAAGCTCCGCAACGTGCTGCGCCGCGACGGCAAGCCCTACGAGGAAAGGGGCGCGGGCGTGTCGATCCAGAAGGTCGATTACAGCCACGACCTGTTTGCCGCCGAGGCGTTGAAGTATGTCGAGGAAAACCAGGATCGGCCCTTCTTCCTGTACCTGGCGCTGACCATCCCCCACGCGAACAACGAGGCGACCCGCCTGGTCGGCGACGGCCAGGAAGTGCCCGACTACGGGATCTATGCCGACCGCGACTGGCCCAATCCCGACAAGGGCCAGGCCGCCATGATTACTCGCATGGACGCCGACGTCGGCCGGCTCTTCACCCGGCTGAAGAAGCTGGGCATCGACGACGACACGCTCGTGATCTTCAGCTCCGACAACGGCCACCACGACGAGGGCGGGCACGACGTCGATCGATTCGACCCGAACGGGCCGCTGCGGGGCATGAAACGCGACCTATACGAAGGTGGGATCCGCGTGCCCACGATCGCCCGCTGGCCCGGCAAGATCGCGCCGGGCACCGTGAGCGACCACGTGGGCTACTTCGGCGATTTTCTCGCCACGGCCGCCGACCTGGCCGGCGTGACCCCGCCCGAGGGGATCGACAGTATCAGCTTCCTGCCCACGCTGCTCGGCCGGAAGCACCAGCAGAAGCAGCATGAGTATCTGTACTGGGAGTTCTACGAGCGGGGCTCGAAACAGGCGGTCCGCATGGGCAAGTGGAAGGCGGTTCGCCAGCCCATGCTCACCGGTCCGATCGAGCTTTACGACCTGAGCAGCGACCTGGCCGAACAGCGCGACGTGGCCGGCGATCATCCCGAAGTGGTGGCGAGGATGAAGGCGATCATGGGCGAGGCCCACGTGCCCTCGCCGCGATGGCAGATTCCGGCGCCGAAGGCGCCCAAGAACAAGCGATGAATCGCCGCCCCGCCACATACCTGTGTATTGGTGTCTTTCACGCAAACTCCGTTCAGCAGACCAAGGAGCGACAAGCATGCATCCTCGACGGAAGATGACGGCGATTCTGGCCCTGGCGTGCCTACTGGCGGTGCCCGGCTTCCTGCCGGCCGCGGAAGAAGGCGAGTGGAAGCCTCTCATGGACGGCAAGACTCTCAAGGGCTGGCACCCGGTGGGCGACGGCCAGTGGACCGTCGAAGACGGCGCGTTCGTCGGCCGGGCCAACAACGAGAAACTCTACGGCCTGCTGGTCAGCGACGAGCCGTTCGGCGATTTCAAGGTGCGCTTCCAGTTCAAGTGCCATTCGGGCGACAGCGGGTTCTACATCCGCACGATCATCAAGCCGCCCGAGAAGGCCCACGGACTGCAAGTGCAGGTGGGCCTGCCCGGCAGCGGCGTGGGCGGAATCTACGAGAGCTACGGCCGGGCCTGGGTCGCCAAGCCCGATCCCGAGGACGAAAAGAAGTACACCAAGACCGACGCCTGGAACGAGATGATCATCGAGGCCCAGGGCGGTGACATCGTGGTGCACGTCAACGGCACGAAGACCGCCGAGCTGAAGGACGACCCCAGCCGGCCCAAGGGCCATTTCGCCCTGCAAATGCACGCCGGTTGCGTGATGCACGTCCTGTTCAAGGACATTGAGATCCTCCAGAAGTGACGTCCCGCACATGGGAGCCTCGGCCCTTCGAGTCGCTCCGGGCGACGATCGCCTCGGCCGAGCGCGGCGAGGGCTGGTTGAGCGTCTGCGACGACGCGGGCCGGTACCTGGTGCCGACCCGCGAGTTCGTGGCGTCGCTGGCCGCGCACCTGCGATCTCTCGGCGGGCAGGGCGTGCTCGAAGTGTGCGCCGGCCGGGGCGAGCTGGCCGGGTTGCTGCAAGCGGCCGGAACGCCCGTCGTCGCCACCGACGCCGCGCCGCCGCCCGGCTCGGCGGTCGTGGCGGCCTCGGCAGCCGAAGCCCTCGGCCGCTATCGGCCCGCAGTCGTGCTGGGCTGTTTCGTGCCGATCGACGCGCGCGTCGATGCCCTGGTGCTGGGCACGCCGTCGGTGCGGCACTACGTCGTCCTGGGCGCCCGGCTGGCCGGCGCGTTCGGCTCCGCGGCGTTGTGGCAGACCTCGGGCTGGAAGGCCGAACCGGTCGATTCGGTTCGGCGGTGGATGATCACCAGGCACGACGTCTGGATGGGGCGCGAACTCCTCCAGCACGGCGAGGCGTGGCATTTTCGACGCACGGAAGGAAACGAACCCCATGGCGCGCTACTCACCCGATGAAGTCTACCGGCTCGTCGTCGACGTGGCCTCGGCGGCGGGCGTGGCCCCGGCCGACGCCGCGATCCTGGCCGACGCCCTGGTCGACGCCGATCTCTACGGCACGTCGACCCACGGCGTGTCGCGGTTGAACATCTACATCCGCCGGATCGAGCGGGGATTGATCGATCCGGCCGCGGAGCTTCGGGTCGAAAAGCGGCGTCCGGCCGTGCTTGCGGTCGACGCCTGCGGCGGGCTGGGGCAGGTTCAGGCCGTCAAGACGCTCGATCTGCTCGCGCCGCTGGCCCGCGAGTACGGCGTGGCCTCGGCCACGATCCGGCGCTCGCAGCACTTCGGCGCGCTGTCGTACTACTGCAACCGGGCGGCGGCGCAAAACATGGTGCTCATCGCCATGACGAACTGCGAGCCGGCCATGTCGCCGGCCGGCGCGTGCGAGGCCTTTTTCGGCACGAATCCGATCGCCGCGTCGTTTCCCACCGGCAAGGGCTTTCCGCTGAAGATCGACCTGGCCACCTCGCTGGTCGCCCGCGGCAACATCATCGCCGCGCACAAGGCGGGCAGGCCGATCCCCGAGGGTTGGGCCCTCGACCCCAACGGCAACCCGACCACCGACGCGGGCGCCGCCCTGGCGGGCACCGTGCTCGCCATGGCCGGGCACAAGGGGGCCGCGCTGGCCACGATGGTCGAGCTGTTCGCGGGCGTGCTCTCCGGAGCGGCCGTCGGGAGCGAAGTCGGCTCGATGTACAAGCACATGGATCGCGAGCAGAACGTCGGGCATTTCTTCTGCCTGATCGACGTGGCCGCCTTCCTCGACCCCACCGAGCTGATCGCTCGGGTCGACCGGATGATCGACCGCATCAAGGCATGCCGCCGCCGTCCCGGGGTCGACGAGATCCTCGTGCCCGGCGAACCCGAAAGCCGCAAGGCCCGGCAAAACCGCGAGCAGGGCATCGCCGTCGGCGACGAGACGATTGCCGAGCTGAAAACCCTGGCCGAAGAGTACGGACTCGCATTCGACCTCGTCCCGGTCGAAGACCCCGGCCGCGCGTAACCGTTGGTCGTTGCCGCGGCAAGGACGGCAGCGAGCGCCGCAACGCGAGTCAGCCCCCAACCGAGTTCAACACTCCCGACCCCGTTGTGGGTTCGTAGGTTCGCCCGGCCACGCCGTTGCGCGCGTTGTCGATGGCGACGTTCGCGAGTTTCTGGCCGCACGGGGTGGGATACTCGCCCGTAATGCACGCCCGGCAGAGCTGATCGGCGTCGAGCCCCACGGCCCGGGCGACCGACTCGACGGGCAGATAGCGAAGCGAATCGGCGCGGAGGTGGCCGGCCATCTGCGCCTCGATCTCCTCGGTCAGGGGGCCCCCGCGCAAGAACTTCGGGGCGAACAGCTCGCTGACCGTCGACATGTCGATTCCATAGAAGCAGGGCGAGAGGATCGGCGGGCAGGCCACGCGCACGTGGATCTCCTTGGGCAGCCCCAGGCTGCGGATCCGCTCGATCAGCACGCGCATGGTCGTCGAGCGGACGATCGAGTCCTCGACGAGGAGGACTCGCTTGCCCTCGAGCACTTCGCGCAGGGGGGTGTACTTGGTTCGGGCCTTTTTCTCTCGGCTGCCGCTTCCCTCGATGAAGGTGCGGCCGCTGTACCGGTTGCGGATCAATCCCTCGAGGCAGGGCACGCCGAGCTTGTAGGCCATGGCGTCGGCGGCGGCCTTGCTCGTGTCGGGGACGGGCACGACCACGGTGTCTTCGTCGAGGGCGACCGTTTCGAGCCGGGCCAGTTCCTCGCCCAACGCCTTGCGGGCCATGTAGACGCTGCGCCCATCGAGCGTGCTGGCCACGTTCGAGAAATAGACCCACTCGAAGAAACAATGAGCCCGGCGGGGCGAGTTCGCGTACTGCTGCACTTCGAGGGCCCCGTCGACGATGGTCACGGCCTGGCCCGGCAGCAGGGAATGGATGCTCTCGGGCGAGAAGCCCAGGTTCACGAGGGCCACGCTCTCGCTGGCCGCGGCGAACATCGCCCCCTCGACGGCGTAGCTCAGCGGCTTGATGCCCAAGGGGTCGCGGGCGACGAGCATCCGCCCCAAAGCGTCGAGATACACCAGGCTGTACGCGCCGTCCGTGCGTTCGGCCAGCTCGCGGCACACGGCGGCCAGCGAGGGCTCGTCCTGCCGGCTCAGGGCCGTGCAGATCAGGTGCATGATGATCTCGGTGTCGGTCTCGCGGGCCAGGTAGTTGTCGCGGTCGGAGAGCAGCGTCTGGCGCAGCTCGTCGTAGTTGGCCAACTGCCCGTTGAAGGCGAAGCTGAACCACTTGTGCTTCTTGATGTGGTGGCGCTCGAAGGGCTGGGCGTGGCTTCGGTCGTCCTGCCCGCACGTGGCGTAGCGCACGTGCCCGATGGCCGCCCGGCCCGCGTACCTTCGCATCAGGCTGTCGGCCTTGGCGCGATGGCTCAGGCGAAAGGCTTCGGTGACGCTTCCCACCTCTTTGTAGGTGTCGATCAACTGCCGCCGGTGGGGGCTGAAGGTCGTCATGCCGGCCGCCAACTGCCCGCGGTTCTGGATATCGAGCAGCATCCGCGGCATGAGACGGGAGGTCTGCTCGGGGCCTTGCTCCGGACAGAGGCGGCTGACGCCCCTGCCCGGCAGGTGGTACACGGCCGCCACGCCGCACTCGTCATGCATGTCGCTCACGAAAGCTCCCAGGAAAGGGCGTTGCAGAAGAAACCCGGCGACGCGAACGGATCGTTCCGGGGCGCGGCATCCCTTGATTCGGCGCCGCGCCTTACCCATTCCATTCTAGCGCGTGGCGGCGCGTTTCTCAACCGAGGCGGTCCGGAGACGCCCCGTCCGGGACGGACACTTTTCCGCCGGACCGAAAGCCGTCGCCGCCCGCCGAAAGGGTGCCAAGGGAGCCTTCCGCATTCCCGGGCGGAACGATATGCTGATAAGATTACCGAGCCGGTGTCTCTGTGTTCCCCCCTTTCCCGCTATGATGACCGACCTTTTGCGCCAGGAAATTGCCACGGCCGCCACGACGATCGTGGTCAAGGTCGGCACGCGCGTGCTCACGCGCGACGACGGCGTGCTCGATCAGCAGCGGATTGCCCTGCTTGCCGGCGAGGTCAACTCGGTGCTCGAGTCCGGCCGCAAGGTGGCCTTGGTCAGCTCGGGAGCGGTGGGGGCCGGCATGGGACGTCTCGGCCTGCGCCGGCGCCCCACCGACCTGGCTCGATTGCAGGCGGTCGCCGCCGTCGGGCAAAGCCTGCTCGTCGAGGCCTACGAGCGGTCGCTCGAGTCGTTCGGGCGGCATGCGGCGCAGATCCTGCTCACGGCCGACGACATGGAGAACCGAACGCGGTATCTCAACGCCCGCAACACGATCCGCGCCTTGCTCCATTACGGGGCCGTGCCCATCATCAACGAGAACGACACGGTCGCGGTCGACGAACTGCAGATGTCGTTTGGCGACAACGATCGGCTGGCGGCGATCGTGACCAACCTGATCCAGGCCCCGCTGTTGGTGCTCCTCTCCGACGTCGACGGACTGTACGACGGCGATCCGTCCGATTCCCGGTCGCGGCTGATCCCCACGGTGAAACGTCTCGATCTGTCGGTTTTCGACCTGGTGCGCGATCGGGCCACGGGGCTCAGCCGGGGGGGCATGGCCAGCAAGCTCCGGGCGGCCCAGCAGGCGACCCTGGCCGGCGAAAACGTGATCATTGCCAGCGGGCGCAAGCCGGGCATCCTGGCCGCCATCCTGGGTGGCCAGCCGGTGGGAACCCTCGTCCTGGCCCAGGGCGGCCTGGTCGCCGCGCGGAAACGCTGGATCGGGTTCGCGGTGCAGCCCCGCGGGCGCCTCGTCGTCGACGCGGGAGCCCGCGAAGCCGTCGAGCGCGAAGGGCGCAGCCTGCTGCCGATCGGCGTCGTCAAGGTGACCGGGGCGTTCGTCAAAGGCGACGTGGTTGCCCTGGACGATCCCAGCGGAGCCGAGTTCGCGCGCGGACTGACCAACTACGGCGCCGACGACGTGCGGCGGATTCGGGGGCTGAAGACCACCGAGATCGCCGAGGCCCTGGGCCACTCGCGATACGACGAGGTCATCCACCGCGACAATATGATTGTGACGACGTAGAAGATTTTGGGGGGCGTGATGTACTCCACGGCACAACCCGTACCGGGCACGGCGATTCCTTGTTTCCTCTTCGAGTCCAGCGCCGACGTGGCCCGGCACGTGGCCCAGATGGCGGCCAACACGATCCGCGAGCGCAATTCGTTCGGGCAGCGGGCCGTCCTCGGCCTGGCGACCGGATCGAACCAGATGGACGTCTACCGCGAGCTGATCCGCATGCACCGCGAGGAAGGGCTCGACCTGTCGCGCGTGGTGACGTTCAACTTCAGCGAGTTCTACGGGCTCGATCGGCAGCGTCCGCAGAGCTGTCGCCGCTGGATGGACGACGTCTTCTTCAAGCACGTGAACATCCCTCCCGAGAACATCCACTTTCTCGACGGGACCGTCCCGCTCGATGCCGTCGAAGAGCATTGCCGGCAGTTCGAAGACGCGATCCGCCGGGTGGGGGGAATCGACTTCCAGTTGCTGAACATCGGCCCCAACGGGCGCATCGGGTTCAACGAGCCCTTCGCCTTGCGCAACACCCGCACGCGGATGGTCACCCTCGATCCGGTGACCCGCCGCGACCTGGCGGCCGACTTCTACCATGAAGAGAACGTGCCGGCCCACGCATTGACGATGGGCATCGGCACCCTCTTCGAGGCGCGGGAACTGATTCTGACGGCCTTCGGCGAAGACCACGCGCACATCGTGCGCGAGGCGACCGAGGGCCCCCTGTCGGACCGGGTGCCGGCGAGCCTGCTGCGAGAGCACCCCGACGTCAAGTTCCTCCTCGACGCGGCGGCGGCGGCCGACCTGACCGCCATCGCCACCCCTTGGATGCTGGGCATGGTCGAGTGGACCGATCCGCTGATCAAGCGGGCCGTGCTGTGGCTCAGCGAGCAGACGGGCAAGGCCCTGCTGAAGCTCGACGGCGACGACTTCCGCAACCACAACCTCCACCGGCTTCTGCGGCACCACGGCCCGTCGCAGCGATTGGCCCACCGCGTCTTCCGCTGGTTGATCGACACGATCGAATACCACCCGGCCGGACGCGATCCGCAACGCGTTCTGGTCTTCAGCCCCCATCCCGACGACGACGTGATCAGCATGGGGGGCACCATGATCCGCCTCGTCGAGGACGAGCACGAGTTGCACGTGGCCTACATGACCAGCGGCAATATCGCCGTGTTCGACCACGATGTCCGGCGCCTTGCCGACCTCGTGGCCGAGCTGAACCGCCGCTTCGGCATCGACGTCGAAAAGTCGCCGGGGCTCGAAACCGAAGTGCTCGAGGCGCTGGCGTCGAAGCAGCCGGGCGACCCCGACATCGACGCCGTGCTCGAATTGAAGGGCCTGATCCGGTGGAGCGAGGCGAAGTCGGCGGCCATGGTCTGCGGCTGCAAGGAAGAGCACCTGCACTTTCTCGACCTTCCCTTCTACCGCACGGGAACGATCCACAAGCGACCCTCGGGCTCCGACGACGTGGCGATCGTCCGCCAGTGCATCGAGCAGGTGCAGCCGGGGCAGATCTACGTGGCCGGCGACCTCTCCGACCCCCACGGGACCCACCGGGTGTGCGCGCAGATGATCTTCGAGGCCCTCCGGCAAATCGAAGAAGAGACGGGTGCCCGGCCCGAGGTGTTGCTCTACCGGGGCGCCTGGCAGGAATGGGCTCCCCACGTCATCGACGTGGCCGTGCCGTTGAGCCCGGCCGACGTCAAACAGAAGAAGGTGGCGATCTTCCGGCACGAGTCGCAGAAAGACTCGGCCCTGTTTCCCGGCCCCGACGATCCCCGCGAGTTCTGGCAGCGAGCGGAGGATCGCAACCGGCACACGGCCGACGTCTACAACCAGTTCGGCCTGCCCGAATACTACGCCATGGAAGCCTTCGTCCGCTGGGACGGCGAGCCGATTTAGGTGACCGACTTCGTTCGTAACGTCCGCGCGTCGTGCGCGTACGGCGTGGGGCACGTTTCCAACGAGCCTTGGGGTTGTGGGCACGTTGGAAACGTGCCTCACGTTGGTGCGCCCAGGAATCAACCGGGGGATTGACGGTTGTGGCACAGGCATCTCGCTCGCTATTCTGGGGCACGCGAGACGCCCGCACCACGGAGGTTTCGTGTGAGATGGACGCGAGGAAAGGTCTTCACCCCGAGAGCCCAGCCATGCTCTTTTCGCCGCGGATCTCGACCAAGGCGCTGGCCGCCCTCTGCCGGCGGCTCGGCATGAGCCTTCAGGCGGGGATCGATGTGCGGACCGTTTGGACCCGCGAAACCCAACAAGCCCACGGCCCCATCGCCCGCAGCCGCTTCCGCCAGATCAGCGAGGCGGTCAACGAGGGGGAGAGCCTCTGCGAGGCCATCGACCGGACCGGCGACTACTTTCCCGAGACCTTTCGTGCCCTGGCCCGAATCGGCGAAGAGACGGGCCATCTGGCCGAGACCTTCTCGCAACTGGCCGATCACTACGAAGAGCAGCTCAAGTTGCGCCGCATCCTCGTTTCGGCGAGCACCTGGCCCATGATCGAGTTGGGATTGGCGCTGTTCGTGATCGGCTTCCTGATCGGGTTCATGGGGGTCGTGAACCGGGGAAGCGCGGAACCCATCGATCCTCTCGGGTTCGGCCTGGTCGGGGCCGGCGGCGTGGCCGTCTACGTGACTTACTTGGCGATCATCGCCGCGGGGATCGTTGCCGTGGTGTACGCCATCCGGCGCGGGGTGGTCTGGACGCGGCCCATTCAGCGTCTGCTGTTGCGCGTGCCCGTCCTGGGAAAGCCCCTCGAATGCGTGGCCCTCTCGCGATTGTCGTGGGCCATGCACCTGACCCTCGAAACGGGAATGGAGCTTCGCCGCGCCCTGCGACTGAGCCTCGAAAGCGCCCGAAACGCCCAATACACCGATCACGTCGCGTCGATCGACGCCCGGGTCGAGGCGGGCGACACGATTTACGAGGCGTTTCTGGCGACGGGCGCCTTTCCCCACCATTTTCTCGACAGCATGCGCGTGGGCGAACAGTCGGGCCGACTGGCCGAGTCGATGGAGCTGCTCTCGCGCCAGTATCGCGAGCAGGCCGAGGCGGGCTTCAAGGCCCTGACCGTGGCGGGCGGATTCGGCATCTGGCTCATCGTGGCGGCGATCATCATCCTGTTCATCTTCCGCCTGGCCATGTTCTACATCGGCACCATATCGAGCTTCGCCCAATGACGACAAGCCCTTCCGGCAAGAACTCGACCAGGCGATTGCGAACGCGGGCGCCGAGGTCGCGACGTGGCCCGATCGCGACCCGTTCGGGCCGGACAGATGAACGGCCCTTTGCCCTTTCCTCGCAACGGCGACTTTCTTAGAATCACCCTCACGCAGGCGGGGTGTGGCAACGCGATCCGTATGAGGTAATGGCCGATGCGAGCATATCTGGTCACCGGGGGGGCGGGGTTTATCGGCTCCCACATCGTCGAGGCGTTGGTGGCGCGCGGTGACCGGGTGCGCGTCGTCGACAACCTGATCACCGGCCGGCGGTCGAACCTGGACGGGGTGCGCGACGCGGTCGAGTTCGTCGAAGGCGACCTGGTCGACCGCGACTTGGCGGCCCGGGTCGTCGAGGGCGTCGATTGCGTGTTCCACGAGGCGGCCCTCCCGTCGGTGCCGCTGAGCGTCGAACGGCCCCTGGACACCCATGCCAACTGCGTGACGGCCACGGTGACCCTTCTCGACGCGGCACGGCGCGCCGGCGTGCGCCGGGTCGTGTACGCGGCGTCGTCGAGCGCCTACGGCGATCGGCCCTACTGCTCGAAACGGGAGTGCGACCTGCCGGCCCCCATCTCGCCCTACGGCGCCGCCAAGCTGGCGGCCGAACTCTACTGCCAGGCCTTTGCCGCCACGTTCGGGCTGGAGACGGTGGCCATTCGCTACTTCAACGTCTTCGGCCCGCGCCAAGATCCCAACAGCCCCTACTCCGCGGTCATTCCGCTGTTCATCACGGCCATGCTGTCGGGGAGGCAGCCGACCATCTACGGCGACGGCCGGCAATCGCGCGACTTCACTTACGTCGCCGACGTCGTGCAGGCGAACCTGCTGGCCGCCGACGCCCCCGGTGTGTCGGGGCGCGTGTTCAACGCGGCCAACGGGCGGAGCATCACCCTGCTCGAGCTCGTCGAGGCGTTGAACGAGGTGCTGGGAACGCGGATCCAGCCGGCCTTCGAGCCGCCGCGCCCCGGCGACATTCGCGAGAGTCTGGCCGACATCACCCTCGCCCGCGCATCGCTGGGTTACGAGCCCCAAGTTCCCTTTCGCGAAGGGCTCCGCCGATCGATCGAATACTACCGCTCGCTCGCGCAGCGCCGCGGCTAGACGGCCGCGCCCCGATCTTGAGACGGGCAGCTTGTTCTCGCGTTGCGCTGCTGCTATTCTACGCTCGAAAACCCGTCTCCGAGTCTGCCGTCTGCGGGAAATCGCCATGAAGACGCTGCTTGCGATCGGCACGATCGGCCTGGGCCTGGGGCTTTCGGCCCGCGTTTTCGCGGCGGTCATCGGCGAGCCGATGCCGCCCTACGACGATCGGCCCGACGACCGGCCGCGCGAACACGTGGTGATCGTCACGGAGAGCCCCGCGGCCTACGAAATCGCCTTCCGGGGGACCGTCGACGGCGCGATGACGCGCATGCCGGTCGGATACGCCGCCTTCGAGCAGGGCTGGCAGCCGAACCGCTCGGTGACGATCGAGAACGTGGGCACGACCGACGTGCACAATCCGTGGATCGTCGTGGGCGGCCGCCGCAACGGGCGAACCCTCGACGACGTCGTGGCCGAGGCTACCCGCGCATACACGGCGCCGGGCGAGCGAGCCCGCGCGATCTGGGAGCACCAGCGCCGGCAGCGATTCCACGCCTGCACCTGGGACGCCGAATGCAGCGACGCGGTCAAGGTGCTCAACGTTTACGGCTACACGCTCTGCGGCAACGAGGCCCACGTGATCAACGACCTGTGGAAAGCGGCCGGACTGGTTACCCGCCGGGGCCGGCCCGTTGGGCACGTGGTTTGCGAGGTCTTCTACGATTCCGACTTCCACCTGCTCGACAGCGACGAGCACGTCGTCTGCCTCGAGCGCGACAACCGCACGATCGCCTCGTGCGCCGAGGTCGTTCGCGATCACGACCTGATCAAGCGGACCCACACTTACGGCATCCTGCATGCCGACGACCGCAAGACCGACGAGTTCTCGGCCTCGCTTTACGTCTACGAGGGCAAGCGCGAGGGCGACTTCGGCAACAGCACGAAGCACTCGATGGACCTGACCCTGCGGCCCGGCGAGTCGCTCGAGCTGCGCTGCGATCACGTCGGCAAGGAGTATTCGGCCGCCGAGGCCCCCAAACAGGGCGAGCCCATGCGCGATGGCTTGGGGAGCCTGGCGCGGTGGGGCCCCCGGGCCTACCGCCTGCTCCGCAACGGCAAGCTTCGCTACCGGCCCGACCTGTCGAGCCCGTCGGCCGAGCGAGGCATCGACTCGGTCGACGGCGCGCGGCTCGATCGCGCGTCGGCAACCATCGGGCCCGCCCGCGCCGACGCCCCGGGCAAGGTCGCGTGGCGGCACGCCAGCCCCTACGTGTTCGTGGGCGGAAAGGCGACGGCCGCCGTGCGCCTCGGCCCGAACGCCTCGGCCGAGTGGCGATACTCGGCCGACGGGAACGACTGGCAGACCGTGGCGACGGCTTCCCAGCCGGGCGACACGACGCTCGAGGGCTCGATCGACGCGATCGTGTCACCGCGCCGGCGCCCGACCTACGGTTTCTGGATGCAACTGGTGCTTGCCGGCGATGCCCGGGCACGCGACGTGGCATTCGACCACGACGTGCAGACCTCGGCCCTCGGCTTCCCGGAACTCGAGGTCGGCGATAACCCGGTCCGCTATACCGACGCGAACGGCGAGGCGCGGCGAGTCCGCATCACGCACCGCTGGCTCGAGCGGGCGGCGTGGCATCCGCCCGGGGCCCCGGCGGCGCCGATCGCTCCGCCCGACGGCGCGACGGTGCCGGGCACCCGGGTCGCCTTTCGCTGGAGCCCGGCCGACGACCCCGACGGCGACGAGATCGTCGACTACCATTTCGAGCTTTCCGAGCACGCCGACATGCGGTGGCCCCTCTCGCCCAACTTCGAGAAGCTGACCTCGCGCACCGCGTCGCGCGGCAGGCCCGAATGGACCGTGCCCTACGTGGGGCTTTTGAACCCAGCGACGACGTACTACTGGCGCGTGCGCGCCCGCGACGCTACGGGTGTATGGGGGCCGTGGAGCGCGACGTTCCGATTCCAGGCCGCATCCCCGGGCGTTCCGCTCGACGTGACGCTGGTCGAAGACGGGGCCGGCTTCGCCCTCCAGTGGCGTCGCAACCCCGAGGGCACGGCGCCGGTCGCCTACAAGGTCTACGGGAGCGACGAACGAGGATTCACTGCCAGCGACGTCGCGTATCTCGTGAACCGGGGTAAGGGGTTCTGCCGGACCATCGAGGAGTACGAGAATAAGCCCGCCGACGCGCCCGACGCCGGCATGGTCAAGACGCCCGCCAACCTGATCGCCCGGACCGACGAACCGCGCCTGCGCGTGGTGGGCCCGGGGCTCGATCTTCCGAACGCGAACACGGCCTACTACCGCGTGGCGGCCGTCGACGCCGAGGGCATCGAGAGCGGGCCCTCGGATTACGCCGAGGTGCCCCGCCCCTTCGTGGTGGCCGCTCCGGAGTGGCGGGCAACGCTCGGCAAGCCTTTCCGCCAGGAACTAACCGTAATCCGGTCGCTCGGCGACCTGCGATGCCGGCCCAGCGCCAAGTCGTCGTACAACGCCGCCTTCTGGGACCACGAACAGGTCGAACTCGCCGCCGCGGGCTTGCCGGAAGGTCTGTCGCTCGATGCGGCCGAAAACGCCGTCGGCGGCGTCCCGCAGCGAGCGGGAAGCTTCGCCGTCGTCATCGAGGCGACCGACCAGTCCGGCAAGAGCCGGCGGTTCTCGTATCGCCTTGCCGTCGAAAAGAGCGAATGAACGGCGGCGTTTGTCTCCCTTGCCCGGATGCGTTAGACTGGTGCCCGCGCAAGCCGTTGGCGCCCCGAGTGCCCTGTCGAGGCGTGATTGGGCTATTTAATTAGGCCACTTTCGTGAGGAACCCGCGATGAAGCTCCGAATCGTTCCCCGTGGTTGCGCGTGGTTGATCGTCGTGTGCGTGCTGGGCTCGCTTCGGACAGCCGAGGCCGAAAACGCCTCGCTGGCCGAGCGGTTCGCCGGGCAAGGTGGGGCCTCGGCCCTGCGGAAGGCGCCCGACTGGCGTCCCTTCCCCCGCGCCGGCGAGCGCGCGGCATGGGAGGCGTTGCCCGAAGACGCTCGCCAGCGCATCGTGGCCTTGGGCGAGGAGTACGCCGGCCGGGAGGTTCCCCGTCTTCCCGCGACGCGGTACCTCGAGTTCCGCCGCGAAGGCAATCGGAGCCGATACCAGGACGTATGGATCGAGCGCCGCGCCATGCTGGGCGGCCTGGCTCTGGCCGAATGCGTCGAGGGAAAAGGGCGATTCCTGGATCCGCTGGCCGACGTGGCCTGGACGATCTGCGAGGAATCGTCGTGGACCTGGCCCGCCCACGTCGGCGTGCAAAAGGCCGGCGTGGGCCTGCCCGACGCCGACGAGCCGATCGTTGCGCTCTTCTCCGCTGAGACGGCAAGCTCCCTGGCCTGGGTGGTTTACCTGCTCGAGGACCGGCTCGACGAGGTTTCGCCCTTGATCGGCCGGCGGATTCGCCGGGAGATCGACCGGCGCATTCTCGCCCCGTTTCTCGAACGCGACGACTTCGGGTGGATGGGGCTTCGCCGCGCGGGCCGGCCCAACAACTGGAACCCCTGGATCAACTCGAACGTGCTGGCCGCCACGCTTCTCCTGGAACAGGACGACCAGCGGCGCAGCGCGCTGGTCGAAAAGGTCCTCCGCTGCCTCGACCGCTTTTTCGTGCCCCATCCGCCCGACGGAAGCTGCGACGAAGGCCCGAGCTATTGGGGCCGGGCCGGGGCCAGCCTGTTCGATAATCTCGAGCTGCTCTACGGCGCCACCCAGGGCAAGTTCGACGTCTACGACGACGGGGTCGTGCGCGAGATCGGCCGGTATATCGTGCGCATGCACGTCGCCGGCGACGCCTTCGTGTGCGTGGGCGATTGCGACGCCCGGCCCGACCAGCCGCGCGACTTGATCTACCGTTACGGCAAGCGGATCGACGACGCCCCGATGCAGGACCTCGGCCGATCGCCCTCCATCGGCCACGAGCTCTGGAGCGAGGGCCGAGGCCCGTGGTCGCTGATGCGCATCCTCTACGCCCTGTTCAACCTGGCGGAGCTGCGGTCGGCCGACGCGTCGCCGCCGCTGGTGCGCGACGTGTGGCTGGGCGACCCCGACATGCAGCTCATGGTCGCGCGCGACGCCGCCGGCACCGCCGACGGATTCTATCTGGCGGCCTGGGGCGCCCACAACGGCCAGAGCCACAACCACAACGACGTGGGCAACTACCTCGTGTACTACGACGGCCGGCCCGTGCTGATCGACGTGGGACGTCCCACGTACACGCGGCAGACGTTCAGCCGCGATCGCTACAAGATCTGGGCCATGCAGTCGGCCTACCACAACCTGCCCTCGATCAACGGGCATATGCAGCCCGCGGGCGCGCAGTACGCCGCGCGCGAGGTGCGCTACCGGGCCGACGACCGCGCCGCCGAGCTGACGCTCGACCTGGCGGGGGCCTACCCGCGCGACACGGGAATCGAAACCTGGCTTCGCACGATCCGGCTCGTGCGCGGCGACTCGGTCGAGGTCGCCGACGCCTTCCGCCTGCGCGAGCCCTCGGCCGACGTGGTGCAACACCTGATGACGCCCTGCGAGGTCGAAGCCCTGGGGGAGGGCCGACTGCGCCTTCGCGACCCGGGCGCCGAAACCCGTCTGGTCGTCGTCTACGATCCGGCGCCGTTGCGCGTCGAGATCGAAACGATCGAGCTGGACGATGCCAAACTGGCCGAGATGTGGGGGCCGAAGCTGCGGCGCATCCTGCTGAAGGCCCACGAGCCCCAGTCGCAGGGCACCTGG
>Ga0334900_1000888_pt1 | contig 37819 bp, 41 predicted proteins | sample GraSluR3_MG_2_FD_207231 | JGI IMG/M metagenome (GOLD analysis project Ga0334900, IMG submission 207231) | Sludge microbial communities from methane-producing bioreactor in Wageningen University, Netherlands - Granular Sludge_31_08-R3 | ecosystem: Engineered > Bioreactor > Anaerobic >... | reverse complement strand
TAATAAATAATAAATAAGATATGATAAAACAAATGAATAAAAAAGGTTTTACGCTGATTGAGTTGCTAGTGGTAATTGCTATCATTGGTATTCTTTCAGGAACAGTTATCGTTTCAATGTCAGGAGCTCAAAATTCTGCCCATGATGCAAGAATTAAATCAAGTTTAGGTCAATTGAGAACTGCAACAGAAGTTTATAGGTTTGGTAACGATGGAGCTTATGATAATGTAGGCATGTGGGCAGAACCATCAGTGGCAACGCTACTTAGCGATCTTGATAGTCATACAAAGCATGCTACTCCGACAGCATGGTGTGTCAGCAAAGCGTTAAGCGATGGCATAACAAATTGGTGCGTTTCTAATGTAGGAACTTCTGGAGCAGGGACTTGTAACACCTCTTCGGCTGCTTGTGAATAATAATAAATAATAAATAAGATATGATAAAACAAATGAATAAAAAAGGTTTTACGCTGATTGAGTTGCTAGTGGTAATTGCTATCATTGGTATTCTTTCAGGAACAGTTATCGTTTCAATGTCAGGAGCACAGGGTAGTGCTAAGGATGCAAGAATTCAATCAGGCATGAGTCAATTAAGATCTGTTGCAGAGATTTATCTATTAAAGAATAATACTTATGGTGACGGTAGTACTAATTTTACAACTGCTGATGATGGTTTGGCTCTTAAGACAGATATCAATGCCAATTCTACAGGCACAATGACGGTCAATCTATCTGACTCAGCTTATTGTATGAGTGCACCATTAAACGGTGATGGATTTTTATGTATGGATAGCAAGGGAAAAGTTGGTTCTGTGGCCTGTGACTCAGCAACAGCTTGTCCTGATTAGTTAATAATATATGACAAACAACAATAAAATTCTAATAATAAAAATATTGATTTTAGTGCTTGTTGTTAGTGGCTTGATTATGTTTATTTTTTACTTAAATAAACAAACAGAGCAACCATATACTATTGAAGATGAAAAGATTAAGAAAAGCATGGCTAGCTTGTCAATTATAGCCGAGAACTTCAAAGAGGCGAATGGATCTTATAACTATGGCAATAAATCAGTAAGTGTTGATTATTGTCAATTGAATCAAGAAAGCTTTGCTGGAACAGGAAATGGGCACATATTGTGTAGCAATATAATGAACCATTCTTCCGGAAAGTTAGTTATTAGTATTAATAGCGTTAATGATTCTCCTTCAAAGTATTGTTTTCAAAAAGAATTGTCACTAGAGAGAAATTGGTGCATAGATAGCACGGGATATTCTGGACTAAGCTCTACTTGCGATGACTACAAGTGTAAATGATAAATTTCCGCCCTTAAAAGGGTGGTTTTTTTTGATTAATATGATAAAATATTAATAATGTTTGAATCATTATTAATTTTTATTTTTGGTTTGATTTTAGGAAGTTTTCTTAACTGTCTTCTTTGGAGAATGTATAAGGGAGAGAGTTTTGTTTCTGGAAGATCTTATTGTCCGTCTTGCAGACACGATTTAAGTTTTTGGGATTTGTTTCCCTTATTTAGCTTTTTATTTTTAAAAGGAAAGTGTCGTTATTGTAAAAGTAAAATATCCTATCAGTATCCTTTGGTTGAGCTAGCAGTGGCAGTTCTTTTTTTGTTTGTATATATTCAAGTGGGAATAACAATGGAGATGTTTTTCTTATGGACTATAATGTTTCTATTTGTTGCTATTTTTGTCTATGACCTTAAATATTACATTATACCCGATAGCTTTATCTTAATCGGTATTGTTACTTCTTTTCTATGGATTATTTTTTCTTCTTGGGACATCTCATATCTTTTATCTGCCATTGGTGCATCGTTATTCTTTTTCTTAATATGGTTTTTCTCTAAGGGTTTAGCAATGGGATTTGGCGATGTAAAGCTAGCTTTTTTTCTTGGATTGCTTCTTGGTTATCCTAATATAATAACGGGAGTGTTTTTAGGATTTTTATTTGGAGCTGTCATAGGAACAATTATGATATTTCTTCAAAAAAAGAAACTAAAATCAGAAGTTCCTTTCGCACCCTTCTTAATCGCAGGATCTTTTATTGCTCTTTTTTGGGGATATGATATTATGGAATTATACTTATCTTTAATAAAATGAAAAACAAGGGATTTACTATTATAGAATTACTGATTGTGATCTCGCTGGTGTCAACAATGTCAGTACTTGTTTTTTATGACTATGGGAAAAATACAAAGATATTTTCTCTAGAAAGAAGCGCACAAAAAATATCTCAAGATCTTAGAATTACACAACAAAAATCAATGGCAGGAGAGGGCTCTTCAGAGGGGCTGAATGGTTATGGAATTATTTTTGATGTTAGTAATAACAATTATTCTATTTATCAAAATAATAATGAGAACCCTTACTATGATGATGGTGATGAGATTATAGAAACAATAGAAATGCCCTCTGATGTAAAAATACTAAACACTAAAAAAGATGGATCTTCAAGTCAAACAATTAGTATTTCTTTTTTTCCACCAGATCCAATAGTGTATATTCATAATGATTATAGTAATTCAGAAGCAATTATTACATTATCCCTTGTTGATGATGAAACAAAAAAAAGAATAGTTAAGATAAACAACTCGGGAGGAGTTGAAATTCTAAAAGATGAATAATTTTAATAAAAAAGAAAAAGGATTTACCCTGATTGAAATGATAGTTTCTGTTTTTATTGTTACAACAGGGATTATCGGTGTTTTTTCTCTTGTGTCTAATTTTTCAGAACAGTCACAATCTGTAAGAGATGGCACTGTTGCATCTTATCTTGCTCAAGAGGGGATAGAAATAGTTAAAAATATTAGAGATACTAATATGATAAGCGAGCTTGCTTGGGATAATGGTTTTAGCAATTGCTATGATGGGTGCGAAGTAGAGTATAATAACGAAAGCTTAATTCCATGGATTGACGACGGCAGGTTTTTTTATCTTGACGGAATAACAGGTTTTTATAAATATATAGAAACACCAGTAGCGGGGGATATAAAAACATATTACAAAAGAAGGTTAACAATAACTCCTGTTGCTCAAGATGAAATGCATCTTAGAGTTGATGTTTATTACGAAGGCAAATCATTAGCATTTTTTTCTAAAATATATAACTGGCAATGATTAAAAAAAAATACAATCAAAAAGGACTTACTTTAGTAGAAACACTTGTTTCAATCTTAATTTTTGGTTTCATATCAGTTGTTTTAGTAAATTTATTCGTTGTTTCTATAAGGTCACAAGCAAGAATAATTGAAAGTCAAAAAATATTTGAAGATGCAAACTACGCTATTAATTATGTGAGCGATAAGGCCAGGATGGCTATAATGGATGTAGGTGGAGATTGTGTTGGCGCGCCAAATGAAAGCTATGGAATAGAAGATAGCAATATAAGATTTTTATTTTACAATTCTATGAGTGGGATCTACGCTTGTAGAGAGTTTTATTTAGAAGAAGGAATGATAAAAGAAAGAATATCTAGTGACAATACATCTGCAAATTTTAATCCTGGAGTGCCAATAACTTCGTCAACAATTGGAGTCAATAAATTAAGTTTTTATGCAGATGGTCAAATTGATGTAAAACAACCAAGAGTAACAATTTTAATTAATATGTCTAAAAATACATCAAAAGTTAGTTTGCAGACAACGATATCTAAAAGAGAATTAGAAATATGATAAATAAAGAGAAACAAAAAGGAGTCGCACTTTATTTAATAGTCATTATTATGGCAGTTCTTTTGGCTATTGTTTTAGGACTTTCAACAATAATTGTTGGTGGGATAGAAGCAACTTCTGGAGTTGGAAAATCAATAGGCGCCTTTTATGTTGCTGATACAGGAATTGAAAATGCATTATATAGAATTAGGGTTCTTGCCAATTGTGATAATTTTTCAGGGAACTTAGAAGAGGGATCATACGATGTTGTAATAGTCCCTCCTGATGGAGGTACATGCCTTGATGGTGGAACAAAAATTACCTCATTGGGAGAATATAGAGATTCAAAAAAAAGAATTGAGGTTTCCTACTAATGAAAGAAAATGCTAAAAAAAGAATTGAAAAATTAAAAGAGCTGATTAATCATCATCGCTATCTTTATCATGTACTAGACAATCCTGAAATATCGGACTCAGCCATTGACTCTCTTAAAAAAGAGCTTTTTGATTTAGAGCAAGATTATCCTCAATTTGTTACTCCTGATTCTCCAACTCAAAGAATAGGTGGTAAGCCATTGGACTACTTTGAAAAAGTAAAAAGAGAAAATATTATGTATTCTTTTAATGATGCTTTCTCAAGAGAAGATATGGATAATTGGGAAAAAAGAAATAAAAAATTATTATCCGCTGATTTTAATTATTACTGTGAGCCGAAATTAGATGGATTAGCAATTGAGCTTACTTATGAAGACGGTGTTTTAGTTCTTGGTTCTACAAGGGGTGACGGACTAATAGGGGAAAATGTTACGCAAAATATTAAAACAATAGAATCAATTCCGCTGAAATTAAAAGGAAATTATCCTCAACAATTAATTGTCAGAGGAGAAGCGATAATAAACAAAGAAGAGTTTGAAAGGATAAACAAAGATAGAGATGTTCCTTATGCTAATACAAGGAATCTTGCTGCGGGCTCAATTAGGCAACTTGATCCTAATGTTACTGCTCAAAGAAAATTAGATGCTGATATTTATAGTATAGTTACTGACCTTGGACAAAAGACACACCAGGAAGAGCATCAATTATTGGAAAGCTTTAGTTTTAAGACAAATAACAAGTATAACAAGTTGTGCAAAAACATGGACGAAGTGTTTGAATTTTATTCTTACTGGCAAAATCATAGAGAAAATCTTCCATATGAAATAGATGGTTTAGTTGTTTCAATTAATGATAATAATATTTTCAAGCAATTAGGAGCTGTTGGCAAAGCACCACGAGGAGCTATTGCTTTAAAGTTTCCTTTAAAAGAAGCAACAACAATGGTTGAAGATATTAAAATTCAAGTAGGAAGAACTGGGGCAATGACACCGGTTGCCATACTAAAACCAGTAAATATTAATGGTGCCACTATTACCAGAGCAACACTTCACAATGAAAAAGAGATTGAAAGATTGGGGCTGAAGATAGGAGACACGGTTGTTGTCGGTAGGGCGGGAGATGTTATTCCTGAAGTAAGTAAAGTTTTTCCTGAATTAAGGACAGGGAAAGAAAAAACATTTAAAATGATTAATAGGTGTCCGTCTTGTGGAAGCGACTTAGTTAAAAAGGAAGAAGAGGTTGTCTGGAGATGTCCTAACACGAGATGCTTTAAGAGAAAGATTGGATGGTTTAAGCATTTTGTTTCAAGATCTGCTTTTAATATGGAGGGTATTGGGCCAAAAGTTCTAGAAAAGTTTATTGAAGAAGGCCTTGTTTCAATGCCTTCCGACTTATTTGACTTAAAAGAAGGTGATATTTTTCCTTTGGAAAGATTTGCTCAAAAATCAGCACAAAAGATTGTAGAAAACATACAAAAAAGAAAAGAAATTCCATTTTCAAGATTTATTTATTCACTAGGCATTAGAAATGTTGGACAAAAAACATCTAAGGATTTAGCAAAGAGATTTAAAACAATTGAAGAAATTAAAAATACATCTAAAGAAGATTTGGAAAGTATTAGCGACATTGGCCCGACCGTTTCTAGTTCAATTGTTGAATGGTTTTCTGAGAAAGAAAATGAAATATTTTTGAAAGAACTAGAAAAAAAGGGAGTAAGATATTTTAATGAAAAACAAAAAAGTAATACACTTTCAGGGAAAAAATTTGTTATCACGGGAACGATGAAAAGCTTGAGTAGAGAATTAGCCAAAGAGAAGATAATGCTTTTAGGCGGAGATGTTTCTACTTCTGTTTCAAAAAATATAGATTACTTGGTGGTGGGGGATAATCCGGGGAGCAAGTATCAAAAAGCAGAAGAATTTGGAATTGAAATAATAAACGAACAAGATTTTTTAGAAATGATTAAATGAGCATATTAAGCCACATTAAAAAATTAGATTTCATTTTGATTTTTTCAGCAGTTGGATTGTCTCTTATGGGACTAATTGCTATATATAGTGCCTGTATTTCATCGGGGGATTTTTCTGATGCTTACAGGCAAATAATATTCATTTTTGCTAGTATTTTAATGATGGTTTTAGTTAGTTTTTTTGATAACAGGAACATAAGAGAAAATCCATTTTTAATCCTAACCTTATATTTTTTCTCCGTTATTCTTCTGATCGGAGTATTCTTTTTTGCTCCTGAAATTAGAGGAATTAAATCCTGGTATATGATTGGTCCAGTAAGCTTTAGTCCAATTGAACTAACGAAAATAATTTTAATTATTCTCTTAGCAAAATACTTTAGCAGAAGGCATGTTGAGATGTATAAAATTAAGCATATTATTCTTTCTGGAATATATGCTTTAATTCCTGCTGTTTTGATATTCTTTCAACCAGAGTTTGGTTCTGTAATGGTTGTTGTTGCAATTTGGGTTGGTATTTTAATAGTTTCTGGAATTAAGATAAGGAGCTTTCTATTTTTGTGCTTAATTGGAATTGTTTCACTTGCTTTGATGTGGTCATTTTTATTTGCTGATTATCAAAAAACAAGAATAATTAACTATATTAATCCTCAAGATGATCCCTTGGGTGCTGGATGGAATAGAAATCAAGCCCTAATTGCTATTGGTTCGGGTGGAGTTATGGGGAAGGGAATAGGCAACGGCTCACAAGTTCAAAATGGATTTTTGCCTGAGCCCAAAACCGACTTTATTTTTTCAGTTATAGCTGAGGAAATGGGACTAATTGGTGTAACAGCATTGCTATCTTTTTTTACCATTCTTTTTTGGAGAATATTAAAGGTGGCTCTTGATGCCAGATCTAATTTTAGTAGATTATTTGCAATAGGTCTTTCAATTGGAATATTTTTTCAAATGGCAATTAATATTGGAATGAACTTAGGTATCTTGCCAGTTATAGGATTGCCTTTACCATTAGTTAGTTATGGTGGTAGTAATCTTGTTTTCAGCTTCATTGCTTTGGGAATAATACAGAATATGTCAATCAACTCTTGACAATATATTTGTTTGTGATAGAGTAAATGTAATTTGTAATATAATTACTTGGTATTTTGATTTCAAAACACTTATCTTCAAATTAAATAGCACTTAAACCCAAATAAAAAACACGGGTATTTTTTTGTTTCCAATTAGAATAAATAAAATCATATGAAAACTAAAATAAAAAGCTTTGCTAAAAGCAAAATATCTTATCCCTTGCCAAGTTTAATTTTTATGCAACAAGAAAGTTGGAGGCACTTTTGGGAAGAAGAACTAAAAGAGCTTTTTAATGAGGTTTCTCCAATCAAGGATTACACAGGCAAAGAGTTTGAGTTGGACTTCTTAGGATATGAATTAGGTAATCCTAATTATCCAACGGGTTTTGCTGCACGGGAAAACAATGATTCATATGAAGCACCATTAAGAGTTAAAGTTAGATTAAGAAATCTAAAAACAAAAAGATCTCAAGAGCAAGAAATATTTTTTGGAAACTTTCCTTTGTTGACTGACAAAGGAACTTTTGTTTTGAATGGAGTAGAAAGGGTTGTGATTTCTCAATTAACTCGTTCACCAGGAGTATTTTTTCCATTAAACATTACTAAAGGTAAAAGATGTTTCGCTGCTAAAATAATTCCTAATCGTGGTTCATGGTTAGAGTTTGAAACAGAAGCAACAGGGGTTCTTAGTGTTAAAATAGATAGAAAAAGAAAGTTGCCAGCGACAACCCTTTTGAAAGCACTAGGTGGATTTAATGATGATGATATTAGGCAAATGTTTACTGGCTTTGATGCTGGTGAAATTTCCTTTATTGAAGAAACAATAAAAAAAGATGTTACTAATAATCAAGAAGAGGCGCTTTTAGAGATATATCAAAGATTGAGAGCAGGGGAAATGGCTAATCCAGACGCGGCAAAAGAATTAATCTTTAATATGTTCTTTAATTTTGATAGGTATGATTTATCTAAGGTTGGAAGATGGAAAATGTGGTCAAGGGTTCCTGGACTAAAATCAAAAGAAGAAATAAATAAAGAAGATAGAGTTTTGAGTGTTGACGACATTGTTGCAGTAATGAAAGAGATAATTAGATTAAATAATGACCCAAGAGCAGTGGCAGATGTAATTGATCACTTGGGTAATAGAAGGGTTAAGACAATATCAGAGTTAATGTCAAGTAAGTTAAGAGTTGGTATTGCTAGAATGTCAAGAATTATTAAAGACAGAATGTCAACTCTTGATTTTGAAAACTTAGCACCAGCGCAACTAATTAATCCAAGACCTTTTTCTGCACAAGTAACACAATTTTTTACTGCGAGTCAGTTCTCTCAATTTATGGACAATGTCAATCCTTTGTCAGAAATTGAGCACAAGAGAAGATTAACTGCAACTGGTCCTGGTGGACTAACAAGAGAAAGAGCTGGTTTTGATGTTAGAGATGTGCAACCATCTCACTATGGAAGAATTTGTCCTATTCAAACACCAGAGGGCCCTAATGTAGGACTTGTAACTCATTTATCACTTTATGCAAGATTAAATCCTTATGGATTCTTAGATACTCCATATTTTAAAGTTAAGAATAAAAAACTAACAAATGAAGCATTCTATATGGATGCTAATGAAGAAGAGAAATATAATATTGCTCCAGCAAGTATTCTATTAGATGAAAAAGATGCAATTAAAAACGATAGGGTGGAAGCAAGGATTAGAGGTGAAGCAGGGGAGATAGAAAAAGAGAATATTGACTACATTGATGTTTCTCCTCAACAATTTGTATCTGTCTCAACGGCATTAATTCCATTTTTACAAAATGACGATGCTAATCGTGCACAAATGGGATCAAACATGCAAAGACAAGCAGTACCATTAGTTAATCCTGAAGCACCCTTTGTTGGAACGGGAATGGAATACTGGGCTGCTAGGGACTCTGGTCAATTAGTTGTTTCTAGCGAAGCAGGTAAAGTTGTCTATGTTGATGCCAATGAAGTACAAGTAAAAGGAACAACATCGGGTAAAATCAAAAAATATTATCCTAGAATATTTGATAGGACAAACCAATATTCTTGTATGCATCAAATGCCAGTAGTAAATAAGGGTGACATTGTTAAAAAGGGAGATGCTTTAATTGAAGGTGGTTCTATCGCTCAAGAAAGATTAAGTTTAGGAAGAAATCTTTTAGTTGCTTTTATCTCGTGGAAAGGAAGCACATATGAAGATGCCATTGTTTTATCAGAAAGATTAATCAAAGAAGATGTTTTTACTTCTGTTCATATTGAGGACTTTTTCTGTGATGTTAGAGAGACAAAACTTGGGCCAGAAATAACTACATCAGACATTCCTAATGTTGGAGAAGAAAAATTAAAGGACTTAGATGAAGAAGGTGTAATTAGAATTGGAGCTGAAGTTGGCCCTAACGACATTTTAGTTGGTAAGATTTCTCCAAAGGGAGAAGCAGATCTTTCAGCTGAAGAAAGATTGCTCCGCGCTATTTTTGGAGAAAAAGCAAAAGAAGTAAAAGATACATCTCTAAGAGCCGAGCATGGAAAAAGGGGAAGAGTAACTGATGTTAAGGTTTTTTCAAGAGAAGAGGGTTATTCATTAGAGCCAGGGGTTATTAAAAAGATTAGAATTAGAATTTCAGAAGTTAGAAAAATTCAAGTGGGAGATAAGCTAGCTGGAAGACATGGAAACAAAGGTATTATTGCTAAAATTTTGCCAGCAGAAGAGATGCCATTTCTAGAAGATGGAAGACCAGTAGACATTATTTTAAATCCATTGTCAGTTGCATCAAGAATGAACCTAGGACAAATTTTAGAGACACACTTAGGATTAGCGGTAAGTAAGTTAGGTTATCTAGCCGAAACTCCTTCCTTGTCAGGAGCTGTGGAAGAGGACATAAGAGGAGAATTGAAGGAGGCAGGATATCCCGAAGATGGAAAGCTAAAATTACTAGATCCAGAAACAGGAGAATTTTTCCCAGAAAGAATTACTGTTGGATATATGTATATGATGAAATTAGCTCATATGGTAGAAGATAAAATCCATATGCGTTCAATTGGACCTTACTCTTTGATCACTCAACAACCATTAGGAGGAAAGGCTCAATTTGGAGGACAAAGATTTGGAGAGATGGAAGTATGGGCGCTAGAGGGCTATGGAGCAGCTTACACTCTTCAAGAGATGTTAACTATTAAGTCAGATGATGTTGCTGGTCGTGCTGCTACGTACGAGGCAATCTTAAAAGGAGAAAAAATTAAGAGCCCTAATATACCTGCATCATTTAACTTATTATTATCAGAATTAAAAGCTCTTTCTCTAAATGTAATAATTAAGGGAAAAGTTGAGGAAGAAGATTAATTAAATAAATAAAAATATGTTTGTCTCTAATTTAGAATCAATCAAAATTAAAATAGCTTCTCCTCAAGACATTCTTGACTGGTCGCATGGAGAAGTAACTAAGCCAGAAACTATTAATTATAGAACTCAAAGACCTGAGAAAGATGGTTTGTTTTGTGAAAAAATATTTGGCCCAACTAAGGATTATGAATGTTATTGTGGGAAATATAAAAGAATAAGATATAAAGGGATTGTCTGTGATAGATGTGGAGTTGAAGTAACAAAATCATCTGTTAGAAGGGAGAGGATGGGACACATCAAGTTGGCTACTCCTGTTTCTCATATTTGGTTTCTAAAAGGAATTCCATCAAGAATTGGAATGGTTTTAGGTATTCCATTACACAAAATTGAAGAAGTAATCTATTTTGTTTCATATATTGTTACCAAAGTTGATGATGATCTGAAAAAGGGGATATTGAGTGAAATTGAAGAAGAATTTAAATCAAAATCAAAAGACATTAAGAAAAATATTGAAAACGAAAAGCAACAAGAAATTGCATTGAATGATTTAAAGAAAGCAAAAGATAGGGCAAAGCAAGAACTTGACTCAATATCTGTATTAGCTGTTCTAAATGAAAACGAATATCATGCACTTTCATTAAAATATGGTGAAATTTTTGAAGCGGGCACAGGAGCAGAGGTCATCAGAGACATATTTTCTAAAATGGATATAGGCAAAGAGATCGCTAAGGTTGAAAAGGAAATGGAAGCTAAGAAATCAACTGAAGATAAAAAAATAATTCACAGGAGGTTAAAGATATTCAAGGATATGCTTGCTGCAAAAGTAAAACCAGAATGGATGTTTATTGATGTTTTGCCAGTTTTACCACCAGATTTAAGACCGATGGTGCAATTAGATGGAGGAAGGTATGCTTCTTCAGATTTGAACGATTTATACAGAAGAGTGATCAATAGAAACAATAGATTAAAATATTTACTAGAGATTAATGCTCCTGATGTAATTGTTAGAAATGAAAAAAGAATGCTTCAAGAAGCAGTTGATGCTTTGATTGATAATAATATGCGTAAGAGTACAACGACTCAAGCATCTACTGGTGGAAGAAGATTATTAAAGAGTTTAGCCGATATGCTTCAAGGTAAAAATGGAAGATTTAGACAAAACCTATTAGGAAAAAGAGTTGACTACTCAGGAAGAAGCGTGATTGTTGTTGGTCCAACATTAAAATTAGATGAATGTGGTGTTCCTAAAAAAATGGCACTAGAATTGTTTAAACCATTTGTTATTAAAAAGATACTTGAGAGAGAGCTTGCTTTTAATGTTAGAGGCGCATCAAGATTAATTGAAGATGAAACAAATGAAGTTTGGGAGGCCCTTGAAGAAATAGTTAAGGAAAAATATGTTTTACTAAACAGGGCCCCAACACTTCACAGATTGGGTGTTCAAGGATTTAAGCCAGTATTAATTGAGGGAGAAGCGATTCGTTTACATCCTTTAGTTTGTACTGCTTTTAATGCTGACTTTGATGGAGATCAAATGGCTATTCATGTTCCATTGTCAGATGAAGCTCAAGCAGAAGCAAAAGAAAGAATTCTTTCTGCTGTTAACTTATTAAAACCATCAACCGGAGATCCAATTATGACTCCAACAAAGGATATGATTTTAGGTTGTTATTATCTAACTAAAATTGCTCCCAAGGCAGAAGGAGAAGGAAGAGTGTTTGGATCAAAAGAAGAAGTATTGATTGCTTACAATTTAAAGAAGATTAATATCAGAGCTTTAATTAAGGTAAGGATTGATGATGAGATTGTTGAAACAAGTGCTGGAAGAATTATTTTCAACAATGTTTTACCAGAGGGATTTGAATACCAAAATGAAACAATGGATTCAAAGACAATGAAGAAAATGATTAACAGGGTTATTGATATTTATGGCTCTGGCGCTGTTGACACACTAGACAAGATTAAAAAATTAGGATTTGATTTTGCAACTCGCTCAGGAATTACATGGGGCATGGGCGATCTAACTGTTCCAAAAGAAAAGCCAGCGTTAATTGCTGAGGCAGAAGCAAAGATTAAAACAATTGATGATTATTATGAAAAAGGATTATTGTCTCGCGACGAAAAAACAACTCAAGTTATTGAGGTTTGGAAAAAAGTAAAATCAGAAATTGAAAAACTTGTTCCTCAGTCAATCTCATCTGACAGTCCAGTATTTAGTATTATTGATTCTGGTTCAAGAGGTTCATGGTCTCAGCCAGTACAAATGGCAGGTATGAAAGGTTTAGTTGCTAGTCCAACAGGCAAGATTATTGAATTAGCGGTTAAGAGTTCATTTAAAGAAGGTTTTGATGTGCTAGAATACTTTATTTCAACTCATGGTGCTAGAAAAGGTACTGCTGATACAGCTCTTAGAACAGCGACATCAGGATATTTAACTAGAAGATTAGTTGATGTTGCTCATGATGTTATAGTCAATGAAGCAGATTGTGGAGACAAAGAAGGTTTAATAGCTAGCAAAAAAGATGCTGATGAAATTAATCAGGATTTTGCTAATAAGATATTTGGTAGAATTTCATTAGAGAAAATTGTTGATCCAGAAACAAGTGAAGTAATTGTAAAAAATGGAGAAATGATTGACTTAAAAATGGCTCAAAAGATTAAGAGCATAGACGCAATTGAGACGGTTAAAATTAGATCACCCTTAACATGTAAATGCGTTAGGGGAATTTGTCAAAAATGTTATGGGCTAGACCTAGGATGGAAAGGATTAATTAACATTGGAGAAGCGGTGGGAGTTATTGCTGCTCAGTCAATTGGTGAACCAGGAACACAGTTGACGATGAGAACCTTCCATACTGGAGGTGTAGCAGGAGAGGCAGATATTACTAGAGGTTTGCCTAGAGTAGAAGAGGTTTTTGAAAGAAGACCTCCTAAAGGAGAAGCAGAAATTGCTCTAAAGGATGGAAAAGTTACTGAGATTGATGAAAAGAAAGGCGTTATTAAGGTCTTAACTGTTAAGACAAATGCAAAATCAAAGGAAGACGATGTTATTGAATATCCAATAAATTCTTCAATTGAAGTTTTAGTTAAAGAGGGGGACACTGTCTCAAAGGGTCAACCATTAATTGCTGGATCAATTGATCTTAAGAAATTATTTAAACTATTGGGAGTAAAAGCAGTTCAAGATTATGTTATTTCTGAAATACAAAAAGTTTACATTTCTCAAGGTGTAGGAATCCATGATAAACACATTGAAGTGATTGTAAGGCAAATGTTCTCAAGAGTTAAGATTAAGGACTCTGGAGACAGTAGATTTAGCCAAGGAGAAATTATTTCCAGAGCATTAATGCTTGAAGAAAATGAAGAGCTAGAAAAAGCTGGTAAAAAGATAATTGAAGTTGACGATTTGCTTTTAGGAGTTTCAAAGGTTGCCTTAAATACAGACAGCTTCTTGTCAGCAGCATCATTCCAGGAAACATCTAAAGTTTTAATAGAAGCATCTCTAAGAGGCCAAGAAGACAAGCTCCGAGGATTAAAAGAAAACGTAATTTTAGGTAAACTACTTCCAATTGGGACAGGATTAAGCTACAATAAACAAGAAAAGTAGCTATGGCAAAAAAGAAAAAAGAAAAAAAAATTATTTCACCAAAGAAGTTTAATTTTTCCTTACCTGAAAAGACAAAGAGGTACTTGTTTGCTTCTTTGTCTTTTCTTTTAGCAATTATTTTTGTATTCTCTTTTTCAGGCAATGCTGGTGCCATTGGAGAAATGCTTAAAAATATGTTCGGATTTTTAATTGGTAATGTGATATACATTATTCCAATAATTTTCGCTATTTTTGGAATAATACTTCTTAAAGGTGGAGAGCATTTTGAGGAAAATAGAAATTCTTTAATTATTTCAACAATTATTTTGATTATTGGATTAGCAGGATTTTTTAGTTTGCTAAGCCCAGAAATAGCTGAGGATTTTGTTTGGAATAATTCACTAGATGGGGGATGGATTGGATATTTAATATCCTGGCCTATACTAAAAGGACTTGACTATATTGTTTCTTATGCTTTGTTCTCAATTGCTATTCTTATTTCTCTATGGATAATTATTCAACCATTTAAGAAAACAATTGAAGAAATTGAAGAAGAAGAGGAGGAAGAGGAAGAAGTTGAAGAGGTGAAGGTAGAGGTATCAAAGAAAAAAATACCCTCTTTTGATTTAAGTAAGTTTATACCTAAAAAAGAAGAAAAGGTAGAGGAGGTAAAAAAAGAGGATAAAAACTTAAAAACATTTGAACAAAAAAAGCAAGAAAATAAAGAATACAAGTATCCACCATTAGATTTGTTATCAAAAAAGGGAGGAAATCCTGAAGGGGGAGACATATCATATAATTCTTCAGTAATTAAAAGAACATTGCATACTTTTGGTATTCCCGTTGAAATGTCCGAAGTTAATGTTGGTCCAACTGTGACTCAATACACCTTAAAACCAGCAGAGGGAATTAAGTTGTCTAAAATTACTGCGCTACAAAACGATTTAGCTCTTGCGTTAGCCAGTCCAACGATTAGAATTGAAGCACCAATTCCTGGAAGATCTCTTGTGGGAATTGAAATAGGAAATAAAAAGAGGGCAGTTGTAAGCTTAAGGGAAACACTAGATACCGATGAGTTTAAGAATTCTCCTGCGCCCCTTTTGATGGCTCTAGGAAAGGATGTTAAGGGCACACCAACATTTGCTGACTTAGCAGAAATGCCTCATTTATTAGTTGGAGGAACTACCGGATCAGGAAAAACAATTTGTCTTAACTCCATTATTTTAAGTTTATTATACAGAAACAGTCCCGATGAAATGAAATTAATTTTAGTTGATCCTAAAAGAGTAGAATTTCCAATTTACTCTAATTTAGAGCATTTACTTTGTCCAGTAATTTATGATGCTAATCAAACACTTGTTGCTCTAAAATGGTTAGTTGGAGAAATGGAAAGAAGGTTTACGGTTTTGGCTGAAGCTCATAGCAGAGACATTACATCTTATAATCAAAAAATGGAAAAGAAGGGAGAGGATAAACTTTCTTATATAGTTTTAATTATTGACGAGTTGGCTGACTTAATGAGTGTGAAAGGAAAAGAAATTGAATCATATGTTGTAAGATTAGCTCAAATGTCTAGGGCCACTGGAATACATTTAATTTTAGCTACACAAAGACCATCAGTAGAGGTTATTACTGGTTTAATCAAGGCAAATATTACATCAAGAGTTGCTCTTAAAGTTGGTTCACTAATTGATTCAAGAACGATATTAGATGGATCAGGTGCAGAGAAATTATTAGGAAAGGGTGATTTGCTTTTATTATCAAAAGAATTTTCTAAACCTAAAAGAGTTCAAAATCCTTTTATCTCAGAAAATGAAATTAAAAAAGTAATTAACTGGATTACTGACTCTAATCTTGCAATTAAGGAAGATGCTCCAGAATCATTATTGGAAATAGAAACAGAGGAAGATAATTCTTTAATGAGTGAATTAACTAAATCAGCTGAAGCACCAGAAACCCAAATGGATAATTTTTACTCTAAAGAAGATCCAATGTATGAAGAAGCAAAGAGGACTGTAATAGCATCAAAGAAGGCCTCAACCTCACTATTGCAAAGAAGGTTGGGAATAGGGTATGCTAGAGCTGCAAGGCTAATGGATATATTAGAAGAACGAGGCATTGTTGGCCCTCAAGAAGGAGCTAAACCAAGAGAAGTATATTTTAGCGACGAAGAATAATTAATAATAATAAAAAAACATATGTCAATAGAAAATCCATTTAAAAACGAAGAAAGCAAGTTTGATAAACTAACAAAGCTTCGCAAAGAAAGAGGTCTTCCAGATAAAATTGTTGAAAAAAGAAAGGAACACCATAAAGATATTGTTGTGGAGACTCCAAAGGGATATGATAGCAAAAAGCGTATTGAAAAAATTATTGAGCAACAGCGTATTGAAAAACAAAATAATTAATTATGGCTAAAAAGAAAGAAGAGAAACAAAAAATTAATCTTGAAGAAGCAATATCAGAGATTCAAGAAAAATACGGTGAGGGAGCAATAATGAAGCTAAAGGATGCTCAAAAAGTTAATGTAGATGTTGTTCCTACTGGCTCTCTTTCTATGGATTTAGCTTTAGGTGTAATGGGTATCCCACGAGGGAGAATTATTGAAATATATGGAGGAGAAAGTACTGGGAAAACAACGCTTTCGCTAAGCATAATTGCTGAGGCACAAAAAATAGGTGGCGTTACTGCCTTTATTGATGCTGAGCATGCACTAGATCCTGACTATGCTCAAAGAATTGGAGTTAATGTTGACGACCTTTTAATTTCTCAGCCCGATTCAGCCGAACAGGGACTTCAAATTGTTGAAAGTTTAGTTAGATCAGGTGAAGTTGATGTAATTGTGGTTGATTCTGTTGCTGCATTAGTCCCAAAGGCGGAAGTAGCAGGGGATATGGGAGAGTTGCAAATTGGGCTTCAAGCAAGATTAATGTCACAGGCCTTAAGGAAGCTTTCTTCAATTGTTTCAAAGACAAAAACAATAGTGATATTTTTAAACCAAACAAGAATGAAAATTGGTGTTATGTTTGGAAACCCTGAGACAACACCGGGGGGCCTTGCATTAAAGTTTTATAGCTCAGTAAGAATTGAATTAAGAAGAATTGCTCAAATAAAACAAGGAGAGAGTATTATTGGAAACAGAGTTAAGGGCAAGATTGTGAAAAACAAAGTTGCTGCTCCATTTAAGACAGCAGAGTTTGATATTTATTACAATGAGGGGATATCAAAATATTCTGAAGCGGTTAATTTAGGAGCGAAAGAAGATATTGTTAAAAAAGCAGGGGCACATTTTAGCTATGGTGATATTAAGCTAGGTGCAGGGATAGAAAAAGCAAAAGAGTTCTTAAAAGAAAATCCTAAAATATTAAAAGAAATACAAAAAGCGATAAAAGAAAAGAACCTTTAAAAGGTTCTTTTACTTTGCTACGAATGGGAGTAGTCCCATTATTCTTGCTCTCTTTATAGCAGTAGAGATTTCTCTTTGATGCTTTGAGCAAGCGCCTGTTTTTTTCTTTGGTTTAATTTTTCCTGACTTTGAGATATATCTTTGAAGATTCTCTGTGTCACGAAAATTTATCTCATCTATATTTCTTTTACAAAAGTAACAATACATATTTTTTTATTTCTTATTAAAAGGGAATATCTTTAATGTCTATTTCATCCCCATCTTCAATGACTGGAATGTCATCATCTTGCTTTTCTTGTTTCTTAGGAGCTTCACCTCCTTGACCTTTAGGACCCATTTGTAGGTTTTCACCAACTATTTCAGTGGCATATCTTTTAATGCCATTTTTGTCTTCCCAGCTTCTATTTTGTATTCTTCCCTCAATCATAACGAGAGAGCCCTTAGAAAGAAATTGAGAGGCAATCTCAGCTAACCTAGCCCAGAGAACGACTCTATGAAATTGAGTGTCTTCCTGAGGTTGGCCAGATTTATCTTTCCATTTTTTACTTGTTGCTAATGAAAAAGTTGAAACACTTTGACCGGTTGGAGTTGACTTCATTTCAATGTCTGTAGCAATCCTTCCGATTAAAAATACTTTGTTTAGGTCCATATTTTTAAATTATTATTATTCTCCTAACATTTCTTCTAATTTTTCGTCAATTTTTTCTATATCTTCTTTTTTCTTAGTAGTGCTTTCTAGTGACTTAGGAACTCTCTTCTTCTTTTCCTTTTTTGATTTAGTTTCTTTCTTAATAAAAAGGGAGCGAAGAATACTGCCACTTTCTTTTAGAGTTTTTTCAACTGCATCAAGCACTTCTTTTTTGTCTATTTCTTCGTCTTCAATGTGTAGGTTAAAAAAGTATAACCATGCATCATTTTGGTCTGAAATTGGGTAAGCTAACTTTATTCTTTCTGGTTTAGCTTCTCCATCAATTTTTCCATGGATTTGTAGGTCTTCTCTAAGTTTTCCTACAAAAGAAATAGCATCATCTTCACCGAGTGCGGGTGAAATTAATAGGTTTATTTCGTAAAACATTTTTTATTTATTATTATCCTTATCTTGCTTGCGAAGGCATTTAAGGTGTTTATAATATAACAATTTTTAATCAACTGGTCAAGTAAAAAAAAGAAGAGATAAAACATTCTGTTTTTCTCTTTGGACTACCTTTCTCCTGCCATTTTTTTTGCTGGATCTTTTGCTTCTAGAGCGATTATTGATTGATCTTCAGCTTCAGATCCTAATCCATAATATACATTTGGATTATCTTTTATTTCCACTGAGTAGCGATCCTTGAATACCTGCTCTCTAGGTCCCCAGGGCTTATACTCTCCAAGGTATCCGTCCCATATGTACGATCTACCTTGAAATGCTACTTCCATGGTATATTCTCCTGATGGAAGATCTGGAACAATGAACGAGTAAACATTTCTTGTCCCTTCTTCGTTTCCTAAGTAGTGCCCAGATCTTATCCAGGTCTTATCACCATATTGATCAATGAAACTTAGGATCATTGAATAATAGTTTTCGCTGGACTCTTTGGTTATTGTGAATCCATAATCATATCCTTTCTCAAAGATCCAGCCATCCATGCTATTCTCTGGGACAATCCATCCTTGAGGAGCACCGGACACTGGTACGATTACAATAGCCATTATTATGGCAACAATGAAAATCATTTTTTTCATTTTTTTCACCTTTCTCCTTTTTGGAGAATAATATACTCATATCATAATATGAAAAATATGTCAAGGTTGTTTGTTTGTTCTTTAAAATATATAATATAACTATGATATTTAAAGCATATGATATTAGGGGCATATACGGAGAGCAATTAAATGAAGACACGGCCTATAAAATAGGTAGAGCGTTTGTAGTATATATTGGCTCTAAAATAGTTGTAGCAAGGGACAATAGATTATCCTCGGACCCTCTTTTTGAAGCACTTGCAAGGGGAATTAATGACCAAGGGGGAGATGTTTATGATATTGGACTATCAACTTCGCCAATGTTTTATTATGCCGTTTCTAATTTAGATTGTGATGGGGGGATTATTATTACAGCAAGTCATAATCCATCAAATTACAATGGCTTTAAGATGGTTAGAAGTGATGCAATGCCATTGAGTGGAGAAGATGGAATTGATCAAATAAAGAAATTAGTTGAAGAGAATAATTTTGTCTCTGCAGATAAGGGTAGTATATATAAAAAAGACATAACTAGTGATTACATTAATTCTTTTGATATAAAAAAACACAACCTTAGGGTTGTTGTTGATACAGCTAACAGTGTTTCAGGACTGATTGTTAGAGAAATGTTAAAGGGCGTTCAATTGTTTCACATGTATAGCGAACTTGACGGTTCTTTTCCTAATCATGAGCCCAATCCACTAAAAGAAGAGAATATTAAAGACCTTAGAGAAAAAGTTTTAGAATACAATGCTGACATAGGGATATCTTTTGATGGAGATGGCGACAGAGTTTTCTTTATTGATGAAAATGGAGAGTTAGTTTCATCGGACTTAATTATTGCTTTAATTGCTAAATTAATTGATAAAAAAGTATTATATGATATCCGTTGTAGCAACATTATTAAAGAAACTGCAAGAGAATCAGTGATGTATAGAGTGGGGCATTCTTTTATTAAACAAAAAATGAAAGATGATGATATTTTCTTTGGCGGAGAATATTCTGGTCATTATTATTTAAAACAAAGATCTTCATATTATGAATCACCATATTTTGTGATTTATAAATTATTTGAAGCAATGGAAGATAAAAAATTATCAGAATTAATTGCTCCATTTAGAAAATATTACCACTCAGGAGAGCTTAATTTTGAAGTTAAAGATAAGCAATTAGTCATTGAAGAGATAGAGAAAAAATATTCTCAAGGAAGAATAACTAAAATAGATGGAATTAGAATTGATTTTGGCGATTGGTGGTTTTTATTAAGGGGATCAAATACGGAGCCGGTTTTAAGATTAATTATTGAGGCAAAAAGTAAAGAATTACTAGAAGATAAGATTAAAGAGCTAGTCCCATTTTTTTCCTAACAACTTTCATTTTTTCTTCAGCCCTTGCTTCGGCAAGTTTTTTTCCTTTTTCTAGTATTTTTTTAACATCCTCTTTTTCCATTCTATTCTCTTGAATTACTTTTAATTTATCAATTAATAATTCAGTTAATGATTTTTTGAATTCACCATATCCCTTACCCTCAAATTCTTTTTCAATATCCTTAATTGATTTTTTAGAAAATAGGGAATAGATGTTTAGCAGGTTTGAAATACCTTTCTTTTTTGTTAAATCAAATCGTATTTCATTTTCTGAGTCGGTTTGAGCACTCATTACTTTCTTTTTAATATCTTCTGACTTATCAAAAATGCCAATGCATCCCTTAGGGTCTCCTGTTTTAGACATTTTCTTATCTGGTTCTTGTAGGGAATATATGGTTGCTCCTTCTTTTGAGATCAATGATTCTGGAAGAATAAAAGTTTCTCCGTATTTATTATTAAACTTTTGAGCTATGTTTCTTGTTAGTTCAACATGCTGTGTTTGATCTTTTCCCACGGGGACAAGATTAGTATCGTAAAGTAAAATGTCCGACGCCATTAAAATAGGGTAGTTTAATAATCCAGCGTTGATATATTCTTTATGTTTTTTTGATTTGTCCTTAAATTGAGTCATTCTTTGAAGTTCTCCTAGTGGTGTAATTGAGCCCAATAGCCAAGCAAGTTCAGTGTGTTGCTTAACTTCTGATTGAATAAACAGTATACATTTTTTAGGATCAACTCCGCAAGCTAGATATATTGAGGCAACCTCAAGGATTGTGTCTTGAAGAGTTGTTTCGTTATAGGGCGTAGTGATAGCGTGCCAGTCAACTATAGAAAAAATACAATCATTTTCTTCTTGTAGCTGTAGCCATTGGTTAATAGCACCTAGGTAGTTTCCTATGTGTATATCTCCGGTTGGTCTAATACCACTAAAAACTTTTTTCATACTTCAATTATTACAGGTAGAACCATTGGGCGTCTTTGTGTCTTTTGGAAAAGGAAGTCACCAAGATTATTTCTAACGCTATCTTTAACATATGTCCAATTTGTTACTTGTCCAGATGTTGTTGATTTCTCAATTGTTGCAATGACTTTTTTTCTTGCTTGATAAAGCAAGTCCTTTGATTCTTTTAGGTAAACAAACCCTCTTGAAATAACATCAGGGGATTCTTGAACCTTGCCTGTTTTTCTATTAACTACTGCTATTATAACAAATATACCATCTTTTGCCAGCATTATCCTATCTCTTAAAACAACTTCTCCCACATCTCCGATACCAAGACCGTCAACCATGATGTATTCTGCGCTAACACTTTTCTTATCAATAAAGGCCTTATCTTTTGTAATGTTAATTATATTACCGTTATCAGCTAAAATAGTTTGATCTTCTTTATATCCACATTCATCTTCAACCAACCTAGCGTTGGCGAAAAGCATTGAGAATTGTCCATGAATAGGCATAAAGAATTTTGGTTTCATTATGCTCACCATTTGTTTAATTTCGTCTCTTTGAGCATGGCCTCCTGCGTGAATATCCATCATTTTGTAATGAAAAACATTAGCTTTTTGTCTAATAAAATCATCTTTTAGCATTTGAACTGACCTTTCGTTTCCAGGGATAACAGAAGATGAAAAAACAATAGTGTCTCCCGGCTTTATTGAAATTGATTGATGTTCTCCTGTGGCAATCTTCATCAGTCCTGCATTTTCTTCTCCCTGCGCCCCCGTACAAAGAATGGCTACTTGGTTATCGGGTAGGTTATTTACTTCAGCAACTTTTTTTAAAAGAGTTCCTTTTTGTGATTTTAAATATCCTAGCTTTTTTGTTACCTCAACATTACTTCTCATTGAGTGGCCGATAAAACCAACCTTTCTATTGTATTTTTCGGAAAGTGTTACTGCTTGCTGGATTCTGTTTATCAGCGAAGAAAATGTTGTCATAATAATTCTTCCTTTTGCTCCAGCAAATATTTTATCCATATTTTCAAAAATATCTTTTTCTGATAAAGAATGTCCTGGTTCTTCTGCTCCTGTTGAGTCACACATTAATAAATGAACTCCATCTTTTGCTATTCTTTCCAGCTTTTTAAAATCAGTTGGTTGCTCATTAACAGGGAAGTCGTCAAACTTAAAGTCAGATGTATGAACAACATTTCCCACAGGAGTTTTAATTAAAAGACCCATATTGTCTGGAATGCTGTGATTTTGTCTAAAGAACTCAACTTCAAAAACACCAAGTTTTATCTTTGATCCATCTTTAACTTCATTAATATCAAGCTTTGGCTGATCTTTGAATTCATCTTGTCTTTTCATTGTAATTCCTTTTGCTAGTGGGGCTGCATAAATTGGTGGGTTGCCTATTCTATTCCAGATATATGGGACAGCTCCAATATGATCATAGTGGCCATGGGTAATTACAACTCCAACGACATTCTTATATCTTTTATTTTCTAATAAATATGATATGTCGGGAATGATATAATCAATCCCAGGCATTGTTTCCTCAGGCATACGAAAACCCATATCAATAATTAGAATTGAGTTTTTGTATTCAAGAAGCGTCATGTTTCTTCCAACCTCTCCTAGTCCACCCAAGGGGATGACTTTTAAAGCGTTTTCATTTTTTTTATTATTATTGTAATTTTTACTTTCTTTATTCATATTTTTATTTTTTAATAAAAACTCCAGCTGTGTTTACCAAATCTTTGTTTTTAGCAATCCAATTGTAGAGTTTTTCTACTCCTTCTTGCGGAGAATTTTTAGGGCTCCAATTTAACATGTTTTTAATTTTACTTATATCAGATATATAAACTTTTTGATCTCCAGGCCTCCACGAACTTTTTTCATAATTGAATTTTTTGCCTGAAATTTTTTCTAGAATATCAAATAACTCCCAAATAGATAGAGAATAATCATTGCCTCCGCCGATATTAAATGCTTCACCTTTTACTTTTTCAATATTTTGAAAAGCAAGATCATAAGCTTCTAACAAATCATCAATAAACAATATATCTCTAGTTTGTTTTCCGTTTCCATAAATAGTGACTGGTCTATCAAATAATAGGGAATTAATAAACCATGCTAGCCAGCCTTGTTCTTCTATTCCAAATTGATGAGGTCCATATATTCCTGATTGTCTAAAAACAACAGTTTTTAAATTATATATTCTTGTCCAGTCAATAGTATATTGATCTCCCGATCCTTTAGAGCACCCATATGGTCCACAAAAATCAAGAACTCTATTTTCATTAACTCCAAGAACATCTTCATAGCTATATCTTTTTTCTTCCTCTATTGTTTTGATATCTGCCATCTCTCCATAAACTTTATTAGTACTAGAATAGATAAGCGCAGAGCCTGGAGCATATTTTCTTAAGGCCTCTAAAACATTAAAAGATCCCAAAGCATTAACTTCAAAATCTTCACGTGGATTAGAAACAGATGTTACCATAGCTACTTGAGCAGCTAAATGTAAAACATATTGAGGTTGATAATTTTTAAAGGCATCTTCAATTTCTTGAGAGCTTCTAATGTCTCCTTTAACGAAAATAATATTTTCATTATTTTTAAGTTGGTCTAGATTTTCTTTTGCGCCAACCCTTGAAAGATTATCAAATATTATCACTCTGTAATCTTTGTTTAGATAATATTTTGCAGCATTGGAGCCAATAAATCCGCAACCGCCTGTTATTAAAATAGTTTTTTTCATATTTTGTCTAGAAAGCCTAGGTCTCGAGGGAAATCGCTTATTGGTTTTTCCTCTCTGATCTTTGGAACTTCCTTATAATTATTATTCTTGATCCACCCATTCAAGGTGTAGAAGTAAGCAGATCCTTTCTTGTTTTCGATTGGTTCGTAATTAGCTAAGCATTTACTGCTTACCCAATTTGCCATCTTTAAAGTTTCTTTAATAGATGGATTGATTGTTATGTGTCCATAGAGAGGGGGAATAATTGCAGATTCTCCCTCTTTAGCTTTTATTATGTATATGTCTTCAACTGGATCTATTCCTTTTTGCATTAAAAAGATAGCTTCTCCTTCTAAAACAGTATAAATTTCTGGGTGTCCTTGTTTATGAAAATGGCCCTTGGTTTTAATGTATTCTTCATTAACAACTAATGGAGGAATAACGGTTATATCATATCTTAATTCGCCTTCATTTTTTAAGCCCCTATACATATAGTATATTTCTTTTTCAGGATCTTTTGTTTCTCCATTAAAAAGAACTTCTTGTATATCTTTTAATTTTCTAATATCTGGATCTTTTAATTCCATATTCTTTTTTCTTTTATATACCATTTATTTATTTCTACGAATCTTTTTGACGGATCAACAATTTTTTCAATTGTAAATCCCTTTATGTTTTTATTTATTATATAATGATAATTGGGTGCATATAGGGGAATTACAGGAGCATCTTCAATAATTAATGCCTCTAATTCTGACAATGCATCTAATCTTTCTTTGTTTTCTAATGTTCTAATTTTTTCAATAATTTCATCTGCTTTAGTGCTTTGATAAAGTGACAAATTTAAGCCAGGGTCAACTCTTTGCGAAGAATGATAAAAAGGGGTTGGTTCAAGTGTTCCTCCTAGCTGAACTCCAAAAAGTAAGATATCAAAGTCCCTGTTTGTTATTACTTTTTTTATAGCGTTAGCATCATATGTCTTTATTTCTATTTCAATTCCATATTTTTCCCATTGTTCTTTAATATCATTTGCCGTTTTGATTAATTCAGGATGAGTCATTGTTTTTAAAACGAAAGACATTTTAATTTCTTCTCCAGGAATAACAAAACATACTTCGTTTAATTTTTTAATTGTGCTTGCCTTAACAACTCCGTTTCCACTAGTTAGATTATTAGGGACCAAAATATCTTCTTTGTATTTTTCTTGAAATAGAATTACAGCATTTTTTGTTTCTTGTCCAAAGTATCCAGAAATAGTTCCTGATGGATATATATCGCTATCTTCGGATAAACACTCTTGAAGTTTTCTCACTTCTGCATTGTTGCTACCAATTTGTAATGTTCTAGTAAATTGGAAGCCACTTGATCTTTCAATTGTTTTTGTTCTTGTTCCTTCCTTAATTAAGTAACCATTTTTCTCTAATAAATTTATCCCTTGTTCTTCATTAAATGATAATGTTTCTTCTGGCTCATTAAGGCCGTAGAAACTTGATAGGAAGGGGGACACTAAATCTCTTTGAGTTAATAGTGTTACTGCTTGTCTTATTTCCTTATTATCTAATGGTTTTCTTTGATTATTCAAGAAAAGATTATAATAGCTTGGCATTTCAATTGTCTGAGCATCTTCATGGTAGCCAATATTTACTGAATTAATCCTCCCTCTTTCATAATTCCTTTTTAATTCATCTTCGTTATTAAAGAAGAATAATTCAACTCTACTTATGTAGGGAGGGTTGTCGTAATAATCATTGTTTCTTTGAAGAACAATTGACCTAATTGTTTTGTTATTGTTTTGATAAACTTTACCTATTTTGTAAGGGCCACTTCCGATTGGATGAAAAATGTTTAATTGAATATTTGAAGTCATTGCCTGAAAAGTTTTTCCTTCCCAGATATGCTTCGGCATAATCTTAAGATTAACTAATGATTCTTTAAATCCAGTGTATGCTTGTCTTAGAGTTAATAGTGCATCGTATTCTGACATTTTTTCAATTTCAACTCCTAGCCAGTTTGTTCTAAGGGGACTTGAATATTCTGTTTTTTGAACTAATTCAATTGTAAATATTACATCATCAATTGTTAGTGGTGTTCCATCGTGCCACTTAATATTATCTTTGATTGAAAAGACAATATTTCTACCCCCGTTTTCAATTGTATAATTACTAATTAAATCAGGAATAATTTCACCATTACCATTATATTTCATCAATCCTGAAAAAATTAATTCAACAAGATCTTTATCAGTATCAGAGATGGATGCATATAGGGGATTAATTAATTGTGGTTGTCCAACTATGCCTTCCTTTATATGTCCATAATTCGCAGGGACGATAATCGTGTTATTAATATAGAAAGAATGGAGACAAATTGAAAGGGAAGTGATAAAAATCACAAAAATTAATCCAAAGAAAATTCTTTCCTTTTTTCCTAAAATTCTAAAAAATTGTAGCCATTGCTTTTTAGAAGGCCACTTGTTTTGTTTTATCATTTTTTAAGATAGCAAGTTTAGTAGGGCAAGAACAATAAAAGCTACTGTTAGAACAACTGTTCCGTACATTAACTTTTTTTGTACTCCTCTCCTTGTGCTATAAACTTCTCCTCCGCCACCAAAAGCAGAACCTAATGCAGTTCCACGCTGTTGCAAGAGGATTAGGATAACTAGCAACACGGATACTATTGTTTGTGCGATAAGTAATTGATCTTTCATAAGATTGCTGAGGTCAGTTTTTCTGTGCCCCAAATTATTATTGTTGAAAAGAAAAGATTATTAATTCCAGTTATATTAAACATATATGAGGGAAATAGCTCATTAACTAGCCATATAAGGAAGAGCATAATAACAATTGAAAATAAATTAAATGTTATTAGTCGTATAGGTAGAGTTATTAAAGAAAGTATAGGTCTAATAAAGAATAATAATAATCCAGTTACTGCTCCAATAAGCAATATAGTTTTTATTTCTCCGTCATAGCTTACTCCTGACAGAAAATATATAGAAGCACTAACTCCAATTATTCCAGAGATGACCTTTGCTAGCAGTCCGTTCATATGGTATTATGATAGCAGAATTATTATTAAAGTCAATATATATGAAAAAAACAATATGCTCTAGTATTGTCATTATCTTAATAATGTTTATTGTAGGATTTTACTTTTATCCTATGATGCCTGAACAAATTGCATCGCATTGGAATTTCCAAGGAGAAGTTGATGGCTATATGTCCAAGTTTTGGGGATTATTTTTTATACCACTACTAATTGCATTTATAAATATATTGATGTTTCTTGTTCCTAAAATTGACCCTAAAAGAATTAATATAGAAAAGTTTAAAGATTCTTACGGTAATTTCATCATTATCTTTAATCTTTTTATGCTTTACATCTTTTCTTTAACCATAGCATGGAACTTAGATTACAAGTTTGATATGAATATAGCAATACTTCCTGCTTTTGCGGTCTTTTTCTTTTTTGTTGGCCAGTTAATTGGCAAAGCAAAAAGAAACTATATGATAGGAATAAAACTACCTTGGACACTAGCTAATGATATTGTTTGGGATAAAACACATAAAAAGGGGGAGAAGGTTTTTAAAATTGTAGCTATTGCTATCCTTTTGGGAATGTTTTTTAAGGAATATGCCTTTTGGTTTATGTTTATTCCATTAACTCTCGGGATTGTTTATCTTGTTGTTTATTCATATATTGAGTACAAGAAGCTTGACAAATAAGAATATTGTCAATATATTTAATTTTAAAATAGTAATATTAGCAGTATTACTATTTTCTTGACAATAAAAAAATAATGAATATAATAGTATTATCACTCTAATAATTTAATTGATAAAAACATATGAAAATAAAACCATTGTCAAACAATATCGTAATTGAGCAGTTAAAGGAAGAAGAAAAAACAAAAGGAGGAATACTTCTTCCTCAATCAGCAGAAAAAGAAAGGCCTCAACAAGGAAAAGTTATTTCTGTTGGTCCAGGAAAAACAAACAGTCATGGAAAAGTTATTCCAATGAATGTTAAAAAAGGGGACTTAGTGCTTTTTAGCAAGTATGCTCCTCATGAAATTAAGATTGAAGGTAAGGAATATTTAGTTTTAAAAGAAGAAGATATATTAGCAATAATTGAATAAAAAAATATGTCAAAACAAATTTATTACTCTGAAGAAGCAAGAGCAAAATTAAAAGCCGGTGTTGATAAGTTAGCTGATGCGGTTACAGTAACATTGGGACCAAAAGGTAGAAATGTTGTTTTAGAAGAAAGTTTTGGTTCTCCAACAATTACTAATGACGGTGTTTCAATAGCTAAAGTAATTGAACTAGAAGACAAGGCAGAAAATATTGGAGCAAGTATTGTAAAACAAGTTTCGGAAAAAGCCAACGATGTCGCGGGCGATGGAACAACAACAGCCACTCTATTAGCTCAGTCATTAATTAGAGAGGGTCTTAAAAATGTAACTGCTGGAACAAGCCCTTTAGCAATTAAGAGGGGAATGGAAATGGCTTGCAGTGAAGTAGTCAAAGAGCTTAAGAAAATATCTAAACCAATATCAACAGAATCTGAAATGGCTCAAGTTGCAACTATTTCAGCTGAAGATAGTGATTTAGGGGCACTAATTGCTAAAACGATCACTGAAATTGGAAAAGATGGTGTTGTTACTATTGAAGAATCAAAAGGGCTGGGTATTGAGAAAGAAGTAGTTAAGGGGCTTCAATTTGATGAAGGATATGTTTCTCCATATATGGTGAGCGATCCTGAAAGAATGGAGGCAATATTAGAAGATCCATATATTTTAATTACAGACAAAAAAATTACATCAATTCAAGAGATTGTTCCTCTTTTGGAGAAAATAGTAAAAACAGGAGGGAAAGACATTCTAATTATCGCAGAAGGTCTTGAAGGGGATGCATTAACAACATTGATAGTAAATAAATTAAGAGGAACATTTAATGCCTTAGCAGTCAAAGCTCCAGGATATGGAGACAGAAAAAAAGAAATCCTAGAGGACATTGCAATTGTTACTGGGGGACAAGTAATTTCAGAAGAGCTGGGAATAACAATGGAAAATGTTGAGCTTGCTCAATTAGGAAAAGCAAGAAAGATAATATCTACAAAAGACAATACAACTATTGTTGAAGGAAAAGGCAAAAAAACAGAAATTGAAAAAAGGATTGGTCAAATTAGAAATCAAATTGAGCACCAAGAATCAAGTTACGAAAAAGAAAAACTTCAAGAAAGATTAGCAAAATTAACTGGTGGCGTGGCGGTGATTAAAGTAGGAGCAGCTACTGAAATTGAACAAAAAGCAAGAAAACACAAGACAGAAGATGCTTTGTCAGCAACAAGAGCAGCTATTGAAGAAGGAGTTGTTCCTGGTGGGGGAGTTGCACTTCTAAGATGCCAAAAAACTTTAGAAGGAATGAAATTAAAGGGAGAGGAAAAAATTGGATTAGAGATTGTCGCAAGAGTTCTTGAGGACCCATTAAGAAAAATATCAGACAATGCTGGTAAAGATGGGGCAGTAATTGTTTCCGAAGTTAAAAAACTACCATTAAATGAAGGATATAATGCTAAAGATGATAAATACGAAGATATGATTGAGGCAGGAATAGTTGATCCAACAAAAGTGGTAAGATCTTGCATAGAAAATGCTTTGTCAGCTGCTTCAATGCTTTTAACAACAGAATGTATTGTAGTTGATAAGCCAGAAGAAAAAGACAAAACCCCACCTCAAATGCCAATGGGTTACTAATCTTTGACAAAAGGGAAATAAAAGGGTAGTTTATTCTTATGAAGAAAAAACACATTGTTACCCTTTTATTTTTTTTGTGCTTTTTTGGAATAGCGATTATGGCTATGGAATCTTTTCCTAAAGAAAATGTTCCCTTAGAGGAATTAAATGAAAGGGACAAAGTGCTTTTATCTCTCAAGAATAAAACAGCTAGCGTAATTGATAGTTTCTTAGGAGAAAACAATGATTCAGAGGAAAATTTATCTGATAGCAATAATTCAATTAATGTTGGGGGGAGTGATTTAACAGAAAAGCAAGAAAATATTATAACTGAAAAAATTATTTCACCCACTCAGGAAATAATATATGTTACCAAAGAAAATACAGTAGAAAAGATAGAGCAAATTATTGAAACAATAACAACTCCGGTCAAGGATACTACTAATTCATTAGCAAAACAATTAATAGAGTGGCTACTTTCTTTATTGAGCCCAGAAGAAATAAGAGATATTTTTGAAAAAGAATTTAGTGTAGATATTTGTAAATAGTTATGTTAATATACAATATATGTATATAATATTAGGATTATTTTTATTATTCATTCTTTTAAATATTCTTTTAATTAGAAGATTTAAGAATCAAACAGAAACTTTTTTGAGAGAAATTAGAAATAACTTTGTATTTCAAGCTATCGTATTCATTAAATTAGTTTCTAGGTTGCTTAAAATGATAAAGAGATCTTGAAAATTAGTAATATTTAGTGTAGTGTTAGGGTATATAATAAATAAATTAAAAATATGTCAACAGAATTAATGATAATTTTAGGAGTTGTAGCAGTAATATTGCTATATATAGTCCTTACATATAATGGTTTAGTAACTTTAAGAAACAGGGTAAAGGAGGCCTGGTCAGATATTGATGTTCAATTAAAAAGAAGGTACGATTTGATTCCTAATATAGTAGAAACTGTTAAGGGATATGCGTCTCACGAAAAAGAAACTCTAGAAAGAGTGATTAACGCAAGAAATGCAGCAATGAGCGCTAGCGGAGCTAAAGAGAAAGGAGAAGCAGAGAATATTCTTTCAGGAACATTAAAGAGTTTGTTTGCTCTATCAGAAAATTATCCTGACTTAAAAGCATCTACTAACTTTTTAGAACTGCAAAGGGAATTGTCCGACACAGAAAACAAAATACAAGCAGCAAGAAGATTCTACAACGGAAATGTTAGGGATTTTAATACTAAAATAGAAATGTTCCCAGCAAACATTATTGCAAATATGTTTAGCTTTAAGGCATCTGATTTTTTTGCAATTGATGAAGGGGAAAAAGAAACACCACAAGTAAAATTTTAATAATATGAAAAATCTTTGCAAAAGCGTAATTAAACAAAGGAATAAAATAAAAAAGAAAAGTAAAAACCTTTCCGAAAAGGACAAAAGAAGAAAGGGGATAAAATAGTTATATGGCTACCTTATATAATATAGCTGATTCCAATAGCAGGAAAACTTTCTTTTTAATCACTATTTTTCTAGTTTTTGTCATCCTTTTGGGATGGCTCTTTAGCTATGCGCTAGATAGTACAATTATACTATACATCGCTGTTGTATTTAGCATTGCAACAAGTATTTCTTCTTATTGGTTTTCTGATAAAATTGTTTTAAAAGCTACAAAAGCACAACCAATTAAAAAAGACGACGATCCAGAATTATATAGAATAGTTGAAAATCTTTCTATTACTGCTGGTATCCCTATGCCTAAAGTTTTTATACTAAATGAATCACAACCAAATGCTTTTGCAACAGGAAGAGATGAAAAGCATGCAGTTATTGCTGTAACCAAGGGGCTATTAGGTAAATTAGAAAGAAGTGAAATAGAAGGAGTTATTGCTCATGAAATGGCTCATATTAAAAACAAAGATATACTTTTACAAACAGCAGTCGTTGTTCTTGTTGGGATAATTGTCATTCTTTCCGATTTCTTTTTAAGAATTAGCATATGGGGAGGGGGAAACAACAAAGACAAGAATATTTTAATGGTTGTTTTGGCTGTTGTCGCTTCAATTTTAGCACCAATTGGAGCATCGTTAATACAATTATCAATATCAAGAAAAAGAGAATTTTTAGCTGATGCATCAGGAGCATTATTAACTAGATATCCAGAAGGTCTTGCTAGTGCGCTAGAGAAAATATCTTCAGACAATTCTTCTTTAAGAACAGCTAATAATTCTAATGCTCATCTTTTCATATCTTCTCCATTAAGAGGGAATGGCAACAAGGGTTGGTTTAATAAATTATTCTTAACTCATCCGCCTATTGAAGAAAGGGTAGCTAACCTTAGGGGAATGAAAGTTTGATTTTTTTAAAATTATTTAATATTATATAAACATGAAGAAAATTCAACTTAAAAATATAATATGGAAGGATGGGGAATATTATGTGGCTCAATGTCTTAATGTTGATATTTCTAGTTTTGGTGACAACAAAAAAGATGCTCTTAATAATTTAAACGAAGCTTTAGAGCTATACTTTGAAGATGAGAAAGGTAGCATTGCTGAAGTTAAAAATCCCGAACTGTTTACATCTTCTTTGAATCATGCCTAAACTTTTTTCATCTAGTCAAATTATCAAAGTCCTTTTAAAGAAGGGTTTTGTTGATGTTTCTCAAAGGGGAAGTCACAAAAAATTTAGAAAAAAAGAATTAACGTTTATCGTCCCTGCTTGAAAAATAGAGGATCTTAATTAAGACATGGAGAGGTGCTCCGAATGGTAAGGAACACGCTTGGAAAGCGTGCGCTCGCAAGGGCTTGCAGGTTCGAGTCCTGTCCTCTCCGCATTTTTGTGCTATAATATTAGTATAATAATAAATATACAAAAATATGAATTCAAAAATTTTAGTAGCAAGCTTATTGGCAGTAGCTTTTCTTTTTGTAGGAAGTATTTATGTCAATGCAGGCATGCAAAATCAACAACAAAAACAAGGAGAAGATCAGCAAATTCAAAACAATGGAAAAAATGGTAACTTGACTCAAAGAAGAAGCCAAGTTGCTAATGCTGTTCAAGAAATGTTACAAGTTGCAGAAAGGAACGGTGGAATAGGGGAGCAGATAAGAACAATTGCTCAAAACCAGAATCAGAATCAAGAAAAAATTGAAGATAGCTTAACTAAAGTTCAAAAAAGAAATACTTTTACAAGATTTATCGTTGGGCCCAACTATGGTGAAATAAATAATACTCAAAAGATATTAGAACAAAATCGCCAACATATTGAGCAGTTAAACCAAATTAAAGATCAAATTATTGATCAAGTTGATCAACAGCAACTATTAGAACAAATTCAAGCATTAGAACAAACTAATTTAGAAGTTGAGAGTTCTTTAGGGGAAGCTCAAAAAGGATTTAGTTTGCTTGGTTGGCTATTCAAAGCATTTTCTAGACAATAAGTGCGTGACATTTTGTAAGGAATTTTATATAATTAAATTATAATTATTATTAATAATAATATGTTTAAAAAAATACTTGCACTTATTGCATACACTGCAATGGTAGTAGTTAATTTTTTGGCTGTTAATTTGCCAATTAATAATCGTGGTACTGGTGAAATATCTGATGCTTATTCTAATCTTTTTGCTCCAGCTGGAATAACCTTTTCTATTTGGGGTTTAATTTATTTGCTTCTTGCAATTTATGTTATTTATCAATTTAAATCAAAAAATGATGGTCTCTTAAAAAAGATAAACATTTTCTTTATTATCACTTCAATTGCTAACATTTTATGGATATTTGCTTGGCACTATGATTTTATCGGAACATCTCTTATTCTAATGCTAGTGTTATTGTTTGGTCTTATTAAAATTGCAGATATTTTAAGATCAAATGAATTAACAAAAGAAGAAAAAAGGTTTATCAAGATACCCTTTAGTATTTATTTCGGTTGGATTACAGTAGCAACAATTGCTAATGTTACTGTATTTTTAGTAAGTATTAATTGGGGAGGTTTTGGCATAGCTGAATTTATTTGGACAAGCATAATTCTACTTATTGGAGCAACAATTGGAATCTTAAGGATGAATAAAGACAAAAGCGTTGCATATGGAATAGTTTTAGTTTGGGCCTATCTAGGTATATTATTAAAACATCTTTCTACTGATGGCTTTGCTGGTCAATATCCAATAATTATTTATACATTAATTATATGTTTAGTCCTTTTTGTTATTTCTATTGGGAGAATGGCTGTTAGAAATAAATAATATTATATGAAAAACAAGAGAAAAAAAGGGAATATTGACTTTAGAATAACTCCAGAGTTTGAGAAAGTACTAGGGAGGATTGATAAAGACATAAAAGAAGGTAAAAATCTTTCTCCAGCTTTTTCTTCTCCTAAGGAAGTTAACGATTATCTTAATAATTTATACAAATAAACTTTTTTATTGTATAATTAAACAATGCAAAAGCTTAATCAAAAAACAGAAGAAATCATCCTCATAATCCTAGCTCTAATGGTGTTATTCTCTTCAATGTTTGACCCAACAGTTTCTATAATATTAGCTGTTATAGGTTTAGTTGTAGTTTTTTCTTACAACATTTTAACAAGGAAGAAATGATACTAGTCACGGGAAATAAAAACAAAATCAAAGAGTTTGAATATATTTTAGGTTTTCAAATGGAAAACATTGATTTAGAATTAGAAGAAATACAATCAATTGATGTTGAAGAGGTGGCAAGACACAAGGCAAGAAATGCATATAATATTTTACAAAAACCAGTAATTGTTGAAGATACGGGAGTATATTTTGAAGAATTAAATGGCCTACCCGGAGCATTAATTAAGTTTTTCGTTAAAAATCTTTCACTAGAGAAAATATGCTCTCTAGTTAAAGAAAATAGGAAAGCAAAAACAATAGCATGTATTGTTTTTTTTGATGGAAAAGAAGAAATAATAATCAAGGGAGAAACAAGGGGGGAGATTGCGATTAATCCAAGAGGGAACAATGGTTTTGGCTGGGATCCAATCTTTATTCCTGAGGGATACAGTAAAACATTTGCAGAGCTAACTTCAGAAGAAAAACAATCTAAATTTATGCGTCAGCAGGCCATAGCTCAATTGCGAGATACTTTGACAAAATAATCATTATATTGTATCTCATAGTCGGTTATTATGGATTTCGAAGAATTTGTAACCATGGGATCGCGGGCGATTCGCCACGATCTAATCAACGCGCTCTTTGTAGTGCAGGCAAATCTTCATCTCATAAAAGAAGAGATTGATGGAGATAGATTTACAGCGATCGATTCTCAAATGGAAAAAGCTTTTTCCATTATGGAGACATGGAAGGAGCTGGAGGTTTTCGGTGAAACGCCTTCGTGGCAGGAATTAAAAACCTTGCTATTGAAGACAAAGATTCAATTAAAATGTCTATCTATGGAGATAGATGTTCAAAATGTGAAGGTTAACACGAATGGACTGATCCATTTTGTGTTCACCAACCTCATTGATAACTCAATGAGGCACGGAGAAGAGGAATATATTAAGATAAAAATATCTTCTGAGATTGAAGAAACTAACCTTCTTATCATCTATGAAGATGATGGCAAGGGTATTCCAGAAGGAGACAAGGCAAGGATTTTTTCTCAGGGCTTTGGTAAGCATACCGGCCTTGGTATGTTTTTTGCAAAACAAGTCATTGAGTTGATGGGCGGATCCATTATAGAAAATGGTATCAATGGTGCAAGATTCGAGATTAGATTACCAGAGGATATTTATAAAATGTCCAATGGGGAGCTATGAAAAATTCATAGGTTTATTTTTTTGCATTTTTTTTGAAGTATGATATAATGATTTTGGTTCATCGTAGATATCTAAAGAAAGAGATGGTCACTGGCGCGTCAGTGATTTTTAAGTGGGTTGGTTACGATCCGTCGGAGATTGTAACCAGTATTCTCTTTCTGGTTTTTTACAGTTCTATAAATGGACTTTTTTTGTTATTTAAGGTAGAATTATAATGTATAATCATTGTAAAATATACAAATATGGATGGATTAAACTTTACAAACAAAGCACAAAAAACAATAGTTAATGCTCAAAATATCGCAAGAGAAATGGGGCAACAGCACATTGATGCATTGCACCTGCTTTTGAGTATTATTGCAGACAAAGAGAACATAGTATTGAATTATTTAGATAAAATGAATGTAGATATTGATGATTTACACAGGAAAATATCTAGTTCATTGGGGAAAATTCCTACAGCACCGTCAACCCAACCAATGGGGCAGTTTTACTTAACTCAAGATATGGCTCATGTATTAGAAAGAGCAAGAGAAGAATCATTTAATATGGGTGATGATTTTATATCCCTAGAGCATCTTTTTTTAGCTATTTTGTCTTCAGAAACACTAGCTAATGAAGTATTTTCTAAGGCAAGATTTTTAAGAACAGCAGATGGAAATGAAAAGATGGATTACTATTCAGCTCAAAAAGCATTTAATGATATTAGAGGGGGTGAAAGAATTACTAGTCCAAACCCAGAAGCAAAACAAAGAATACTTCAAAAATATACTAGAAATTTAACTAATTTAGCCAAAAAAGGTAAACTTGATCCAGTAGTTGGTAGGGACGATGAGATAAGGAGATTGATGCAAATACTTTCTAGAAGAACAAAGAATAATCCAGTTTTGATTGGAGAGCCAGGGGTTGGTAAAACAGCCATTGTTGAAGGAATTGCTCAAAGAATAATCAAGGGCGAAGTTCCTGAAAGTTTAAAGGACAAAGAAGTTGTTAGTTTAGATTTGGGATCGCTAATTGCTGGTACTAGATTTAGAGGTGAATTTGAAGAAAGAATCAAGGCATTATTAAAAGAAATAAGGAAAAAGGAGGGCCAATATCTGTTATTTATCGACGAACTTCATACTATTATTGGTGCTGGTTCAGCAGAGGGCGCAGTTGATGCTTCTAATTTATTAAAACCATCTTTAGCAAGGGGAGAGCTTCGTGCTATTGGAGCAACAACATTAAAAGAATATCAAAAATATATTGAAAAAGACGCTGCGCTAGAGAGAAGATTTCAACCAATATATGTTGCTGAGCCAACAATAGAAGACACTGTTTCAATTCTTCGTGGAATAAAAGAAAGATATGAGCTTCATCATGGTTTAAAAATCAAGGACTCAGCATTAATTGCGGCAGCAGAGTTATCAGCAAGATACATTACAGATAGATTCTTGCCTGACAAGGCAGTTGATTTAATTGATGAGGCATCATCTGCTTTAAGATTAGAGATTGAGTCTAATCCAATAGAATTAGAAGATCTTAAAAAAGAAATACAAAAAAGAGAGATTGAGAGAGAGGCAATCAAAAAAGAACTACAAAATGCAACACCCAAAGAAAGAGAGGTGCTAGAGAAAAGAGAAAGGGTGATTAACAAAGAATTGTCGGAGTATAAGGATAGTGAAAAGACATTTTCAATAAGATGGAATACAGAAAAAGAGACGATTCATCATATTAAAGACCTGAAAGAAGAGATTGAGAAAAATAAGTATGAACTAGAAAGATTATTAAAAGAAGGTGACTTACAAAAAGTGGCTGAGATTAAATATGGAACATTGCCTGATTTGTTTACCAAATTAAAGAAACAAGAGAATAAGATAGTAAGATTGCAAAAGCAAAATCCAATACTAAAGCAAGAAATTGGACCAGAAGAAATATCTCGTGTTGTTTCTCGATGGACAGGTATTCCTGTAACAAGATTATTGGAGTCAGAGTCATATAAGTTAGAGAAGATGGAGAAAGAACTTGGTAAAAGAATTATTGATCAAGAAGAAGCCATTAAGGCCGTTTCTAACGCCATTAGACGTTCAAGAGCTGGAATATCAGAAGAGGGTA
>Ga0334900_1000885_pt1 | contig 37988 bp, 33 predicted proteins | sample GraSluR3_MG_2_FD_207231 | JGI IMG/M metagenome (GOLD analysis project Ga0334900, IMG submission 207231) | Sludge microbial communities from methane-producing bioreactor in Wageningen University, Netherlands - Granular Sludge_31_08-R3 | ecosystem: Engineered > Bioreactor > Anaerobic >... | reverse complement strand
TGGGACAACCGTCGCTCACGACGGCGACGCCCCACTCGTTGAGATAGCCGTCGCTGAACTCGATGCCCGGGTTCTCGCTCCAGAGGAAGGCCCAGGTCTCGGCGACCTGCGCGAGCCGCCCGCCTCGGCCCAGTTCGACCGTGGCCCCTTCGGGAAACGTGCGCCGGGGAATTCGGCGGAAATTCAGCAGGCGCCGGCCCCCGTTCTGCTCGTTGTGCCCCACGAGCACCGAGCCGTCGGCCGAGGCTTCCCGGCCCACGACCACCGCGTAACAAGCCCGGGCCTCGCTGCCCGGCCAGAGAAGACTCGCCAAAAGTGCTGCCGTCAGAGTTCTTGCCAACACGGTCATGTTCTCCTTCTCCCATTCGTGTCTTGCGTCAACCCGCCTCGAAACCGACGGGAACTCCCCTTCGTCTGCCGCGATTCTCCAGGCCGCCCCGCTATTCTAATCGAAGTGGTCGGTCCTTGTCCGCAGTCGAGTAGGGTGCGTGCTTGCACGCACGTACGCACGGGAGCGACGCATAAACCGGGCACTCGCAAGCCCGCGAACGATTCGCTGAGGCAGGGCACGGCGTTTTGCGGGAGGTAGTCCGACGGCGTTGGCGGGATGGGCGCGTGCGTGCAAGCACGCACCCTACCGCTACCGCTCGACGCAGTGCCGGCCGGCGATCCGAGCCGACCAGGCGGATCGCCGGGCCGCCTTGACGGCGCCCCGGCATCGGGGTATCCATGAGGGCAACTCGATCGTGAATTCGCAGAAGCCGGTGTCATCATGCTCGTTGTGTGCGTCTACGTCCGCGTCCAACCCGAGAATCGCGATGATTTCCTCGCGGCCACCCTCGAAAACGCCCGGAACACGATCCGGGAGCCGGGGGCGTTGCGATTCGACGTGCTTCAACAGGCCGACGATCCCGATCGTTTCGTCCTCTACGAGGTGTATCGCAACGAGTCGGATGCCGCGGCCCACAAGGAGACGGCCCACTACGCTCGCTGGCGCGACGCGGTGGCCCCCTGGATGGCGGAACCCCGTCGCGGCGTCAAGCACACGAGCCACTTCCCCGAAGGCGAACAGGGCTGGCGGACGCGGCCCTGAAAGCCTCGGCGTTGCGGAATCCCACGGGCCGACGACGCCGCGACCGATTCGTCGTGGCTTCGCCGGGATGGGCGACTTGCCGAATCCTTCCCCTCGATCGGGTTGGGCCGGGGAAGAATCGCCCGATGCGCAGTACCTTTAGGGGCCTATGAGCACCACCTCAACCGCATGTAAGGAAGATGTTTTTACCGACAAGCTCGCATCGGGAGCGCATCTTCCCCAATTCGTGGTCGGCGGTCGTTGCATTCTCGTGAACCGACCGGTAGACTAGGCTGTTGCGAAGGGAGATTGCGGTCAGGCTCGCGCGGGGGCATTTGCCGCGCGGGCCGGAGCCGGCCAGGAGATACGGAACGATGCGAATCGCGGTCGGGAGTGACCATCGGGGCGTTGTTTTGCGAAGCAAGATCATCGACCTGCTGGCAAGGCTCGGCCACGAGGTGCTCGACGTGGGTACGAACGACGAGGGCAACGTCGACTATCCCGACGTCGCCGCCCTGGTGGCCCGCCGCGTCAGCCAGCACGAAGTCGAGCGCGGCATTCTCATCTGCGGCACGGGACTGGGCATGGCCATTGCCGCGAACAAGTTTCACGGCGTGCGCGCCGCCCCCTGCCACGACGACCTGACCGCCGAAATGAGCCGCCGGCACAACGACCTGAACGTCCTCTGCCTGTCGGGCGACATGCTGGGCGAGCGTCTTATGGATCGCCTCGTCGAGATCTGGCTCAAGACCGAGTTCGAGGGCGGAAGGCACGCGCGCCGCGTCGAGAAGATCGCCGGGTTGGAACAGGGCAACGGAAAACCCGCCTAGCGATCGGGCCCCGCCTGCGACACTCGGGAATCGCCTTCTGCCCGTGTCAGATCGCGCGGCCCACCCGGGCCTTCTTTGTCAATTCAACTTGCATCCGACGCACCGACGTATGCGATCGCGAGTGAAACGGTGGTTCGCGCTTACGGAACCTCCTCCAGCCCCACCAACGCCCCGTCAAACGGCACATGCGTGAGGGCGTCGCCCGTTCCGGGATCGACCGACTTCCCGACCAGGCACGCCTCTTCGATCTCGAACCGGCACTTCGCCCCGGACTTGTGGAACAGAGGGGTCTCCTTGCCGGGGGTGCAGTAAACGACGAGCCTCTTGCCTTGCCACTTCGGCGGAGCGAGGATTCGCAACTCGACGCCGTCGAACGTGGCCCAGCCTCCGTCCTGATGGGTGTCGTGCAGGGCCTGCGGCAGGAACGCGACCACTTCGGCCTCGACCCGCACCAGGCCTTGCCCTTCGGGGATCAGCAGGGCCCACAGAACCTGGGCATACACGCGGTGGCCGAAATCGTTCGGATGGTTGACGCCGTTGCCCGTCATGTCGCAGTCGTTCTTGTGTTTGAGCAACTCTTCCCAGATGGAAGTCATGTCGGCCAGGGCGATTCCGGGCCCGCAGAGCCCCGCCAGGGCGTCACGGTACGGGGGAAACAGCTCGTGGCGCAGCGTCGTCCAGTCGCGATTGCCCAGCATCGTGGCCACGAGGATGAACTCGGCCTCGGGCCGCGCCGCGCGCACCGTGTCGATCATGGCCCGGACGTTGGCCTGGTACTGCCCGGCCGGGCGCCGGGCGGCATCGTTCATGCCAAAGGCCAGGATCACCAGGTCGGGCTTGGCCCGGATCACCTTGCCGACGTTTGCCAGGCCCCAGGCCGTATCGGTGCCGCCAACCGCGAAGTTCTCGAGGGTCACGTTCACATCGTAGGCGGCTTCGAGGCCGAGTGCGAGCAAGTCCTGATAGGGAGGCTGGAAGGGAGCCACTCCGGCCCAACCCGAGGCGTTGCAACCCGTCGAGATGCTATCGCCCAACAGCGCGATCCCCAGCGGCTCTCCTTGCGCCAACCGCTTGACGGTCCGGGGCAATTGCTCGCCCGCGAACGACGGCGCCGGGCCGGCCCATTCGCCGGGACGGTGCTCGTAGGTGACGGCCGTCTGCATGTCGTGGTACTCGTGGGTCGCCCCGAAGAAGATCTCGCCGCTTCCATCGCGGTGGGTCAGGGCGTGGCGCTGCGACCCGGCGGGCCGGCGCAGCTCTTGAGGCGTTTTGGACACGATCGTCGACCCCGGCGGCAGCACGATCTGCCGGGTCCCAGGCTTCCACAGGTAGTCGCGGCCCCCTTCGTAGGTGACCTCACCCGACGAACTACCCACCCACACGATCCGCGTGGGCTCGAACAGCAGCGACGCGCTCGGCCTCGCATCCGGGGCGTCGTGGAGGAACAAAACGCTTTCGCACACCATCGTCTCCGAGCGCCAAAACGGGCGGAGCGACGCGGGGCCGACGGCCCAACGCTTTCCCGGCTCGTCGGCGCCCGCGACGGCGGGACAGAAGGCCAGGACCGTGAGCAACACGAGGCGTTTCATCGCGGAATCCTTCACCACGTCCGAACTTGGCATCGTCTTTCGCAAATCGAATCCTCACCTGGCAACGGCAGCTTAGGTCGTCGGGGCGTTTGTCGCAAGAGGGCGTCGCGCGCGCACGGAGGTCAGCGGCCTCGGCATCGAACGCTTGACAGGTCCCCGCGCCGGGCCCGAGAATGCCCGCGGTCTCGGCCGTCTCTCTCGAGGGCGTGGAACGACGTTCCCGGGCCGCGCAAGACCGCCACGCGACCGCACGCGATGGCCACTTGGCCGACGCGCGGAACGCGAGGCCGAGCCCGCCCGGTCGTATGGTGCAAGCGAAAGGACGGAGCCAACGTGGGCGATCCTCGAAGCGTCAACTGGGCGATCGTGGGGCTGGGCGACATCGTGCGCAAGCGCGTGGCCGCCGCGATCGTCGATCAGCCCGACAGCCGGCTTTACGCCTGTGTGACGCGCGATCCGAAGGCCCGACAAGACGATCTCGAAGCCTACGCGCCCGACAGGGTGTTCACCTCGATCGAGCCGATGCTGGCCGACCCGAGCGTCGATGCGGTCTACCTGGCGACGCCGGTCCATCGGCACGCGCCGCAGGCGATCGCGTGTCTGGAGGCCGGCAAGGACGTGCTGGTCGAAAAGCCGATGGCGTTGGACGCGCGCGAGGCGGCCGCGATGTGCCGCGCCGCCGACGAGTCGGGCCGGCGCCTGGCCGTGGCCTATTACCGGCGGTTCTGGGACCGGTTCCAACGGGTCAAGGACGCGCTGGATCGCGGCGAACTCGGCCAGGTCGTGCTCGTGCGCATGGCTCTCGGCGGTTGGTATCGCCCCGATCCGAGCGATCCGGGGGCCTGGCGCACCGACCGGGCCTCGGCCGGCGGGGGCGTGCTCAGCGACGTGGGCTGCCACCGGCTCGATCTCGTGCCTTGGTGGCTGGGGCTTCCCCGGCGCGTCGTGGCCGACGTGAAGACCCTCATCCACGACTACGAGACCGACGACTCGGTCGCCGTGCTCATGGAGTTGGCCCACGGGGCGCAATTCACCGGCTCGTTCCACTGGAACACCCGGGCCCGGGCCGACGAGATCGACGTCGTGGGCACCGAGGGCCGAATCCGCATGGTCCCAAGCGACGGCCCCGCGATCGAGATCACCCGCGCCGGCCGCACCACGGTCGAAACGGTACCCCGGCCCGGCAACGCCCACTTCCCGCTGATCGACGATTTCGTCCGGGCCGTGCTCGAAGGGCGCCCGCCGCGATTCCACGGCGTCGACAGCCTGGCGACCACGCGGCTGATCGATGCCATGTACGAGTCGTCGCGCCGGCGAGCGTGGATCGAGGTCGGCGAACCGAGTTGAGTCGCCCGCGGGCGAGGCCATGGTCTCGGGGCGCCGCCGATGGCGCCTCTCACCGCAAGTCGACCAGCAGTTCGGCCTCCTCCCCCGGCTCGACGGCCTCGATCCCCTCGAGCACCTGCATGCGCGCGCCTTGCTCGCCGACCTTGACGGTGTACTTGCCTTTCGAGAAGACTTTGGGGCGGAACTCTTGCCCCTTGATCCTCAGCGCGTAGACGATCTCGCCGCCGGACTCGTCGATCACCTGGAGGACGGGGTCCTCCATGCCGGCGACCTTGATCGTGGGCAAGCAGGCCGCGGCTTTGCGTCCGTAGTTGTCGAGCTGGTCGATCGTCTTGGGCCAGCCCGGGTACTGCTCGGTCGCCGGATCGGTGACGTCGCGGTTGCGCGGCCAGCACTCGAGCGTGATGGTGCGCCGGGACTTGTCGAAGCGGACGACCCCGAAGCCGGCGGCCCGGGTGGTGAGCTTGTCGTGGTTTTCTTCGGGGCTGGGATTGGCCACGGCCCAGACCGTGATCTTGTTGCCGAACCCGTCTTCGAACTGACCGGTGTAGTCGGGCATGCCGGGCGCGCGGTTCCTGCCCGGCTCGAGCGGAGCCCACCAGCGGAGATAGAGGTTGGCGATCGACGGCACGCAAAACGAGACCATGGCGTCGTCCCAATCGTCGATGCCGTGATGGATGATCGTTCCCAGGTGCTGGTCGCCCGCGACGTGCAGGGCGAACGCTTTGCGGATCTCGGCCAGGGCCTTGTTGCGCCCGCTCTGGGGCCATCCGTTCGAGTCGAGGTCGGCCAGCACCCGGTTGTCGCGCGAGCCGTGCAGGTGGGCTCCGCCGCAGAAGATGGTCTGCGAGAGGACGGCTTTCATCTCGGCCCCGCGCCAGTCGGCGGCCCAGTCGCGGAGGAACGCAAGCTGCCGCTCGCCCAGCAGCACGGCGCCGGGCACGTCGAGGGCCTTGGGATCGTAGTCGGGGTCGGTCACGTGATCGGGGCGCGGGCCCAATTGCGGGACCCGGCCCTCGGGCCCCGTTTTGAACTTGCGGTCTTCGAGGATGGCGAAGCTGATTCCGCCCCAGTTCAAGGCGGTGTAGTAGACGCCGATGCCCCGCTCGATCGGCGTGGGATCGTAGGGGTCGGGCAGGTGGCTGGTCTGGGCCCGCTCGACCTCCTGGACGTACTCGACCGGCTTGAAATACCCCCCGTCGTGCCCGGCCCCGACCAGCGACTGCTTCCCCCCTTCGCCCCACAGGTTGGCGTGGCCTACGTCGTGATCGTCGGGAAGGGTCACGGTGGGCACGTTGCGAATCGCGTCGCCGAAATCGCGCCCGAACTTGAGCCAGTAGGCGTAGTGCCGGTTGTGGTCGTAGACCTGATCGCCGGAGAAGAAGAGCAGGTCGGGTTGGATGCGCTGGAGGTTCTCGACGATGTCGCGTTTGGGAATGTCGCCGCCATGACCCGGATAGATCGAGTTGCCCGTGAACGCCGCCATGACGATCTCGCGCTTGTCGACCGGGTTCTTCCGGATCGTGCCCTCGTACACGGCCGACTCGCCGTGGCGCACGCGGTACGGCACCTGCCGGGTCATGTCCCAGTTCTCGACGCGGAAGGGGGCGGTCCAGCCGGGCGTGATGATTTCGGCCCGAGCGACCTCCCGCCACGTCTCGCCGTCGCGGACCTCGAGTCGGGCGGTGCGGGGCTCGCCTTCTTCGAGCGGATAGAACTGGGCGGTCAGCTTCAAAACGTTCGCGTGGACCGTGTACAGCGCGAAGCAGATCACCTGGTCCCTGGCGACCTTGGGGATTTCGAGCAGGTTGGCCTGCCCGCGGGCCGGCTTTTTCTTGGGGGCCGCCCCGTCGGCCCCGGCGAGGCCGACGGCAACGGCAACGAGAAACGTCAGGACGGCAATCGGTTTTCGTGGGCGCATGGCTTCTGCCTCCGATACGCGAGTCGGTTGTCCAGGTCCCCGCATTCTTCGGGAACAGTGCCGCGCTGTCAATCAGAAGTCGGGCACCCGCTGCCCGTCGGCGTGGGTGATCAAGTTGCCGAGAATCTTCGGGTCGAGGTCGACGTCGATGGACCTCACCGTCCCGTCGCACAACGCGGCCAGGAATTGCCCTCCGACGACGTTGCCCAAGGCGGCGGCCGGATTGGCCGGATCGAAGGGCAAGTCCTCGGGCTTCGTCCAGGGGACGGCCCGCTCGGGCCCCGCCTCGACGCAGAGGATCGTGTTCGACGCGCCGTCGGTGATGTCGCGGAACCTCGGGCCCTGCGCGCCGCCGAAGGGCGTGCCCTCGCCGGCGAACACGACAATCGACGTCTTGCCGTCTTCCTGCCCCGGCGTGGCGTAGACCGTGGGCATTCGCTCGAGAAGCCCCGCGTTGTGCGGGCTGTCCCACGGCTCGTCGAGATGGAACTCGCCATACAGGCCTTGCTCTCCGAGGAACGGCAGGAGCTGCACGCGCCAACTCAGCAGGGGTTTTCCGTCCTGGCTGCGCGTCGCCGAAGCGGGGAAGGAGTTGAAGGCGTCGTGATGATTGTGCATCGCCAAGGCGATCTGCTTCAGGGCGTTCGTCCGTCCCGCCCGGTCCGAGGCCTGATCGGCGGCCTCTTGCGCCTCGGCGAACATCTCGGGCAGCGCCCGGTCGATCGAGGCGGGCCGCGCCACGGTCAGCGCCACCAGGCTCGCGTCGCGCACGATCGCGATGCCCGCGAGGGCCTCCTGGCCCAACTGGATCATGGGAGCCGCCTTCTGTCGCTGCTCGGGCGGTGTCATCAGGGCCAAGGCGGTCAGTGCCGCGCGGGCCATGTCGCGCCCTTGGATGACCGCCTGCTCGAGCTGGACCGCCCCGTCGCCGTCTTTCGCTTCCATCGACAACCGCGCCAGCGGGTCGCCGCCGAGCTCCACCGACAGGGTCAAGCCCTTCAGGTGGTCGAGGGCCGCGGCCAGGGCGGCCCCATGAGGCGACTTCTGCTGGCCCGCCTTGATCTGGTCGGCCAGCGCCTGGGGAAAGGCGTCCATCGCCAACAGCAGGGTCAAGTCGCCGCTCAGATCGGCCGCCCGGAAACGTTCGGCCAACGCTCCGCCTCGGCCCTGCCCCGACAGAATCCTGCCCAGGGTCGGCTCGGGGGAGGTCAGCATCGTGCGGTCGTCCAGCCAGCAAAGCACCTCGGGCATGCCTGGGCGGAGCCGGTAGTACGTCCTTCCCTCATGGGTGATTTCCTCGCGCCGGGTCGGATCGATCCCCATCGACCGGGCCAGAGCGTCCATGCGCGCGTTGCGATCGCCCGCCTCGCGGAACCGAGCCAGCAGGGTTGCGCTGCCGGCCGGCTGCACACCCCCCCCTGTCTGCCGGGAGGCGAAAAAGACCATCTCGTCGACCGAGGAAAGGTCGAACGCCAGGGAGGTCAACATGGCGCGGCCCCGGTCGCTCTCGAGTAGCGGGGCCAACAAGGGCGACTTGATGATCTCGCTCGGGTGGAGCACGGCGGCGAGGAACATTTCGTCGGTAATCAGGTCGGCGGGCGAGCGGAACTCGGCTTCCGCGGCGGGCCGGCCGCCCGAGCCCGGCGCCCCGGCGTCGCCTGCCGGCTTGCCGCAGCCCAGCACCCCCACCGAAACAAGCACGCCGATCCACGCCGTAGCAGCACGCATAGGACACCTCGATTTTGCGGGAAAACAAGCCATTCGATCTTGCGGAACGCGGCTCGCGGGCCGGCCCGTCATTGTAGCGTTTGCCTCGACGATTCCTAAGACGGATTCCGCACGAGAACTTGCCGAACGGCTCGAATTGAGGGATCATTTCGACATGGGAGGCATTTCGCCGTCATCCTTGGGAACTCTTTCGTCAAACCCGATGTATCGCCGGCAATCGACTTCGACCGCGGCGGCCGCACTGGTGCTGCTTCTGGTGGGGGCGCCGCAACTGCCCGGCCAGCAGGCCGAATCGGGCCGCCCGGCCCTGCCCCTGCCCGACCGTCTGCCCATGCCGACCCTGGGGGGGATGCAGTTCTGGGCCGACGAGCTGTTCTTCCACGAGTGGCGGATCCAGCGGAACGTCGTCACCGGCCACTGCCGTTTGCTCGACGGAAGCGATTGCCGGCATGCCTGGGGGAGCTTTCGCCGGTGCGTCGAACGGCTCGACGAGATCAAGCGGGAGCGGCGTCTGCCGCCCATGCGGGGCAAGGGCGTCGTGGTGCTGCACGGCCTGGGGCGAAGCCGCAAGAACATGGCCCCCTTGTGCCGGTATCTCGAACGGGAGGGCGGGTACGTGACCTTCAACGTGGGATACCCGAGCACGCGCCGTGGCATCGCCGAACATGCCCGGGCCCTGGCCGGCATCGTCGAGAGGCTCGACGGAATCGAGGAGATCAACTTCGTGGCCCACAGCATGGGCAACATCGTGATCCGCCACTACCTGGCCGACCAGACCGACGAGAAGAACGGCCGGCGTCCCGATCGGCGATTCAAGCGATTCGTCATGCTGGGACCGCCCAACCACGGCTCGATCGTGGCCGCGCGCTTTGCCGACGACGCGGCGTTCAAGGCGATCCTCGGCGAGGCGGGACAAGAGTTGGGCCGCGAATGGGTCTGGCTGGAGACCGACCTGGCCGTGCCCCGCTTCGAGTTCGGAATCGTCGCCGGCGGATTGGCCAACGGCCGTGGCTTCAACCCCCTGCTCGACGGCGACGACGACGGCGTCGTGACCGTGGCCAGCACGCGGCTGGCCGGGGCGGCCGATTTCACCCTCGTGCCGGTGCTGCACACGTTCATGCCGATCGACGGTACGATTCACGAGCGGACGCTGCGATTTCTCCAGAACGGGTGTTTCGTGTCGCCCGACCAGCGCCGGCCCGTGTTGGAGGAGGAGCGCGCGAACATTGACGATTGACCGGCCGCCGACGGGACGGATTGCGGGAATCGACTTCGGCACGGTGCGCATCGGCATCGCCCTGACCGATGCCGCGCGCACAATCGCCAGCCCCCACGAGAATTACACGCGACGAGGGCCCGAGCAAGACGCCCGGCGATTCCAGCGCCTGGTCGCCGACGAGGACGTGCGGCTCTTCGTCGTCGGGCTGCCGGTGCATCTCGACGGCAACGAGAGCCGCAAATCGCTCGAGGCCCGGCGATTCGGCGAGTGGCTCGCCGACACGACGGGGGTTCCCGTCGTGTTTTTCGACGAGCGCTTCACCAGCGCCGAGGCCGAGCAGCTTCTGCTCGGCGCCGAGATGACCTCAAAGCGCCGCAAGCGCCGCCTCGACATGCTGGCCGCCCAGATCATGCTGACGGCCTACCTCGAATCGCCCGACAAGGGACGTCGGGCGCCCGACGCGCTCGACGACTGACGCGAAAACAAGGGGTTTTGCGGCCATGCGAAAACTGATCGTCGGCTGTGGCTATCTCGGCCGCGCGGTCGCCCGAACGTGGCGGGCCGAGGGCCACGCGGTCGTTGCCATCACCCGCTCGGCCGAGCGTGCCGAGAGCCTTGCGCGCGACGGATTGCAGCCGATCGTGGCCGACGTGACCCGGCCCGACACGCTCGCCGGTCTGCCGCCGGCCCAGACCGTGCTTTACTCGGTGGGCTTCGACAAGAGGGGCGCCGCCTCGCGCCGGGAGGTGTACGTCGAGGGGCTTGCGACGGCGCTCGACGCCCTGTCGAACGACACCGAGCGGATCCTCTTCACCAGCTCGACCGGCGTGTACGGACGGGCCGACGGCGCTTGGGTCGACGAACAGACGCCCTGCCACCCAACCCGGGAAGGCGGCCGGCTCATGGGGGCCGCCGAACAGGTGCTTCGCGAACACCGGCTCTCCGATCGGGCCGTGGTGCTGCGCCTCGCCGGCCTTTACGGCCCGGGACGCATCCCCCGGCTGGCCGACCTGCTCGCGGGACGGCCGATCGCCGTGCCTTCGATCGGCTACGTGAACCTGATCCACGTCGACGACGCGGCCGCGGCCGTCGTCGCGGCCGACCGGCGCGGCCGGCCCGGACGCACCTACCTGGTCAGCGACGGGAATCCGGTCCCGCGCCGCGAATTCTACACCGATTTGGCCACCGCCTTGGGCCTGCCCGCCCCCTCGTTCGTCGAACCTCCGCCCGAAGCCGTCTCGGAGGGCCGGGCCGCGGCCAGCAAGCGAGTCGCCAACGCCCGGATGCGCCGCGAGTTGGGCGTCGACCTCCGTTATCCGAGCTATCGCGAAGGGCTGCGGGCGATTGCCGCGGGCGGGGTGACGATCTGAGCTTCTTCCGCGCCGCGACCGAGCCGATCGGCGATCCGGAATATCCTCCGGTCATTGTGACGCGGCGCCTTGGGGCATCCGATGGGCCCGGCGGATTTCGGCCTCGATCTGCCTCATGTCGGGGCGGCCTCGGGAAATCGCGTGCGATTCGATCCACGCGGCCTCCTCCGCGCTCCGTCGAACGTCGGGGAGCGGCAGCAGGCGCTCCGACTCGGCCCGCGTTCGGCAGGTAACGGCCGTAATCCGTGGGAGGTGCTCCTCGTTCGGATTGCTCGACAGCCGGATCGACTCGATGACCTCCGAACGCGGCGCGAGCACGAAATAGAACTGGAAGGGATCGCCCGACGCGTGCAGGTGCAATGCTTTCGACGGGCTGGGCAGCTTGTTCTCGACGTCGAGCGTGAAACCGCACCGAAGCGGAAAACGCTCGGCGTCGCCGCCGCGATAGACGATCTCGACGGTGCCGTAGACGGTCAACGGTCTTCCCCGGGCGACGGTGCCGCCGAGGAAGAAGAGCCGCTCGGCCGCGAAGCCGCAGGCGATCTCGGCCGTGCCCGAGCGGGGAACCAGCGTGTACACCGCGCTGGGACGCAGGAAGGGAATGCCGCCCTCGACCAGCTCGGTTCGCTCGTCGCGCGGCGTGGCGGCCGCGTTCCAGCCCTCGGGCAGTCCCTTACGAAAGTCGACCGACAGCGCCGGGGCCGCGTCGATCGACCCCACGCCGAGCCAGGCGAAACCGTTGGCCGCGATGCCGTCGTGGACCTCGATGCGCACCCTGCGCCCCTTCCACGGGGCCACGTCCCACGAGCGCGGCTGCAACGGATCGGAGCCCGGCGCGAAGGTCTTCTGCAGCACCTGGCCGCTGGCGGCGTCGACCAGGGCGATGAAGTTCTTCTCTTGTCCGCCGCCCTGTCCGTCGTGCCCGCAGAGGGTGAAGCGCACAATGTCACCCGCCACGGTGAACGCCGGCGAGACGATCGCGCCGGTGCCGAATTCCCCGGAGCCGAGCGACGAGAGATAGGGCTCGACCTGCCGATTGGCCCCGTCGCGATCGAGGATGGCCCACGTACCCTGGTCGGGCGGCGCGGGACATCGCAGGGCCTGGTACCGCGCCGAGACCGAAGCGGCCTCCCGGCCGGCACCGAGGCACGCACCCGGCACGGCAACGGCAATCGCAATGATCCGAATCGCTTTCGACATGACCCGCTCCTTGCATGCGTTTGCTGAACGGTCGGCGCGAGGCGGGAGGGCTGCAAGAATCGAGAGTCTCTCGCTTACGCGTCTCCTCGGAAAACCCACCTGCCGGCGCCTACAGCCTACAGCCTACAGCCTACAGCCTACACGTTCTCCGGCAGCGCAAACCCCTTGCGTCGAGGACGATCGAGATACGCGTTGGCCTCGTCGTCGCCCGGGAAGACCTCGCGATCGGGGTCCCAACGGAGCTTGCGTCGCACCTCGCGCGCGATGTTGGCCAGGTGGCACACGCTGATCGAGCGGTGGCCGATCTCGACGTCGGCGTTGGGAAGCTCGCGCGACCGGATGCAATCGAGCCAGTTCTGGATGTGGGGTCGGGCAATCCAACCGGGGCCTTCCCAGGCTTCGGCCTCGGCCGGGTCGGGCGCGTCCTTCACGAAGTCGGGGGGATTCGTGGTGAACTTGTTCCGGTTGATCTCGATCTTGCAGTCCTCGCCCACGAAAATCGCCCCGCCCATGGGCCCCGTCTCCAGCTCGAGCCGGACCACGACGCCGCCGGCATACATCATCGAGACCTTGCCGTTCGGTCCCGGGGTGACGGGCCAGATTTCGATCGGGCCCGTGTGGCTGGCGCCCAGGGCCCATTGGATCTGGTCGAGGCCGTGGGCGCCCCAGTTGGTCATCTGGCCGCCCGAGTAGGCCCGCCACGCCATCCAGCCGAACTGGAGTTGGCGGTTGTAGGGTCGATCGGGGGCCTGGGCCTGCCAGACGTTCCAGTCGGTTCCCTCGGGGATCGGCTCCTCGGGCAGCCCTTGGTAGACCCTCGGCCCGGTATAGCACATTCCCTGCACGACCCGAAGCTTGCCGATGCCGTCGCCGCGAACCAGGGCGCAGGCAAAGCGGTTCATCTGCATGGTCCGCTGCTGCGAGCCGACCTGGAAAACCCGCTTGTACTTGCGTACCGCGTCGACCAGCACCCGCCCCTCGCGGATCGTGAGCGTGAGCGGCTTCTCGGCGTACACGTCCAACCCGGCCTGGCAGCAGCGGATGCAGGGGAGCACCCGGGCGTGGTCGGGCGTGGCCACCACGACCGCGTCGAGCTTCTCGGCGTCGATCATGCGCCGGTAGTCGCCGTAGGTGTTCCAGTTGGTGCCTTTTTCCTTGAGCGTCTCGACGAGGCGCGGACGGCAGCAGTCGGCAATGGCCACGACCCGGCCGCCGTCCGGAACGTGATCCATGAGCTGCCGCGCACGCCCTCCCGTGCCGATGAACCCGATGACGACCCGCTCATTCGCCCCCGGCCGGTCGCCTCGGGCCAGCACGCCGCGCGGGACCAGGTACGGGGCCGCGGCCCCCGCCGTGGCGACCGCGGTGCGCTGGAGAAAACGGCGTCGGGTCGATGGGCTGCTCATGGTCGCGGGTTCTCCGGAAACGGGTCGAAGCAGACGGAGTCGCGCTGCCCTCCGGTTATCGGGGAGGAGCGGCTCGGGGCGGCATCGCCTTGCCAAGGTGGGCAGGCACGTTTGCCACGCGCCTGGGAGTATAAACGGAGCGGCCATCGCACGCCACGGCCGATCCCTTGCCGCGCTCTCCCTTTCCCGCGGACCGCAACTCCCGAACCGGGGCGCCCTAAACCAAAGCACTCTCGGGCACGGCAACCCGGGCGGTGAATTGGCAGCCCACCAGGTGCGCGGGGCAGGGGCCATCGGTGAGGGGTTGTGTCCGCACGACGCGGGCCGAGACGTAGATCGGCCTCCGGTCGGTTCCCAACTTCACCAAGATGCGGTCGAAGTCGGGAGGCCCCTGCCAGATGAACGCCAGGCCGCTGGTCGAGATGTTGCGGCATCGGGTCCTGCGGAACGCGGCACCATCGGGCGGCGTGTCGCCCGAATAGGGCGCAATCCACTGCTGAAAGGAGTATTTGTGCCGCTTTGCCCGAGGGATGAACTTCCGGCCAAGGCGGGCCTCGGCCTCTTCGCGTTTCTTCTCATCGAGATACTCGCGAACGCGCTCGACCAGCGCCGCTCTGTCGACCCGATCGGCCTCATCTCTTGACATCGAAAAGCGTCCCTTTGATGCCGAGCGCCGCAATACGGCGGCAGACTTCTGCTCTCGAACCAAGTCGCACCCACCGATAGCATAGCACGACGACTCCGCCGAAACCCTCGGCCCGTTGGGCCCGCCGCGGCTTTCGAGAGATCGTCGAAACCGCGCCTTCCGTGCGCGCCGCAATGCGCCGGTTATTCGGGTTGCGCCGGGTGAGGCCTCGGCGGGCTAAATGGCTGCGGAATCGATGATTCGCACGCCCCGGGCCGCCAACTCGTCGAAAGCGTCGGCAACGTCGTCCGGCTTGAGGTTCACTCCGCGGCACGCGTCGCGCACGACGTAGGTCGCGAAACCCAACTCGACGGCGTCCAGGGCGGTGAACTTGACGCAGTAGTCCGTAGCCAGGCCGGCGAGGTACACGTCGGCGGCCTGGCGCTCCTTGAGATACTCCTCCATGCCGGTCGATCGGCGTCGGGCATTGTCGAAGAATCCGCTGTAGCTGTCGACCTCGGCGTCGGTGCCCTTCTGGAAGACGCTCGCGATCCGGCGGCGGTCGAGACCCGCATGGAAGGCGGCCCCCGGCGTATGCCGCACGCAGTGGACGGGCCAGAGCATCTGCGGTTGTCCGCCCAACTCGATGACGTCGCCCGGCTGGCGCCCCTCGTGGTTGGCGGCGAAGCTCACGTGGTCGGCCGGATGCCAGTCCTGGGTCGCCACGACCATGTCGAAGCGCGGCTGGATTCGGTTGATGACGGGCACGACCTGATCCCCCTTGGGAACCGGCAGCGCCCCACCCGGACAAAAGTCGTTCTGCACGTCCACGATGATCAGGGTCTTCATGGCGGTGGGCCTCCTGATGCACCACGCCTCCCGCACCGTTACCTTGCCTGCTCTTGATGATACCCCCGAGTCTCGCCGCACGCACGCCACCCGTCGCGCGAGGGGGCTTCGCGGGCAGCCATATTTCCAAAGAAGAACCGGCGAGCTGTAACCGAATCGTGCCCCGCGGCATCTGATCAGTTAGCCGGCGAGGGAAAGCCGGCCGAGAAACCTGAAACCCAAGGAGCGCGTGACCATGAGAGCTTCCTCGAGCAAGAAGTCGAAGGGGAGCATCCCCTTGATCGTGTTCGTCGCGTTCGGCGGTCTGGCCGCTTACCAGCTCATGACGAGTTCGTCGCCCGCGGAAAGGGCCACGAGCGACATGACCGGCTCCGACCCGCCGGCCGCCACGGCGGACGGCGTCAACGCGACTGCCGAGACCTCGATCCCCAATTCCAACCCCGCCCCCAAGTCCTCAGGAGATGCAACCATGCGCACCGAGACTCCGCGTGGAATCGTTCACGCCGACGCCGGCACGTTCGAGCAGGAGGTCCTGCAATCGGAGGTGCCCGTGCTGGTCGACTTCTATGCCGACTGGTGCGGCCCCTGCCAGATGCTGGCCCCCACCCTCGAGACCCTGGCGCGCGAAACGTCGCACGCGAAGATCGTCAAGGTGAACGTCGACCATAATCCCGAGCTTGCCAGGCAATACCGCGTCAGCTCGATTCCGACCCTGCTGGTGTTCGACGGCGGCAAGGTCACCGGCGAGCACGTGGGTCTGGCCGGCAAGAGCCAACTCGAGAGCCTGCTGGCTCGGTAAGCGAACCCCGACACGACGGAGAGGGCCTCCGATCGGACCCCAAGGCGCTGCGGCGCCTTGGGGTCCTGTGCTTTCCGAGCCGTTCGAGCCCGAAGAAGCTGAACATCTGGAACTCGCCCGGTCGCGAATGGTATATTTCTAGATGATCGAATTCGTCAGAACCCGTTCGTTGTGGGGGAATTCAGATGCCTCTCTATGTGTATGATCCCGACAAGGAATGTTGCGAGAAATGCCGGGGGGGGGTCGAGGTCTTGCAGAACGTGAACGATCCTCCCCTGACGGAGTGCCCCGAGTGCGGTCGGCCGGTCCATCGCCGGTTTTCGCCCTTCCGCATGGTGCGGGGCACCAAGGCGATGCTTAGTCCGAAGAACCTCGACCGGATGGGCTTCACCCAGTACAAGAAAGCCGGCGACGGATACTACGAGAAGACCTGCGGCTCGGGGCCCGACCTGATTCACGATTGAGGAGAAACCGGATGAATCGACCACGCCAACTGCTTCTCGCCCTGATTCTGGCCGGTGTCGGGCTCTCGGTCCGCGCCGAGGAACAGCCGACCATCGAGCCCTTGTTCCGCACGGTCGACCTGAACGTCGGCCAGCAGTGCGAGGTCGAGTTGTGCGACGGAACCAAGACGACCGTGAAGCTGGTCGACTTGCAGGAGAAACGCGACGCCCTGCGCAACGCGGTGCGCGAGGCCCGGGTGACGGTCGAGGTCGACGGCCGACCCGTGTCGCTCGTGGCCGCGTACTATCGGCTGCCGGTCACGGTGGGCAAGGTGCAGATCGACTGCGCGATCACCACGGGCTGCGTCCAGGAGGGCAGAAACCCCTGGGAACTCGACGCCGACGCCCGGCTGCGTCTTTGGCCCGCCGGTTCGCCGTGGATCCGGCCGGGCACCTTCGTCTATCCGGCCAAGCAGCGATGGTTCGCCAGCGACACCCAGATGGCGAACGATCCGGTGTACGTCGACGGCGGCGAGATTCCGGCCAACAAGTCGATCTACTATCATTGGGGGCTCGACCTTGGCGGGGCGGAGGGCTTGGTCGAGGTCGTGGCCGCGACCGACGGCCTGGTCGTGGCGGCCGGCAAGGAGGTCACCGAGTCGGAGGAGCACCGTGCGCGCATCAACCCACGCTACGACGTCGTGTACGTGCTCGACGCCCGGGGCTGGTACTACCGGTACAGCCACCTGCACAGCATCGATCCGGCCGTGCGCGTGGGGGCCCCGGTGAAGATGGGGCAGAAGATCGGCCTGCTCGGCAAGGAGGGCGGCAGCGGTGGGTGGTCGCACCTGCACTTCGACGCCAAGGGCCCCCAGCCGAGCGGGCGCTACGGCATCATCGAGGGCTACGCCTTCCTCTGGCAGGCGTACCACGACGAGCACGAGACCGAGCTTCAAGCGGTGGCCCGACCCCACCAGGTGGCCTGGACCGGCGACGGCGTCACCCTCGACGCGAGCCGCTCGTGGAGCCGCAGGGGGCCCGAAAGCATCCTGAAATACGAGTGGACGTTCACCGACGGAACCGCCGCCTCGGGGCCGAAGGTCCAGCGGCGCTACGACCGGCCCGGCACCTACAGCGAGATCGTCAAGGTGACCGACGACCGGGGCAACGTCGACTACGATTTCGCGGTGGTCCAGGTCGTCGACCGCAACCACCCCGAGCAGACGCCCCCGTCGATCCATGCGGTCTACTGGCCCACGTTCGATCTCAAGGTCGGCGACGACGTGACGTTCAAGGTCCGCTCGTTCCGCGTCCGGCCCGACGAGGGGCACGAGGAGTGGGACTTCGGCGACGGCAGCCCGACCGTCAAGGTCCAATCGGACGGCAACGCGGTCAAGCTCGCCCCCGACGGCTACGCCGTGACCACGCACCGCTACGAGAAGCCCGGCCACTACCTGGTGCGGGTTTGCCGAACGAACGACCGCGGCGAGACGGCCACGGGGCGTTTGCACGTGCGGATCGCCGCGCGGTGACGGAGCTTCCGGATTGATGCCGTCGTGCGAGGGACGTCAACTCTTGGCCGGCGGCGCCGCTTTGCGCACGAGGCGCACCTGCCCCGGCAGCCACCCGTCGTACTGCGTGACGAAGGGCCAATGCTGGGCCGGGCGACGGGCTTTGGGCGGGTTGTTGCGGATGTAATCGACGGTGCGCGCCATGGCGTCGCGGGAGTCGAGATAGACTTTCCAGCCCGGCCCGCCCCACACCGGATGATTCGGTGCCCGCCGCCCCAGCCCGAGCACCGTGTCACGGCTTGCCTCCTGGAGGTGGGCGATCATCGTCTCCGCCCGGTCGCGGTGCTTGCGGATCAATGCGTGGACGTGGTCGGGCATCACGGCGCAGCCGTAGCACGTGTAGTTCCGCCGCCGGATCACCTCGGCAAATGCCTTGCCCACGGCGACGATCTCTTCCTCCGAGAGGACCAGCAAGGCGTGTTGGAGCACCGATCGGGCGGCCTCGTAGAATTCGCGGAGGACGCGCCCGGCGGGCTGGAGCTTCTTGCGCCCATAGTGTAGATCGCCTAGTCCGGCAATCGCCGCGCAGCGGATATCGCGGGAGGTGCTTCCCCGGGGGTCGTTGGGGAGCCACCAGCCGTAGGCCGTCCAGATCAGGTGGTATCCGGCGATCATGGCGAAACCGCAAGCGAGTCGACGGAGGATAGCACAAGCGAGTCGATAGACGATAGCACAAGCGAGTCGAGTCGGCAACGCGCAAGCAAATTGACCGACGAACCCGCCCGCGGGGTCGGTCTCTGGCTTGCCGTTTCGCCGCCTACCGCCGCGTCGGCCCCTCGCGCAGCAACTGCGCGGTCTCGGGCTCGTCGTCGAAGATCGTCCACACCGGGATCTGGCTGCGCAGCTCGGCGAGGTACTTGGCCTGCTCCTCCTCCCGGCGCTTCTCGACGATTCTCTCGCGGATCTTGGCCTGGGCATCCTCGAAAGCCTCGCGCGTGCCTTCTTCGCGTTCGAGAACCCGGACGATGTGCAGGCCGTCGCGGTCTTCGAGGATGCGGCTGAGGGCCCCCACGGGCAGTCCGAAGAGGGCCTGTTCGAGGACGTCGGAGACCTGGCTCTTTCCCTGCTCGACCCAACCTCGGGTTCCGCCGCGACATTCGAGGCCGTCCCTGGGCTGGTTGCGGATCGCCTCGTCCATCGTCGCGCCGCGGAGGACCTGGTTTCCCAGGTAGCCCAGCTTGGCCCGGGCCCGGCTCCCGTCCGAATATCGGGGGATTCGCACCATCACCCCCTCCCAGCGAGCTCGGGCCGGGGTCGAGAACTCGTCGAGGTGCGTCTCGTAGTACTCGAGCAGCTCGTCGGGAGCGACCGCCGAGGAGATCGTCTTTCGATCCCGCAACCAGACCTCGCCCGTCCCCTGCTCGATGAACGCCCGCTTTTGTTGTTCGAGGGACGAGCCGATTCGCTGAAAGCTTTCGTCGAGCTCTTGCCGGGTCGTGACTTTGGCCGCCTCCATCCGTTTGGGAAGCACTTCGGTGTCGAAGTAATCGCCCAGCCGCTTGCGAAAGTGCTCGAGTCCCTCGGGCGGGATCTTCCGTTTGGCGTCTTCGTAGATCAGCTTGCGCTCGATGACCTGGCTCAGCGACGCAATCGTCGCCATCTTGGCCACGTCCTGCCGCTCGCCGGGTGGAATCCGGTCGGCCAGCGCGGCCAGCCGTTCCTCCACCGATGGCATCACCTCGTTGGCGAGAACCACTTGGGAGCCGACGCGGGCCATGATCTGGGCGCCCTCGCACGGCTTCACCTCGGCGACGATCGGCGACTCGAGCCCCATACGGGCCTCGGCCGCGTCAAGGAGGCCGCGGTTCGGCGGCGGCGAGGGCCCCTGCCCCGGCTGCCGCGAATCCGGACCGTTCGGCTGCTCTTCAAGCCGGCCGATGCCGCCTTCGTAACGCGGCTCGAGCATCGGCGCCGGGCGCCCGGCGCCGGCCACCGGGTAGGCATACCCGGCCGACGGGTTCGGCGCTGTCGGGTGGCGACTGCCCACCGCCTCGGGATAGGGCTGTAAAGCGGGCGGGGAGTAATACGCGGCGGGCGCCGAGACCGCGGCGTGGTCGGATTCCGCGCCGGCCCCGCCCGCCTGGCCGTACGATTGCGCCAACACGAGCATCTCGCGCCCCAGCGTCGGCCGCATCAAGATCGCGGCCGCCAGGCCGATCGAGGTCAACAGCAGGGTCGGGTAGAGTTGGCGTTGCACGGAATCCGTTCCGCAGGGAGACGAGGCAGTGGCAAGGAGAGGGCCGGATTATAGTGCCAACCTCAGCCCGACTGCAACAGCGATTTGACCTGGGCGAAGATTTGCTTCGGCTCGCTAACTCCTTTCTCCAAAGGAAGATACGCCGTTCGGTCATCCGCGATTCGCAGGCTTCCCCCGCTTCGGTCGCGCAGTTTGCCGATCGCTCCGCGGGCCGCGTAGCCGAACACCACGTAGTGGTTTTCCAGACGGATCTCGCGAATCTGCCAGCGGTGGGCCGCGATTCGCAGCTCGGCCACGGCCAGAAGATGCTCGACCACCGGAGGCGGCGCGCCGAACCGGTCGCGAAGCTCGGCGCGAAAGTCGCCCAGCTCCGCCGGCTCGGTCGCCCGGGCCAAACGTCGGTACAGATCGGTCTTCAGACGCACGTCGGGCACGTAGGAGGAGGGCAGATAGGCTTCGCCCGGCAGGGCCACGTCGACGTCGACCGAGGCCTTCGGCGGCATCTGCTTGAGCCGGCGCACGGCCTGCTCGAGGAGCTGACAGTACAGCTCGTAGCCGACCAGCGCGATGTGCCCGCTCTGCTGCGTGCCCAGGATGTTGCCCGCCCCGCGGATTTCGAGGTCCCGCATGGCCACGGCAAACCCCGCCCCGAGATCGCTGAACTCCTCGATCGCGCGGAGCCGCCGCGCGGCGTTCGGCGTGAGGTTCTTGTTCGCGTCGATCAGCAGGTAGCAGTAGGCCCGGTGCTTGTAGCGACCCACCCGCCCCCGAAGCTGGTGTAAATCGGCCAGGCCGTACCGGTCGGCCTCGTCGATGAAGATCGTGTTCGCGTTGGGAATGTCGAGCCCGCTTTCGACGATCGTCGTGCTCAGCAGGACGTCGAACCGGTGGTTCACGAAATCGAGCATCACGCGCTCGAGCTGGTGCTCGGGCATCTGGGCGTGCCCGATCTCGATCGACGCCTCGGGCACGATGTTCCGAAGCCTGCGCGCCAGGATCGCGATGTCGTCGACCCGGTTGTGGACGAAAAACACCTGCCCGTCGCGGTTGAGCTCACGAAGGATCGCGTGCCGGATCATCTCGGGATGGAATCGCGCGACCCGGGTTTCGATGGCCAGGCGGTCCTCCGGGGGCGTCTCGAGGTTCGAGATGTCGCGCAGCCCCAACAGGGCCATGTGCAGCGTGCGGGGAATCGGCGTGGCCGTCATGGTCAACACGTCGACCGTGGTGCGCAGGGCTTTGAGCCGTTCCTTGACCTCGACGCCGAACCGCTGCTCTTCGTCGATGATCACCAGGCCCAGGTTTTGCAGGCGCACGTCGGAGGAGGCCAGGCGGTGGGTGCCGATCACCACGTCGATCTTTCCCGCGGCGAGACGCTCGACGATCTCGCTCTGCTGCTTGCGCGTGGCGAAGCGGGAAAGCGAGACGATCTCGAAGGGGAACTCGGCCATCCGGCCGGTGAAGGTGCGAAGATGCTGCTCGGCCAGCACGGTCGTCGGCACGAGCACGGCCACCTGGTACCCGGCGTCGATCGCCTTGAAGGCCGCCCGCATGGCCAGCTCGGTCTTGCCGAACCCCACGTCGCCGCAAAGCAGGCGGTCCATGGGCCGCGGCTTTAGCATGTCGCGCTTGATCGCCTCCATGGCCGCGATCTGGTCGTCGGTCTCCCGAAAGGGAAAGGCGGCGTCGAACTCCCGTTGCCAGGGCGTGTCGGAGGGAAAGGCGATGCCGGGCCGGGCCGATCGGGCCGCCTGCAACTCGAGCATCTCCGACGCCAGGTCGTTGACGGCGTTCTCGACGACCCGCTTCTGGCGCCCCCAGATCCGCCCCCCCAGCTTGGCCAGGCGCGGACGGCTCTTTGCCCCGCCCACGTACTTCTGCACCAGGCCGATCTTCGAGCTGGGCACGTACAGGCGCGTGCCCTCCTGGAACTCGAGCACGAGGTGCTCTTCGACCTGGCGGTCTTTTTCGAGCAGCTTCATACCGCGGTATCGCGCGATCCCGTGGGCCACGTGGACCACCAGGTCGCCCTCCCGAAGCTCGGTGAAGCTGTCGATCGCCCGGCCCAGCCGGCGCCGAACCGGCCGCGTCACGTCGGCCCGCTGGAACAGCTCGCCGGAGCTCAACAGGGCGATTGCCTCGGGCACGAGCCGAAAGCCCCGTTTGAGATTGCCGATGGCCCAGTGGAGCCGTCCCGCCCGGGCCAAACGCGTGGCGCCGAAGACCTCGTCGAGGCGCCGGGCCTCGGCCTCGGTCTGGCAGACCACGTACACCTCCTGCCCTTCGCCCACCGCGTCGAGCTCGTCGCGCACCTTGCCCACGTCGCCGCGGAATCGCTCGACCGACTCGATCTTCAATCGGCACGTCGTCTCGAGCGAGCCGGCCGCCACCGCCGAGGCCGTGACCGAAGGAAATCTCAGCACCCGCTCCATCACGGCGTTCATGCCGTGCAGCGCCTCGGGGCGTTCGAGCCGTTCGAGGTAGTGCCGGCCTTGCTCGGCGATCTGGTCGGGTTCGAGCAGCAGAAACCAGCTTTGCGGCCGCAGATAGTCGGCCAGATGGCCCGTGTACCGGGCGCTGGGGGCCAGCACCGTCAACTCGACCTGGTCGAGCTTCGCCAGGCTCCGCTGGGTCGCGACCTCGAAGCGGCGGATCGACGCAATCTCGTTGCCGAAGAACTCGATGCGCACCGGGTGGAACCAGTCGGGAGCGAACACGTCGAGGATCCCGCCTCGCGGCGCGAACTCGCCCGGCAACTCGACCGCCGACGTGTTGTGGAACCCCCCGCCCACAAGCCATCGCACAACGTCGTCCGGCTCGACCTCCTCGCCCACCCGCAACGAGCGCGATCGCGCTCGAAGCGCGGCCCGGTCGGGAACCGGCTCCAACAGCCCCTGGATGCTGGTCGCCACGAGCTTGATCGGCTCAGACCCTTCGAGCCGCTTCAACAATCGCACCCGATCGCCAAAGATCTCGTCGTGGATGACCCATTCGTCAGGCAGGGTCTCGCGGGCGGGAAACCGCTCGGGCGTGATCGGCGTGAAAAGGCCCAGATCGTCGATGAAGTCGTCGACGTCGCCCAGATGCGGGCAAACGACGACCAGCGAATCGGGCACGCGAGCCGCCAGGGCCGCCGCCACCAGCGCGCACGACGACCCCCACACTCCGTCGAACGTCGCCGCGTGCCCCCCTTCCAACTCGGCGACGACCTCGGCGAAGCCCTCGTGCCGCTCCAGGCGTCCGGCCAACTCGAGCAGGCGGCCGCCCGTGCTTGTCGCCGCTTCCACATGTGCCATCGTCGTGAGGGCATTCTACGGCAAGAAGCCGCACCGTAGAAGACGTGCGCCCGGGCTCGCCGCGGGCAGCACGATCGAATCGCCGTGTCGCGACGACGGACGAAACGTCACTCGGTCTCGTCGAACGCGAACACCTCGTCGGGCAGACGCCGGTGGATCGCCTGGCCGTACTCGCTCGGCAGACGGCTTTTGCCCACCGCCGGCCACGGGCTGACGCCCTCCAGTTCGGGCATCAGCTCGGTCAGTTGCTCGACGAGCATCTGGGCGGTGCGCTGGATCGAAGGCTGCCGGCTCCGCTCCAGAATAGTCACGGCCGTCTTCATGATCCGCAACATCTTGGCCCGATCGCGAATCGGCGAAGCCAGGGGTTCGCCCTGATCGACCAGAAGTTCCGACATGGGCACCTGCAGTGCCTCCTGCCATCCGTACAGAGCACTCAGCGGGATGTCGGTCGTCTCGTCCTCCTGGCGTTTCACCTCGGCGATCGTCGTATTCAACCGACGCGCCACGGTTCTCCGCGATACGCCTTCCCGCTCGCGCACGGCCCCCAACCGATGCAAGGCCCGCGCCGTCCGATGCACGGCGATCGACGCCGGCAAGGCCCCGACTTCAGGCACACTGCTGATCGCGATACTCATCTCTTGCCCTCCTCGTTCCTCAACGCCGGACAGGCCAACCCCTCGAAAAGACGCCGTGGAGAAGATCTCATGGGACGGACCGCCGAATGCGAATCGTCTCAGACCGTTCACCGCGCAAGCCACGGGTGCAGCCAGCGTGCCAATCTCGGAAAACTCGCAGAACGAGCAAACCAGGGTTCCCAACAATCGGTAGCGCAACAGTTTACGCGAAACAGCCGGGTGGCACTCCAGAGAGGGGACGCGACCGTCCATCCACCTCGCCCCTGTATCGTTCCGCAACACTTGACGCACGTTGCTGCGTTTCGATTAACGCCAATGAGGGACACTCGTTCCACCGATCCGTGCGATAATCCTGCTGCGAAATCGCAAGGCCCGTCGGGCCGAGAGGGTTTGGGGGTTGCTCAACAAGAAGTCAGCCGAGCCGCACGGAAGCGCCACCAGAACACTCACCAGCGCCGTCGAGCGGGACGACGAGCGCCCGGCGATTTTCTCGATCCGTTGACCGTGGATTCACGCGTTTTGCACCCGCTCGCGAGGTACCTCTGGATTCGCCCGGCAGGCGGTGCTAGGCTGGTACCGAGATGGGGGGGAGACCGCCGTGCGTCGACCCGCCGGCTCGTTCTGCATACCTCTGCATACCAGTGAGGGCCGCCGATGAACCGCAACGATTTCGACCGATTTCGACCGATCACCCGCCGCGCGATGGGCGGCCGCCTGGCCCAGGGGGCCGTGGCGGCCCTGGCGGCCGGCGCGTGGACGGGGGCAGACCGTTCCCAGGCGGCCGAGGGCCGCTGGAACATGCGGCTGTCGTGCTCGTCGATCGGTTTCTCCTCGCTGCCCATCGAGGAGGCGTGCGCCCGGATCGCCGCCTTGGGGTTCGACGCGATCGACGTCTGGTCGGCCCACGCCGGCTGCCCCCACCTCGACGACGTGTCGACGCGGCTCGGGCCGCAGGGGCTCCGAGATCTTCTGGCGAAGTACGGGCTGGCGCTTTATGCCTTTTCGGTGTATCGCGGCGGATATCCGCGCTACGCCGAGTTGCTGGGCAAGTCGGGCGGCGGAGTCGCCGTGCGCGGGAGTGCTCCGCCGTGCGAGCCGGCCGAGCTCTCCTCGCGGATGAAGGCTTTTCTGGAGGCCCTCAAGCCGGAACTCGAGCTGGCCGAGAAATACGACTCCTATCTGGCGATCGAAAACCACGGCCACGCCCTGCTCGATTCGCTCGATTCGTTCAAGGCGTTCGTCGATTTGAATGCCCATCCGCGCCTGGGGATCGCCGTGGCGCCCTATCATCTTCAGGCGATCGGCACGCCGGTCGAAGAGGCCATCGCGGTCGCGGGCAAGCAGTTGCTGTTCTTCTACGCCTGGCAGAATGCGCCGGGGACGGGGCAACTGCCGGGCCACGGCCCCACGGATTGCACTCCTTGGATCGCGGCCCTGGCCAAGGCCGACTACGCTTGGTACGTCAATCCCTTCATGCACCACGAACCCGAGCCCGACGCCATGTCGCAGGCGATGGCCAAGTCATGCGCGTACCTCAATGGGTGCTATGCCCGAGCGGTGCCGGCCTGACGCCCGCAGGTGCCGTGCGATCCGGCCGGGAACCCCATCGGCCGCGCCTGGAAGCCTGGAAACACCACGGAGGTCGGCCAGACTGTCAGTTTGGCAGACCGGGCGCGGCGTTGCCGATTCGCCATAACTCGTTTTGCAGCAATAGATAAAGCGCTTGCCGGCGCGTGTGGCACGCTCTTTGCATTATCGGACAAGCGTCGTGACCGGCCTCGGCCGCTTCTGACAAACCCAGGTTGCGCGGGCCGGACTCAACAGCGTTTGTCCCAACCAAAGGAGGGCATGAGCATGGTTTTCCGCAGCGTCCAACCACGATATCCCGTCCATCAGCTTCGCCAAGAGATCGATCGACTTTTCAACGGGATGCTCAACACGGCGGGCGAGGTCGGCTGGCCTTGGCCGGTCCGAGGGCGGCCCGCCCTGAACGTCTGGGAGACGAAGGAGGCGGTTCTGGTCGAGACGGAACTGCCCGGCGTGAAGCCCGAACAACTCGACGTCTCGGTCATCGGCGACGAGCTTTCGCTGAAGGTCGAGCGATCCGACGTCGAGCAGGAAGGCGTCACCTACCACCGCCGCGAACGCCCGGTGGGCTCGTTTGCGCGGGTCGTGCGCCTGCCGGTTCCGGTCGATGCGGGACGGGTCGAGGCCGATCTGCGCAACGGCGTGCTGACCATCACGTTGCCCAAGGCCGAGAGCGCCCGGCCGCGGAAGATCCAGGTGTCGTCGGCCGGCTGAGCGGCCGCGCCGCAACTCCCGGCGCCGTCCACGATTCGAAAAGCGACTCCCACCGAGAAAGGAAAACCATCATGGCAGAAGAATCCAACATGGCGAAAACGGCCGCCGAAGAAGTGTCCTCGGCCGAGCATACGCGGTGCGGGTGTCATTTCCGGCCGAACGTCGACATCATCGAGCGGGCCGACGAGCTGGTCGTCCTGGCCGACGTGCCGGGGGCTCGCCCCGAAAGCATCGACGTCGACTTCGAAGACGGGACTTTGGCCATCCATGCGAGGGTCGATCCCCGCCAAGACCCCGGCGTCGAGTATCGCGTACACGAGTACGGCGTGGGCGACTACTACCGCACGTTCCACGTGAGCGAGGCGATCGACGCCGGCAAGATCACCGCCGAGTACAATGACGGGGTGCTCACCCTGCATTTGCCGAAGACCGAGGCGACCAAGCCCCGGAAGATCAGCGTCAAAACCCGGTGAAGGGGAGGATTTGGACATGGGCCTGATACCTTGGAGAGGCAAACAGCGCGAGCCGGTCACCACCGAGGCGCCGTCCCTGGCGTCGCTCCGCGGCGAGATCGACCGGCTCTTCGACACCTTCGTGCGGGAGCCTTTCGGCAGCCTCGAATGGCCCTTCGCGGGCGAACGAGGTTGGATTCCCGCCGTCGACCTGGCCGAAGACGACCGCGAAGTCACCGTCCGGGCCGAGGTGCCCGGCATGAAGCCCGAGGATCTCGACGTGACGATCTCCGGCAGCCAGCTCGTCCTTTCGGGCGAGAAGAAGCAGGCGGCCGCGAGCGAGGGCAAAGATTTCTATCACACCGAAAGCCGCTACGGCGCGTTCCAACGCAGCATTCCTTTGCCCCAGGAGGTCGATCCCGAAAACGTCGAGGCCGAGTACGCCCACGGCGTGCTGACCGTCCGGCTTAAGAAGTGCCCTTCGGCGGTAGCCCGACGCATCGACGTGCGCGCCGGAGGGCAGGCGAGCCCCGGTTCGCCACCGCCGGGCGCGGCCGGCGATCGGCCGGCGCCCCAACCAGGCCCGTAGCCGGCCGGCGAGCCTCCAAGGCGACCGATGCCGATTCCGCCCCGAGCGCAGCGCAGGCCGTTCCTGCCGACGCGCTCGGGGCCCGCTGGCTTCTCGCATGCGCGGCGGCGCAGGGCCCCGCCGTGTCTTTCCGCGCAAGGCGGTCGCGGGGCAGTGGCGGGGCAAGGTTCGCCAAGTTAGACTGTGGAAATTGCACCTCGTCGCCAAGACGATCTTCAATGTTTTCGAGGGTGGATTTCATGCCATGCCGGGGAGTTCGCGGAGCCACCACGGTCGACGCCAACACGGGGGAAGCGATTCTCGAAGCCACGCGCCAGTTGTTCGCGCTGATGATCCGCCGAAACGGCATCCGCGAGGAGGACGTGGCCAGCGTGATCTTCACCACGACCAGCGATCTCGACGCCGAGTTTCCCGCCCTGGCTGCCCGGCAACTCGGCTGGCTCAACGTCGCCCTGCTCTGCGGTTATGAACTCGACGTGCCCGGCTCGCTGCGGCGGTGTGTCCGCGTGCTGATTCATTGGAACACCGACCTGGCGGCCGACGAGGTGGTGCACGTCTACATCAAGGAAGCCGCCAAGCTCCGGCCCGACCGATCGGAGCTTCCCCCCGTCGACTGGGAGGATCTCGAGCGGTGGATCTCCGAGCATCTCAACCAGGAGGTGCGGCCCAGCCGGCAATGAGCCGGAACGCCGCTTCGGACCCGCCAGACCGTTGACGCATCTTCGCGGCGCCCGTACGATTCGATCCGGAACACTTCCTGAGACGGGGGCCCTACCCTTGCCCGCTCGAACGGTTCGCATCGTATCCCTCCTGCTGGCGGCCAACTACGGCTTGGCCCTTACTTGGGGCGAGCGATTTCACTCGCACTCGGGCCCGACCCGCGCGGCGTCGCGGGTGACATCCGCCTGTTGCCACGGCCACTCGGTGCGCGATTCCGCGGGGGCGTCGTGCGAAGGGGCCGTGGCCGACCACCCGGTCGAGGAGTGGGGCAACCGGGGCGCTTCGTGCGGCGATCGGGGCCGGTGCGCCGTTTGCCAGTTTCTCTCCGAGAAGCCGATCCGGGTGCTCTCGAGCCTGCCGGTGGCCCGGGCCCCGCTTTGCGGCCGGACGCCGCGTCTTCGGCCCTCGCCGCCGGCATGCCCTCCGTTGCGACTCCGGCACATCCGAGCCCCGCCCGACCTCGCGTGAGCGACCTTTTCAAGATCGGGTTTCTTCGGGGAAGCACCGCGCAGATGCGCGGGGCCTCTCATCGGCCTGTCGCTCATCGGAGCACCGTTCCATGTATGCGCGAACAAGAGGGTTTACCCTGGTTGAGCTTCTGGTGGTCATCGCGGTCATCGGCATCCTGATCGCCTTGCTGCTCCCCGCGGTCCAAGCGGCCCGCGAGGCCGCCCGGCGCTCGCAATGCACCAACCGCCTGAAACAGATCGGGCTGGGGCTGCACATGTACCACGATACGCACAAGACGCTGCCGCCGGGCTGGATGGCCTTCGACCCCGGCACGGGCCGGGCCCATTGGTTCGGCGAGCCCGGGTGGGGTTGGGCCGCACGCATCCTCCCCTTCATGGAGCAAACGGCGGCCTACGACCATCTCGTGCACCTCGATCTGCCCATCACCCACGGGGCCAACGACGAGGCCCGGCTGCTGCCGATTCCGATCTTCCGCTGCCCCTCCGACGTCGGCGAGAGAACTTTCCTGCTCGAAGGTGGCGGACCCTACCTGGGAACCGGCGGTGGGTTCTCGCCCGTCGAGTTGGCCACGGGCAACTACCTGGGCATGTTCGGGACGGGCGACTTCCACGACCTGTGCGACCCGGCAAGCCCCGAATACAACGGCTGCGACGGCGCGGGAACGCTGATCCTCCACCGCGGATTCCGCTTCGCCGACGTCGCCGACGGACTGAGCCAGACCTTGATCGTGGGCGAACGGTCGTCGAAGTGGGCCCCGTCGACCTGGCTGGGCGTGGTGACCGGCGGCGCCCACGCTCCGGCGCGCATCTGTGCCGTCGCCTTGTTCCCTCCCAACTCGGAGGAAGAGGAAGAGCACTACACGCACAATTTCAGCAGTTTCCACCCGGCGGGCACGAACTTCCTCCGCGCCGACGGCTCGGCCCTATTGATCGCCGAAACGATCGAGACGAGCGTGTACCACGCCCTGGCGACCCGGCGGGGCGGCGAAGTCGTCGGCGAGTATTGAGCCGGCCGGGAGGGTCGGCTCATTCGCCCCCCAACGCTTTGGGACGCAGCCCGCCGTCGACGCCCACGAGCGTCCAGAAGGCGAGGCCGGCGCTGGGAAGGATCTCCCGTTCCAGGGTCAGGCGGACGAAGAACGACTTCCGCCGGCCGGTGTCGTCGTACGACACCGCCCAAACCTGAACCAGGCGGTCGCGCGCGGCGCTGCGCTGGATGGTCTCGGTGTCGTAGTAGCGGGGATGGGCCCGCTCGCCGAGCGCCAACAGAGCGCGCACCGGCGGATCCTGCACGTACTGCCAGAGCCCCCTGCGCTCGTCGGAGTCGGGAGGATAGGCCTCCCAGACGTCGCCGTCGAGATCGTATCGTTGGTGGGGCGACTGGGTCAATTGGGCCGCCTTGTGGGGCTCGTTCGCGCGTACGAAATCGAACCAGATCGTCGCGAATTGCCGTGCCTCGGCGTCGACGAGCAGGCGATGGGCCAGCCATTCCGAGGGGGCGGCCGCGCCCCAGAGCCAACTCAACAACAGCCCGGCCACGGCGGGCCAGCGTCCCACCAGGGCCGACTCCCGGCGCGCGATGCGCACCAGGGCGACGGTCGAGAGCACGAGGCCCGCCAGGGGCACGGTCCAAAGCAGGGGGTGGATGAACGCCACAGGGGCAAAAAGCCCCACAATGAACCCGGCCACGGCCAGGGCGCTGACCGAGCGGTATTGAACCACCTCGTCGTCGTCCGTCTCGCGGAGCCAGAGTTGTGCACTGTCGACTTCGGACATGGTTTCGGGTGAGGCTCCTAGCGATTCGAGACGTCGCTGGGGGAAACGAGAACGTCACGCATGCCCCCCGAGCTCGATTCGAGGTGCGCCTGAAAGGCGGCGCGGCGCTCGCCATACTTCGGGATGAACTGGTGCCCGGGATCGAACACGCGCGGCTCTCCCCAATGGCTGAAGCCGCCCGCCGAGGCCCGTTCCATGAACGAGAGCCACTGCCGGTCGGGCGCCGCGATGCCCAGGAACATCCGTTTTTCGGGGTTGAACCCGCCGAACAGGAAATTCTTGGCCAAGGGAGCGGTGTGGAGCGACATCGTCGTGAAGCAGACCATGGTCCAGCCCACCAGCAACGAGAAGACCAGCCCGCCGATACGGTCGGCCAGCCCGAGAAACTTCACCTTGACCTTCGAGGCGAACCCGGTAATCAGGGTGAGGATCAACAGCACGACGCAGAACGTTCCCCACAGCGCGAGGAAGTCCCAGAAATAGGAGAACGCCTGGCTGATGTTGTTTTCGAGAAACCGGGCCAGGGGCTCCCAGAAGTTGGTGGCCAGCAGGGCGGCCGTCGTCACGTTGATCCAGCGAAGGGCATTGCTCCACATCCCATCGGTGTAGAGAAAGGCCACGCAGGCGGCGAGCACCAGAACCAGCAGCAAGGGCAACAGAAAACTCATGGCAGTCGGTTCCTACTGTTTGAGCACTCGTGACAGCTCGGGCAGGGAAGTGATGCCCTTGGCGACCAGGACGATGCCTTCTTCCTGAAGCGTCCGCATGCCGGCCTTGCGGGCCGCCTGGCGGAGCACCTCGAGCTTCGCGTTCGAGGCGACGGCCTTGCGCACCGCGGGGTTCACGACGAGAAGCTCGAAGATCGCGGTGCGTCCCACGTACCCGATCCCGCTGCAAGCGGCGCACGGTTCCTCGGCGTGTTGGGGCGGGCGATAGAACACGTCGACCCGGCCTTGGGGGATGCCCAACTGGGCCAGCGTCTGCGGCGTGGGCACGTAGGCCTCCTTGCAGTGCTCGCACAGCTTCCGGACCAGCCGTTGGCTGAGCACGGCGGTGACGTTCTCGGCGAACTCGGCCGGCGGGGCCTTCAAGGCCAACACGCGGAGCAGGGCCTCGGCGCAGTCCTTGGCGCGGATGGCGCTGACGATCAGCCGCCCGTCCGACGCCCCGTCGCAGAGCATGCGCACCGTCTCGGCGTTGACCAGGTCGCGAACGACCACGACCTCGGGCTCTTCGAGAAACACGTCGCGCAGCACCGAGGCCGGACTCTGCCCCTCGGCCGCGTTGTAGGTCTTCACCTTGACGTTTTCGATCACCTGGTAGGGGTGATGCACGTCCTCGACGGAGACGAAATCGCGCGTGAAGCGGTCCGTGGCGCGCAGGGCGACGTTCGTCGTGCTCCGGAGCCCCGCCCCGGGAATGGCCGAGAACAGGATGATGCCCTGCTGGCCCTTCAACAGCTCGGTGAGCTGCTCCTGCATGGCGGGGCGCATGCCGAGGCGGTCGAGGGTGTCGAAACGCACCTTGGGATCCTCGAGCTGGATCAACACCCGCTCGCCCGTGGGCGTGCCCTGGCTGGCGAACGTGGCCGCGTACTTGACCGACTCGTATTCGGCCGTGAACAGCCCGGTCTGCCGGCTGGCGCGGTCCTCGGGGTTCAGCCCGCAGAGGATCTTGAAGGTCTCGAGCAACGGGTCGCCCACTTCCCGTTCGAGAGGCTCGCCGTTGTGCCACACGCCGTCGACCAGGTAACGCACGGCGACGCCCTGCTGGGTATATTCGAGCATCAGGCCCATGGCGCGCCGAACCAGGGCGTCGGCGATCACGACCTTGGCGTCGCGGAAACCGACCGCCTGGCGCGCCGCCAGCAGATTGGCCCGGTCGTCGCGCTCCGTGGCGCCGCCCCGCGCGGCGAAATTCACCGGCGGACCCGCGTCGCGCGGATCCCTGGCCTCGGTCTCGATCTTCACCCCCTTGCCCGACAGGCGCGTCGCCAGCCAGTGGCGCAGGTGGTCGCGCGTAAAGACGCGCTGGTGCGATTCGACCTTCTTATTGCGGTGCACCACGTACGACGCGAAGGGCACCGCGTAGGCAATCAACAGCAGCGGGAAGCTGACCACGAACCACGGCAGCAGCCAGACGAGAACGAATCCTCCCAGGAACACGCCGAAGACGATGGGGTTCCAGCGAAGGTGTTCGAGCTTGAGGGCCTGGCAGTCGCGGCTCACCCAGTCGGTCGAATAGGCCCAGAGCAGGAAGATGAGCCAGGCCCCGATCACTTTGGTCAGGCTCAGGTAGAACCCCGGACCGCTCCACCCCGCCGAACCGGCGGGCGCGGCCGCCTCGGGCGCCGAGCCTTCGTCGGGCGACGCGGCCTCTCCCGCGGTTTCGGGCGACTCGAAACCCGGGTCTTCCTGAGCGACAAGCGGCGGGGCCGCCACGGCCCCGATCGCCAGAACGGCAGCCAGCAGGAGCGTCAAGCGGTGCATCACAGTATCCCGGAGCCTTTGACTTCAATACCTTTCAGGGCCATCTTCAGCGATTCGGGGTTGGGCGCCACTTCGAACGCCGTGGCCCGATCGATCAGTTGCCGGTGGACCAGGTCCTTCAAGCTCATGGTGAAGTCCTGCATCCCCTCGGGAGCGCCAAGGCGAATCGCGTCGGCGAGCTTTTCGTCCTCGGCCTCTTGAATGAGCTTGCGGATCATGGGGCTGAACGTCATGATCTCGACGGTCGGCACCCGCTGCACGCCCTCCTTGATCGAGGGGAGAAGCTTCTGGGCGATGATCGCCTTCATGTTGAACACCAGGGCGCTGCGCACGGCGTTGTGCATGCCCTCGGGAAACAGGTCGAGGATGCGCCCGATCGTGCTGGGCGAGGTGTTCGCGTGGATCGTCCCGAACACGAGGTGCCCCGTTTCGGCGGCCTGGATCGCCGTCTCGAACGTCTCGCGGTCGCGCATTTCGCCGACGAGGATGATGTCGGGATCCTCCCGCACCGCGTGCTTCATGCCCGTCATGAAGTCCTTCACGTCGAGGCCGATCTCCCGCTGATTGATCAGGCACTTGTCTTCGGTGAAGGTGCACTCGATGGGATCCTCGAGCGTGAGGATGTGCTTGCGGTAGCGGTGGTTGATCCAGTCGAGCATCGAGGCGATCGTCGTGCTCTTTCCCGAACCGGTGATTCCCGCCAGCAGGATCATCCCCTGGGCGAAGGTGCAGAGCTTTTCGAGCACGGGCGGCAGGTTGAGCTGCTCGAAGTTGGGAATCCAGTTGTTCACCCGCCGGGCCACCAGACCGATGTGCCCCAACTGCTGGAGGACGTTGACGCGGAACCGCCAAGTCTTGTCGTCGACGTCGAGCGAATAGGCGAAGTCGGCCCCGCCGTCCTCGTCGAAGATCCGCCGGTTCCGCTCGTCCATCATGGGAAAGATCAGGCGGACCATCTCGTCGTCGTCGATCGGCTCGCGGTTGAGCGGGCGCAGGCTGCCGGCCACGCGGACGTAGGGAGGCAAGCCGACCTTCAAGTGCAGGTCGCTGCCTTCCAGCTTCACCAGGGCCCGGAAGAGCTTGTCGATCTCCAATTCCTTCGCTTTCGCGGTGAAGCGTTCGACGTCTCCTTCGATCGAGATCGCCATGGCAGACTCGGTTCCTCAAAAGGGATCACGGTTGCGTGGGTGAAAAACAGTCTACGAAAAAGGGCCCGCGCGGTCGCGCGGCGCTCGCTATCGTCTTTCCTATAAGCGGACGGGGATTCCCCGGTCTCGCAGAAGGGTCTTGGTCTGGTGAATGGTATACTCGCCGTAATGGAAAATGCTGGCCGCCAGGGCCGCGTCGGCCCCGCCGATCAGGATCGCGTCGGCCAGGTGCTCGGGACGGCCCGCCCCGCCGCTGGCGACGACCGGGATCGAAACCGCCCGCGACACCGCCGCGGTCATCTCCAAATCATACCCGTCTTTCGTGCCGTCCGCATCCATCGAGGTGAGCACGATTTCGCCCGCCCCAAGCCGCTCGATTTCGCGGGCCCAGGCAACGGCTTCCAGGCCGGTGCCGATTCGCCCGCCGTGGACGTGCACCTCCCACACCTCCCGCCCGTTGCGGCGGACCCGCTTCGGATCGATGTTCACCACGATGCACTGGCTCCCGAACCGCCGGGCGGCCCGGCGGATGAACTCGGGGTCGCGCGGGGCCGCCGTGTTGATCGAGACCTTGTCGCTGCCCGCGTTCAACAGAGCGCGGATGTCGTCGAGCGTGCGAATTCCCCCCCCGACGGTCAACGGCATGAAAACGACCTCGGCCGTTCGCCGCACCACATCCAGAAGGATGTCGCGCCCCTCGTGACTGGCGGTGATGTCGAGAAAAACCAGCTCGTCGGCGCCCTCGGCCTCGTAGCGCGAGGCGACCTCGACCGGGTCTCCCGCGTCGCGGAGATGGACGAAATTCGTACCTTTCACCACCCGGCCTCGATCCACGTCAAGGCACGGGATGATCCGTTTGGCGAGCATGGACGTTCGAAAGACAGGGCTCGGCCGACAACGCCCGGGCAGGCAGAGGGCTCGCTGGGCCTTGGAGCGTTCCAAAGCCTCTACTGTAAGCCCCCGCCCCGCGCCGGTCAACGGTCCATCCACCCCGATCAACCGAAACCGGCACACGGAATGCAGCGGGCGGCATCCTCCCCCAACGGACCGGACGTGAGCCGTTGGCCGGTCCCCGTCCACAAACGTCGAATTGCCGGCAAAAAAGGGGGCAACATGCAACCCGACCGCTCCCTCCATCGGCCCGCCATCGGCCCGCCAACCGCCCGACATGGCCGGCTACTCCCGTCGACCGAACAGCGCCGGGTAGTCGCGCCGGCCGTGGTTCACGCGGAGCAGATCAATCCCATCGCCGACGGGACGATCGATGACAACGTGCTCGCCATCGCGATTGCGCGTATGCTGGAACGACCGACATTCCGATCCTACCGCGAGGGACCCGACTGCGTCCAAGAATCGCAACATCCCGCCCCTTGGTGAAGGATTGCTACTTATGGGGAGGGCAGCAGTCCCGTGACGACGGGATCAAGCCCGCTCGACCACCCTCGGGCAATCCGGAAGCGAGGCGAGCAGGATCCGGCCGTAGGGCTTGGTTCGCACGCGTGGGTCGAGGATTACGACCATGCCCGTGTCGGTTTGCGTGCGGATCAGCCGGCCGAAGCCCTGTTTGAGCTTGATGACGGCCTCGGGCAGTTGGTAGTCGCGAAATGGGTTGCCCCCGCGTTGGCGGATTGCCTCAAGCCGCGCCTCGATGAGGGGGCGGTCGGGAACGCTGAAGGGCAATCGCGTGATGATGACGTTCTGCAGCGCGTCGCCCGGCACGTCGACCCCCTGCCAGAAGCTGTCGGTTCCGAACAGCACGGCCCGGGGATTCGCCTTGAACCGCTCGATCATCTGGTTGCGCGGCAGCCCCTCGGCCTGGCTGTACAGGGCCAGGTTCTTCTGGGCCAGCCAGGGGACGAGCATCTCGGCGACCCGCCGCATCATCTGGTAGCTCGTAAACAATACGAACGCCCGGCCGTCGGTGCGCTCGACGTAGCGGCGGACCATTTCCGCCACCTTGCGATCGTAGGCCGCGTCGTCGCTTCGCGGCTCGGGCATGCCGTCGGGGAGGATGAGCCGGGCCTGGCGCCGGTAGTCGAAGGGGCTGCCCACGCAGAGGGTTTCGGCCTGGGTAAGCCCGACGCGCGACTTGAAAAAGTCGAACGATCCGCCGCCGGTGGCCAGGGTCGCGCTGGTCATCACGACCGTCGCGACCTGATCGAACAATTGCTCGCGTAGCAGGGGCCCCACGTCGATGGGGGCGGCCGCCAGCGTCGTGCGCCGCCGGTTCCGCCGCCAGGCCGAGTCGATCCAGTAGGCCGAGTCGGGCATGCGCTGGGCCCGCCAGTCTTCGATCGCCTGGGCCAGGCCCCGCAGGCGGTCGCGGGCAGACGTGAAGTCCTGACGCTCTTCGGCGTCTTCGAGCTTGTCGCCATGCTCGCCGACCGTGGTGGCCAGCCGGTTGAGCCCCTCGCTCAAAGCGTTGGGCACGATTTCAGGCTGGCGGACCCGCCCGTTGCCTCCGGCGTGGGCGACCCGCCACTGTTCGATGTCGTCGAAGAACTCGTCGGCCCGGTGGCGGCACTCCATGACCTGCTGCTGGGCTTGTCCCAGGCGGTGATGGACGAGCAGGCCCCGATTCGCGCGGTCGTTGTACAGCTTGTTGAGCGCGTACTCGACCTGGCCGCTGGTCACACTGAGCCCCAGGTGATCGCCGGCCACGGCCTCCATCGTGTGGGCTTCGTCGAACACGAGCGCCTCGTAGTCGGGCAGGACGCCGAAGCCCTGGCGTCTCAGGGCCAGGTCGCTGAACAGCAGGGCGTGATTGACGATGAGGATCTGGGCGTGGCTCACCCGGCGCCGCGCCCGGTAGTAGAAGCAGTCTTGGTAGGTCGGACAGTTTCGGCCCATGCAGTTGCCGTGGTCGCTGGCCACTTCGTCCCACACCTGGGGCAGGGGTCGATAATCGAGGTCCGACCGCGACCCGTCGTGGGTGATTTTCGACCAGGCGCCGATCCGGCGGAGCTGGTCGTACTCCTCGGGTTGCGAAAACAGGCTGACCGACCGCTCCATGGCCTTGTTCAGCCGCCGCAGGCTGAGGTAGTTGCCGCGCCCCTTGACCAGCACGGCCGTGAACTCCAGCGGCATCACGGCGTTCAGGAAGGGCAGGTCCTTGTGGATCAGTTGCTCCTGGAGGCTGATCGTATGGGTCGAGATCACGACCCGGCGCAGGGCGGGCCGGTCGTTCTTCTTGTCGGCGTTCTTCTTGTCGGCGTTCTTCTTGTCGGCGTTCTTCTTGTCGGCGGCCTTCCTGTCGGTGGTCTTCTTGTCGGCGGCGGCCAGGATGGCGGGCACGAGGTAGGCGAAGCTCTTGCCGACGCCGGTGCCCGCCTCGACGACGAGGTGGTGCTTGTCGCGCAGCGCCCTCTCGACCGCTTCGCCCATCGCCAATTGCTGGGGCCGATGCTCGTAGCCCGGCATCCGCTTGGCGATCCGTCCGTTGGGGCCCAGGATTTCGGCGGTCGAAGGCATCGGCATACCGATGGGACAGGGAACAGACCGCCAGCAAGCGGCCCGGTGGCGCGCTCCGGGGTGCGAAGGCCGCGATGAGCCGCCTAGCGCGCCGCCGAGGCGATCGTGCCCTCCAGGGGACTGCTGGCCGTGGCGTAGAGCCTCTTGGGGATGCGCCCGGCCTGGTAGGCCAGACGCCCCGATTCGGCGGCCAGGCGCATGGCGCGGGCCATGCGCAAGGGATCGCGGGCGTGGGCAATGCCCGTGTTCAGCAGCACGCCGTCGACCCCCAACTCCATGGCCGCCGTCACGTCGCTGGCCGTGCCGACCCCCGCGTCGACGATCACCGGATAATCGGCGTCGCCGTCCTTGAGGTATTCGAGGCAGATGCGGATCGCATTGGGGTTCAGCACGCCCTGGCCCGAGCCGATGGGACTTCCGGCGGGCATCACGCTCGTGGCTCCCGCCTCCTTGAGCCGTTTGGCCGTCACCG
>Ga0334900_1000878_pt1 | contig 38198 bp, 34 predicted proteins | sample GraSluR3_MG_2_FD_207231 | JGI IMG/M metagenome (GOLD analysis project Ga0334900, IMG submission 207231) | Sludge microbial communities from methane-producing bioreactor in Wageningen University, Netherlands - Granular Sludge_31_08-R3 | ecosystem: Engineered > Bioreactor > Anaerobic >... | reverse complement strand
TTAAAAATATACCTAATTTAGCACAACAGTCACTGCACTATTGTTCCCGAAATTACTGCATAGACTGTTCCCGTTTCCACTGTAGTTCTTTTTCCCGAAATCACTGCACTTCTTGTTCCTGTTTACACAAGTTCATAGTCAATCTTATTTTCCACACAATAGTCCACCCAAGCATTTTTCCAATTTGTGGAATGCATTACCTTGTTGGGATAATAAGCAATTGCAATTTTTATCTTCTCCATATAATCAGAATATTGAGTTGTCATTTTTTATTGCATTAACATATTTCTTACGATTAATCAAACTGTTTAATATCATTATAAATGAATTATAGTTTAATCTTTTTACGTACCAATTAAAATTTCTCTTTCGCTTTCTGTCTATTAAATATGAATTTAGTAATTGATCTCGTTTTTCGTTGTATTTAGCCTTCGGGAAGCTTAAACCAGCAGAATAGTCATTTATTTTCAATAGAATTTCTTTTTTCTTTTCGTTTTTACAAACATGCCCATCGAAAATTGGTATCAACTCGTAATTAATTAGTTTAGAATTATTATACTCTAATGATAATACGATTGATTCTTTGTTGTTATCACTCATATTCACTAAGGGATCAGGAGATTTTTTGGTAAAAACGTCATCAAAACAGAAATTTCCTAAACTATAAGCTAAAAGTGATTCATTGCATTCTTCTATTCCCTGAAGTACGTGTGGGTGATGACCATAGTAAACAAAAGGCGTTATCTTTGAGAGATTTCTTGCCAACTCAATGTGATCATAGTTTGGGTAATTTACATGTTCCTGTCCTGCATGAATACTTAAAATACTTGCATACCCTAACGAACAATCATCTTTCAATTTGTCCTTAACAATTTGGTAGTCTAATGGATTTACCCCATTCGGAGATGCATTTATTGGATTTGTTGAGAAGCAACAATACCCACTAAAAGCAATTTTATTTCCCAGTAGATCGATTTTCAAATCTTTATTTTCAACGCCAAAATAGTGAATACCATTTTCTTCAAGGATTTCTTTTGTAAATTTAAACGAATCATATCCATAATCGAACATATGATTGTTTGCTAAACAGACAGCATTAACTCCCAAGTATTTCAACAAATCAATGTTAACGGGATCAGATTTTATATAAGCAGATTTATTCCCGTATCTTTTTGCATGTGAAAGAGCAAAAGGTGTTTCCAAATTCAAAACAACATAATCGAAACTCTTCAATAACGCTGCTGTTTTTTCAAATATCGTTTTCGGTGAGCCATCATTAAGGCAAAATTTACCATAGAACGCAGCATCACCTAAGAGTGCAATTTTCATATATTAAAAATTACTTATTCAATTTCTCATTTAAGCAAAAAGTATCCAAAAAAAATTACCATACCATATTACAGAATCTGTTAATGATATACTTAAAAACACGATAGCATATAAAATCCGGAATGAGTAAACTAAAGGCATAAAGAAAATAAACTTTTCAAATTGTTTAAATCTGTTTCTATTGAATATTTGAAAAAATAAATAATAAAAAAACATATACCCAATGGATAAAAATCTAATGCCAGATGGGACTGATGATGCTATAAAACCGAATGACATAAACAAAAGAACAATAAAAATGAAACTACGATGTTCTCGCAGTAAATTTAGATTTTTTGAGTGTTTTTTTAATGATAAAACAAGAAGTAATATAAACACCTTTATTATATAATCGAAGTATCTTGAGACATTCAAGAATAATGATGACTCTAATCTATCAGCACGTAATCTTGATGCGTCATCACTATTATACATATCAAACTTTCTAGAAACACTATTAGATATCAAATCAGAATCTTGCAAAAATCCTATTGAAAAGAAGTTGGTTGGTATAACAAGTGAAGCAATAAGGGTTATAAAAAAAACTATATACACCCATTTATAATTCTTCCTTTCTGAACTGAAATATGGTCGTAATAATAATAATCCTATAATAATTGGTATAACAATAATAAAAGAAAAGTGAATTAAAATCGTGGAAAAAAGACCAATTAACCAGATAGGTTTTTTGTATACGAACAAGTTTATAATTGAGCAAAAGAAAATTAATGCAGCAGTGTTGAATCGCACACCATTTACTGATGCTAAAGGGTAAAATGAGAAAAAAATCAATGTTATCACAAATAACATTTTTGTATTTTTCTCAAATTTAAAATCTAACAAATAACGTAGTGATAAGTATGAAAAAATACCAAAAACAAAACCAAACCAGGCAAACAAAAACCTGGGATTATCTGTAAATTGTTTAAATATAACATACGAAAGTTTTAAATAAATATCAGTAATACCACCTTCCTTAAACAATTCAATAGTACCTTGAAATGATGTGCTTTGAAAATAATCGCGGAACACCAGTGCAATTCGATATGAATCAGCCCCTTCTGATTGAAAAGTAAAAGAGTATCCAAAAAGGGTACTAAACAATACATAAACTACTGCAGATACTTTTGACTTGATATTGAAAAGTGCCAACAAAAATGAACCAAATGGCCAAAATAAAAAAAGTGGCAAGGATAGATTAACCGGTAGTCGTCTCATTAAATATTCAATGAATTATACAAAGAAAGAAATTGATTAGCAACATTATAAATATCATAACGTTCAATGTTATCTATTTGCAATCTATTCCTATAATCTTTTATCAAAAAGGATTGAAATGTATTTTTTTCAACATCTGTAAATTCTGATGAAATTTCAAGAATTGGCCGTTGGGTTAAAGCATAATCAATTAACTTGCTCGGAACTTGAGCTGTAGTGCCTTTATTGGAAATGTTAACCAAAAAATCCATTTTACTCATTTCTTTCATTAAAATATCTCTTTCAATAAGAGGTCGAATTTCAAGTTTATCTTTAAGGATACTTCTATATGAGTCAAAATGGTTTGTGTGTCCAGAATAAACTATAAATTTAAATTCATTTTCCAACGTGCAAAGAAAATCCAGGAAATTTTTAGGATCTCTTTTACCCTTATATAAAGCACCAGCATATAAGAATGTAGGGACGTTGTTTTCTAAATACTCCTCATTATGTACATCCTCAAAATCAAACCCTTGCGGTATCACCACTATTTTGTCCTTAAACTCAGGGTAGTATGAACCCCGCGCGTCATCAACCGGTACAGAAATATAATCTGTTTTGCGTCCCCACCACTTCTCTATATATTTGAAATAAAACATCCGCGAGCCCATGTCATTCCCCATATAGGGATCCCCACAGTCGGAAACCCAAGTTGTAAACCTTCTCTCTTTTTGCTTTATCAACGAAGCGCCCCAGTGAATGGGATAAGGTACTGCAACGGTAATCAACATATCAAAATCACCCTGTTGAAGGATTGCCTTTTTCACTTTTTTCATCAACAATATGTCGGGGAATTCAAGAAGTTTTCTAAAAAAAAATATCAGTCCCAATTTCCATAGCGGTAGTTTCAACTTACCGTCACTATTCCGGGTAGCTATCGTGGGAGTTCCTATATCTACAACCTCCACCCCTGTTTCACGTTCAAACGTGCCATAGTCATGGCTGCCTAATACGGCCATAAGCTTCACTTTATGACCTTTTTTTGCCAATACTTTTGCCAACTCAGTCGCTCTAAATGCTCTTGGTGCGTTGGTAGGCAATATTGCTCTGGATACTATTACTATTTTTAATTTTCCCATCGATTTATTCAAACTCATTCAAAAGTACTTTCAGAATCCTTTCTGAATTATCTTATCCAATCACCTTACTTAAATGTTCGAAAAATGAATCAGCCTTGCGGCTCTCTATTTTCATATTCTTGTCAATATTTTCTTTAATAGTATCATGATTATTTACTGTATACTCTACTTGGGATAGTATTCTTTCCTCTTCTTCTTTTGAATATTGTGTATTGTCAATCCAATATTCCAATAAATTTAAATCTGTCAGAAGCTGTTTTATTTTTGATATATATTCGTAGCCAAAATTGGTATTATCAAACGAAAATGTAGGCACATCGCTTTTTAATGAGAGCAAAGTGCCGTGAAAAAAATTAGTAAAACTCATATAAAAACAACTATATACCTGATGCCATTCAAACGGAGATAAATCAAAAAGAGACTTGTTAGTTGAAAAGTAATATTTATTTTTAGAATAATTCCGCCTATGCACATCAACAAACTCATATTCTTTCCGTCCCATCATCTTCTGTATTTTCGGAATATAGTCACTGTTGCTAAGCATTACACCTACAATTTTTTTATCTGTATTTATACCTTGCTGTTTTAGAATTAAATCTGAATCAACTTTCGAAGGCTTATCTAATAAAACTGTAGGGTCACAATTTATATTGATTTTAAAGTTGGGGTTGAGTGACTGTACAAAATTTCTTGTCTCATTATCTCTTACACCGATATACGAAAAACTGCTTAGACAATGAGATATATACTCTTTGTCACTTTGAGGCACATTTTTTACATCTAAACTGTAAGCAGATGCCGCATAGCTCATTTTAATACAATTGAGTTTATCTCCAAACAGCCAGTACGGATTTTCAAGCCCCATACCCTTTGTATAGGCCCAAACAGCATCACTGCCAACAACGACAATATCGTATCGCTTTTCAAGGTAATTCCTTACTTCTTCATAGCTGTTTGTGATTAACGTGTCTGGAGATAATGGCAACAAATTCAAAGCTTTCTGAAATTTTCTATACTTTTTTCCATACTTTCCTCCATATATGAAAAGTTTGTTCAGGTTGTTTTTTTTGTATGAATGATATTTTGTTTCACGTTCAAAATCAACAATTTCAACTATGTCTCCAAATCTTCTTTGAATTTGTTGTGATAGCGCATAAGCTTGCATAAAAGCCCCATTGTTTATGCTTCTGTGAAAAGTTAAAATCCCTATTCTCATATCAATAATATTTTGTGTACTCTTTAAATTTAAAGCGGCATGAGCTTGCCACAGATAATTTTTCCGCAATTTCACCAACCCCTATCAATAATATCGGCGCTTCATCTTTCTTGATATCACATAATTTTTTCAAACCTTTTAGTTTTTTTGCTGAAAATCCCATATTCAAAGGTGTAGTACCTAATCCTTGGGAGTGTAGCGCAAAAATTAAATTCATAGCGTACATACCACCATTGACATACGGTTGATGGTATTCGCCTCCAAAAAAACTTGAATACTTAGAGGTAACCAATATCACACATGTTATATCATCTTTAAATTGACGCGCTCCAGTTTGAAATTCTAATATTTGTTCTATTTTCTGTTTATCAAGGAAAATATGATTACCCCACGGTTGCCTGTTACAAGCCGAGGGTGTATATGCAGCTGTCTTCAACGCTTCATTTAATAATTCGATATCAATAGGGTTTCCTGTGAAGTTTCGGATACTATGACGATTTCTTACAAAGTTATAATAATCGATTTTCCCGTAACTGTGTATTTTTTCTCTTGAAGTTATAAAATAACCTCCATTCAAATAATCCAACTGTTCGCCGTTCTCTGTTAAAACACTCTTCATTTTGTCATAAGCAGAAAGAATATCTTTGTCTTCAATATCATGAGACTTGTTATATTCAAGATACGACTCAATTATTGACAAGCAAAAAACAACCAAACTTTTATCATTAAACAATTTGTAATAATGATTTAAATCATTCATTAGCATAAGGATCTTGGATTTACCATATCCCAATTTTATATTTTTCAGAGATAAGCCTTTTTCTATCGAATGGGCAGTCATGACAATTCTTGCTTTCAACTTATCCTGATTCTCATATAAGTCGTGAGCAGTTCCCATTTGATTTACAATTACAAAGTATTCGCTAAAAAGTTCACGAATTGCAAAGGCCCTTAACCCTAAAAACCGTCTTAGCCTGTAATAAATATTATTTTTCATATTGCGCTTATTTTTTTATTTGTTTTAACAACGGTTTTATAATGGAAGTATAGTCAATATTTAACTTTTTAGAAATAAAAAAGAAAATAAAAATATAAATTGATAAGCTAATTATCAGAATCGCTAAATTACTAATAGATATTGAAACTACTAAAATATAGTATAAAATTAATAGAATAGGCAAAGAGCTGAAAATAATAGAAGCCATAAGTTTTATAGGAAGTAAATTTATTATTGTGGTTTTTAGAAAATTTGCAATATATTTTAACATAAATAAAATAACTCCTAGGTGACAAATAACAGAAATTAATGCAATTGTAAAAGGGCTATCAATAATATTAACAAAAATATACTCTAAAATAATTGTAATTATTGCCCAAAATGCAATTACTCTTGCATAATATTTTGTCGCTCCCAGAGCTAACAATAATGGAGCAAAAGCGATTAAATTAAACAAATTAATCAACAGTCTAATCCTAAAATACATTCCTGAATTAGAATAATTTTCTCCATATAATACAATCATTATAACCTCAGAGAATACCATACAATATATTAAGATCGGATAAATAATCTTTACTATTTTCTCAAAAACGCTTGTCCAAATAGGCTTTATCTCCTGATATGCAGATTCATTTTCATTAACAATTTTTGAGAAAACAGGTAACAACACAATGGAAGTTGCCCCAACAACCATGCTAACAAAAGGTAGATCCATCCAACCATTGGAAAATTCTGCAAATACTTCTTTGCCAAAGTAATTACTTATAAAAAATTGATCAGCAGAATTCATCAATATTGACCATATGCTCGCGTAAAGTAATGGTATTGAAAATTTAAAAAAATCCCTATACCGAACGCTGCTTTTTAATTTTTTTTCATTGCGTACAGGCATATTCTTTAAATACAAAGCAACAATGCAAATCAGAAGAGAAGAAATAGTAAAACCTATTATTGCTGACTCATAAGTCCCATTAAAAAAAATAACCGGTACAGTCACACATACAAGCTGGAAAAAAGAGCTTAATCCTTTATAAATTGCTATATAATTAGATTTTTTGTATGTCGCTAAAATCCCATCTACTCCCATGGTGGGTAACATAAACAATGGAACTAAAGAAAATAGTTTAATAGCATAAACCAAATCAGGGTTTTTCAGAAATAAAGCAATAAGTGAAGAGCCAAAATACAATAATGCTGAGAATAGTAATCCCAATATAAAAAACAAATACGTTATCTTATTGATTGTATCTTTCGCTTCTGATAGCGGAACTCTTGGTAGAAAGTATGAGTAGGCACGAGGCAAGCCCAAAGTAAAAACAACGAGTAAAGTATTATACACATACATTACCTGCTTATAGGTGCCGTAATCACCTTTGGAAAAGTAGCGACTTAAAATCATTGATGTCAAAAGTATAAATCCATAAGAGATTACACTTCCGGCTGCTACCCAAAAGGCTTGTACGGTATTGCTATTATTACTCATTTATCTTTTCCAATAAATTCAATAATCCGCTCACACGCCAACCCATCGCCATAGGGGTTATTTGCCTGCGCCATTTTGCTGTAATAAGTTTCATCATCTAACAATCGTGAAACTTCATTCACGATCAATTGATAGTTGGTGCCGACCAACTTTACCGTGCCGGCATCAACAGCCTCGGGGCGTTCGGTGGTGTCGCGCATCACCAAAACGGGTTTACCCAAGCCGGGGGCTTCTTCCTGGATGCCGCCGCTGTCGGTGAGAACCAATGTGCTTTGTTCCATCAGAAAAACAAAAGGTAGATATTCCAACGGCTCAATAAAGAAAATATTTCTTTCCCCACTGTTTTTTCCCGATACTGTTTCTTCCCCAAAAATCTCTAGGATGGGCTTGCGCACATTGGGATTGAGATGCATGGGATAGACGAAATCTACCTCAGGATACTTTTCCGTGAGGGTCTTGATGGCATTGCACATGTTCACAAATCCTTCCCCGAAGTTTTCTCTGCGGTGGCCGGTGATCAATACCAGTTTCTTACCGTTGCCCAAGCGTGATGTATCGTAACCTGCTGTCTTCATTTGCTCCCGCAATTGTCCCGACAAGGAGGTATCCTGTTTGATTTTATCGACTACTAAATAAAGGGCGTCAATCACGGTGTTTCCCGTAACAGTAATGCTCTCCGCGTTTATACCTTCCTTCAACAGGTTCTCCCTGCTGAGAGGGGTGGGTGCCAGATTGTAGGTGGCAATGCGGCTGGTGATCTGCCGGTTCATCTCTTCCGGCCAGGGACTATAGATGTTATGGGTACGCAGTCCCGCCTCAATATGAGCCACGGGAACCTGCTGATAGAAGGCTGCCAGAGCGGCGGCCATTGAGGTAGTGGTATCGCCATGGACAAACACAACATCCGGTTTTGCCTCTTTGTATACATCTCTCAGACCCGTGATCACCCTTGCAGTGACATCGTACAAATCCTGCCCCTGCTTCATGATGTTCAAATCATAATCGGGCATGATCTCAAAAAGATGAAGTACCTGATCGAGCATCTCACGGTGCTGACCGGTTACACAGACAATAGTTTCAAAACGCTCTGAATGTTTTTGAAAAGCTTTCACCAACGGTGCCACCTTGATGGCTTCGGGACGTGTGCCGAATACCAGCATCACTCGTTTCTTTTGTTCCATGTGATTTAGTTTCTTTTAAAGACGCCGCAGAAGTCGAGAATGATTTTATCTTCTCTCCATGCCAGTTCCTTGAAGGGCTCGTGTGCGACGAGGAAGGCAACGATATCTGCTTTCTCGTAGGCTTCTTTGTAATCGGTCAGTTTGAACACCTTGTGCTCGCTGATATTGGGTTCAACAATGAGAAAATCTCCATTGTTGTGCCCCTGCATCACTTTTGTGGCAATATATTTGGCGGGAGACTCCCGCAGGTCGTCGATATTTGGTTTGAAAGCCAATCCCATCAGCGCAACTACAGGTTCACGACCGTGATCCAGTTCGAACTGCTTCATGGTATCCTGTGTCTTCTCTGCACACCAGAATGCTTTGTGATTGTTGATCTCTCTTGCCTTTCCGATGATCCGTGATTCCAGTGGGAAGTCGGCTGTAATAAAGTAGGGATCCACCGCGATGCAGTGCCCTCCCACTCCGCTACCGGGTTGCAGGATATTGACGCGAGGATGTTTGTTGGCAAGTGCGATAAGCTCCCATACGTTGATGCCTGCCTTGTCGCATATGAGTGACAGCTCGTTGGCAAAGGCTATTTGAACGTCTCGGGAAGAGTTCTCCGTGAGCTTGCACATCTCAGCGGTACGGGAGTTGGTGCGATGCAGTTCTCCTTTTACAAACTGATTGTAAAATGCGATTGCACGATCGGTGGAGGTTTCGTTGATACCCCCTATTACACGATCATTGTGCACCAGTTCATAAATAACATTGCCCGGCAGCACACGCTCCGGGCAATAGGCGATATATATTTTGTCTTTTAACTCTGGACGTTCGGTGAAAATAAGCGTGGCCATCTTTTCGGTGGTACCCACGGGTGAAGTGGACTCGATGATGTAGAGATCGCCCTCCTTTAAAAAAGGGATCACACTGCGGGTAGCTGATTCCACATATGAGATATCGGGCTGATGATCGCCGGTAAATGGGGTGGGAACCACAATCAAATATACATCACTCTCCAGAGGTTCGGTCTGTGCCTTGAGGGCTCCCTTACCAATCACCCGACTGCAGAGCTCCTCAAGCCCCGGCTCCACGATGTGGATCTTCCCCTTGTTGATGGTTTCTACTACGTGTGGATTGATGTCCACTCCTGTAACGTCAATGCCGTTGTCGGCTGCCACAATGGCGGTGGGCAGGCCGATATAGCCCAGTCCCATAAAGCATGCTTTCATATATTTTTGATATTTACTTTCATCAATCAACTTGAAGGGTACAATTGCAGATGATATCCCTACAACTTCCCATCAATCACCTCTTCACTCAAAATCCCCTTCACATCATACACCACACTATTCCCATTTGAAATGTGGGCAATGTCAAGCTCTTTAAATTCATTGTGTGCCACTGCAAGGATTACCGCATCATAATTTTTCTCAGGAAGTTCATTGTGCAATTCTACACCATATTCATGTTTTGCAATGGCTGGATTGGCCCAGGGATCATAGATGGTTACGTTGGCATTGTACTCTTCCAGCGTTTTGATGATATCAATCACCTTGGTGTTGCGCACGTCGGGACAGTTTTCCTTGAAGGTAAAGCCTAAAACCAGCACATTTGAGCCAAGTACCTGAATCCCTTTCTTGAGCATCAACTTCACCACCTGATCGGCCACGTACTCTCCCATCCCATCGTTCATGCGTCTTCCGGCAAGGATGATCTCGGGATTATACCCATACCGCTGGGCGGCCTGTGCCAGGTAATAGGGATCGACTCCGATGCAATGGCCGCCTACCAGTCCCGGTTTAAAGGGCAAAAAGTTCCACTTGGTGCCGGCCGCTTCCAACACATCCTGCGTGTCGATACCCATCTTGTTGAATATCTTGGCCAGCTCGTTCACAAAGGCAATGTTGATATCCCTTTGTGAGTTCTCGATCACCTTGGCGGCTTCAGCTACCTTGATGGTGGGGGCCAGGTGGGTGCCGGCGGTGATGACTGAAGCATATACCTCATCCACAATCTTACCAATTTCAGGGGTGCTGCCGGAAGTGACTTTCAAGATCTTCTCCACGGTGTGTTCCTTGTCACCGGGATTGATCCGCTCGGGACTGTATCCGGCAAAGAACTCTTCATTGTATCTCAAACCGCTTACCTTCTCTACCACCGGGATGCACTCATCTTCGGTTACACCGGGATAGACGGTGGACTCATAGACAACGATGTCTCCTTTGGAGATGACCTTCCCCACCGTTTCACTGGCTCCTCAAAGGGGGCGCAGATCGGGATTGTTGTTCTTGTCCACAGGTGTGGGTACGGCTACTACGTAGAAGTTGCAATCACGTATCACTTCGATATCGGTAGTGCAGGTCAACCCACCGACGCTGCCGGTCCGCCCGGCTTGTATCGCTTCCTGAAGCAGATCATCTTCCACCTCGAGGGTGCTGTCGTGTCCGCTCATCAGTTCATCCACACGCGACTGGCGACAAGCATTTGCAAAAAACCCGACACATTGATTTCGTTCGATGTGATCGGGTCTTTGATGGATCGGGGCACCGAACCGAGGCCCGTCTCGTGAAAACATATTCTATCCCCTCGGTGGCTTTGCGGCAGTCTTCTATATTAAGGATATCACCTACCTGCAAAGTAAGCGTTTTGGGGATATTTTTCCAACAAGGGAAGTAGGTTATCGATCTTGCCGGTGGCGAAGTTATCGAGCATCCTTACAATGTCTCCTCGCTCCGAGAGTGCTTCTTTGAGGTTCTCTTGCTGATCATACGACAGCAGAGTTCATCAAGATACGGCTCTACGAATGTATCTTCCCCCTTTTTATCGCTTCAACTACAATTAAATTTAAATTACACCTGTTAACTCAACACCATTGTCGACTGCCACAATGGCGGTGGGAAGACAAATATATGTGAAACCATAAAACATGCACTCAATATTCTTACTTTATCTTTGAGAGCATCTCCTTAACATAAGGCACCCCTAGCACCCACCCCACTCCAACAATCAATCCTAGAAAAGTATAGATGATCAACATCCGGGCACGTGAGGGACCTGATTTTTCCACAGGTACTACTACCGGTTCAATAACCGTTAAGATGGGTGTGGTTTCGGTGACGGCTATTTTGGCTTGTTCTTTTTGTTTGGCCAGTTCTGTGTAGACGCCCAGCAAGAGGGTGTATTCGGACTGGAGTTTTTCTTCCCGGGTGCGTGCCATGGCGGAGGTCAGGTTGACGTTGGCATCGCGAAAGCGGGCCAGTTCTTCCTGTTTGGCTTCAAAGTTGGCTCTGGCTTCCTGGTAACTGCCTTCCACAAATTCCAGGTTGGCACGTACTTTTTGCAATTTGAATTCTGTCAGGTATTGTTGGAGTAATTGCTGTGCTTTCAGGGTTATTTGTGCTGCCAGGTAGGGGTCCCTCATAGTAGTGGATAATTGCACATAGCCCTGTTTATCGTTTAATTCTAAGGAAAAAAATTCATACAATCCTTTGGCTACTTTCTGTTCATTGTACGTTAGCCGGGGGATGGTATCTTCAACATCAAAACCCTCACCCTCTTCCGGTTTTCCCTTGATGGCCCCAATAATAACGCCTGGTAACCCGATGGTGTATTTCTTGATGGCAGCCAGCAGGTTGAATTTTTGGTATTGTTTGTCGGTAGCGTAGTCGTAATACGTGATGGGTTCGGGAACATCGGGGAACGTGTAGCGGGCATGGAGCAATTCCTTCTGGAACGATACGTTTTTGATGATGTTGGGATAGACATTGGGAGAAAGCACCTCGCCCGAGGTCATGTTTCCCAGGCTGATTCCGGCCATGGCGGCCAGACCGCTAAGACTTCCCCCGGTCCTGCGCTCCCCTGTCTGGGGCACCAGTGTACAGCTGGCGGTGTATTGGTTGGGGGTGAGCAATGCCACTACCAATCCCAGGGCCAGGAACGCCCCGGTTATTATCAAAATCAATTTGCGTTTGACCCAGAGTTTCTGCAAGATCTCCACCAGGTCAATGGTATCTTCTTCTACAGGTTGTAGGTTTTGTTTGTTTTGTTTGTTTTCTTCCATGCCTGTCATCATTACTGGTTTATACGCGAAACATTCAACAAGGTAGCCACGGTCAGTGAAATTACGGATAAAACAGAAGTAGTCACACCCACAATATCTCCCCATGAAGTTCCGGCACTCTGAGGTTTAACCGGGACTATGATTTCACACCCCGGTTCAATTTTGGAACCTCGTCCTTTGGAAACGGTATTGTTCATATAGACCACGTACACCTTGCTCCTACGCGCACGGGAAACAAAGCCACCGGCGTTATCTATGTATTCGTTCAAGCTCATTTCTTCCCGGTATGTAACAGCATTGGGGTACATTACCCCGCCGGATATTTTTACCACATTGTTCATGATGGGAATGTGCACTACATCCCCGGCTTTCATGACTATATCTCCGTTGCGCCCGGGTTTTTCCATGATCTTTTCCAGGTCTATACCCACGTAATAACTGGTGCGGGTTAGGTCAATACTGTCTATCATTATGGAATCCCTGATACTTTGTTTACTCAGACGTAAAGCAGCCTCACTCATGGTTTGCTCACGTGCGTCCATTTGCCGTAACATAGTAGCTCCTTTTATATAAGCACTGGAAGTCAACCCTCCTGCCCTTTCTAAAAAAGAAGACAATCGCTCATTCTGGTAAGTTTTGGTATAATGTCCGGGAAATGTCACTTCACCGTTCAATGTAATGCGATCCTGTTCTTTGTACCCGGGGGAACGCCTTACGGCCACAATATCATAAGGTTCTAGCAGGAAATCCTTTTCCCCTTCAATGATCAGCCCGTTTTCAATGGTAAAGGTAAAGATCTCGCTGATTAGGGATGATTCTTCCGTGGCCAGCGGATCCCGGCTACGCCGGGCCACATCCACTTTCATAAGAGAAGCGGATTCCCGCAGCCCGCCCCCGGTGATGATCAAATCCTCTATGCTCATGTTCTGGGCATAGGGGTATGTGCCCGGGTTCATGACCTCCCCTTCCAGGGTTACGGTGTAGTCCTGGCGCAGGGAATCCTCGGACATGACGTACAGGCGGTCGTTGCGTTTAAGCACCATATCCGGAATCTCCCCGGCAAGTAATTTGCCCAGGTCTATGGATTCCACGGTGCGGGAGAGGTCCGGATTTTCCCGGTTCAGGATGGCCCGGCCCAGGAAGGCGTCTTCCGTGGGCCCCTCGGCAATGGTTACCAGGTCTTTCAGGGTGCGAACCCGTTGGTCCAGCGCATAGGCTCCGGGGCGGAATACCGCTCCCGATATTTCCACGCGGTTCTCGTACCGTTCCAGGATGCTGCCCACACTTATTGAATCTCCGTCCTGCAAGGCAAAGTTTTCGTATTGCGTCATTTCCACGGTATAGACTTTGCGCTCGGTAGTGCCCAACCGTGTCAGTTGTACGTTCTTCTTGTAGGCATCGCCGGTAAACCCGCCGGCATATGCTATCAACCGGGACATGGGTTCTTCTTCCCTCATTTCATAGATCATGGGGCGTTTCACCTGCCCGTTTATCTGCACCCGGCTGGTGTACGGCTCCACTTTCACTATATCGTTCTCCTTCAGGATGATGTCCCCGCTGCTATCCCCCCGCAGCAGGTAATCGTACACGTCCACTTCTTTTTCCAGTTGTCCCTTGCGGTATACTTTCACGTTACGCAAACTTCCAATATCGTTGATCCCCCCGGCGGCATACAGCGCGTGAAAGACCGAGGCAAAGGAACTGAGCGTGTAGGTACCCGGCAGCACCACTTCCCCCATGATGTTCACCTTGATGCTGCGCACATTCCCCACGGATGTCTTGATGAAGGTCCGCGGGTTGGCCGAGCGCAAATCGGAATATATGCGGCTGAAAGCGCCTTTTATTTTTGCCGAGGCTTCCTTAACGTCCATTCCCTGCAGGTAGATGGGCCCGATGTTGGCCACGTTGATGTACCCGTCCGGGCTGATGGTCTGGCGTACGGTCAGTTCGCTGTTTCCCCAAACGTCAATGATGACTTCGTCCCCGGTGCCCAATTCGTAATTTTCCGGGGTGGGCATATTCATTGCCGGCTGGAAGGTCAGGTTTTTGGAGGAAAACAGTTCCCGCCCAAATACTTTTCCGGGACCGGCTGCCGGTGTTTCCTGCACCACAATGACCTCATCCGGACCTTCGTACGAAGCCTCCCGGGTGCGGCTTTCCGTACTCACGGTCGTGCCTGTCTGCGAAGCCTGGCCGGCCTGGTAATCCGCATAGATCCGCTCTGCCTGTTCCCGGGTCACCCCTTTGGCAGCCAGTTCCGTCAGGATCTGTTGTTGGGAGGCCCCGGTGGCCTGCAAACGCTTGACTTCGTTGATGACCTGTTGGTCGCTCAGCTGCCCGTATGCCACCACTGCCACCAACAAAAACACGGCAGTACTAAGAAGGGTTCTAAAAATTCTCATATGAAAAACGTTTGTATAAATCTTTAATTATCTTGTAAATGTAGGCAATTTTTTACTTCTCAATGGCATCCAGGGCTTTGGGGACTTTATTCATACGGGTGACCCGGGTGCGGATGCGTTTGGAAAGATCGTTCAGCCGGGCCGTGACCTGTTCCATGTCTTTGTACACTTCTTTCTGCAGTTTCTTGAGTAGTAAACGATTCTCTGCTCCCTTGATAAGGGAAACCTCGCGCCCGCGGAGGGAAGGACCCATTGGATTTGCTTATGGGAGGCGTTTCCCGTTCAACCCTCCTCACTCCTCACATCTCACTCCTAACTCCTCAATACATCATTCCGAATAGCCAAAGTGGTATTTTGTTTTTGTGTCCTATTTCGAGATCATCGGAAACTACAAAACTGTTTGGAATATCCTTTATCTGGTCAAAAGCTTTTCGTTTGCCTCCCACTTCAAAAGTATATTTATCCACAATAAAATCGCCCTGGTTTGCCAGTGACAGGTTAGAAACAGCTTTCAACTGATTCACAAAAAAAGTTTCTCTTGCACTACCGATATTTGGGTTTTCACCAAAAATAAACGATAAATTTGTATTGTTGAGCAACACTTTATCGGGTTTTGTCAAATCTCCTATAGTTTTACTCTTAAAAGAAACAAGATTTAGCAATTTTGCATTAGCCAGCAACGATAGATATTTGACAGTAAGATTTCTATTCGTATCTATCGCATCACTTAACTCTTTGATGTTTGGCGTGTAGGGCACTAATGTGGAAAGAACCGCCAGCAACTTTTTCAATTTATACCGTGAACCAAATTCAATATTCTCGACAGCCGGAATATCAACGTTAATTACATTGTTTATAGCTTCTTGCAGTTTGGTTTCGTATTTTTTCACGCCTTCTTTGTAAAACAAATAATAGCCGTTTCTTAGATATTTTTTGAATAACGGCATTATTTTTATGCCCTCAGTAATCTGCATGGCTATATTTTGATGATTTTCAATAATTTCTTCTAATGACAAAACAGGAAAATCACCGATATTTTCAAACTTCAAAAATTCTCTAAACGAGAGGCCTTCGAGCGTTTCATAAACAACCCTTCGTGACAAATCTGCCGTTGAATTATATATTTGTAAAAGCGACGAACCAGTAAATACAATTTTTAGTTTTGGAAAGCTATCGTAAATGTTTTTGATTTCTTTTGCCCAAGTGGGATAGTGATGAATTTCATCTAAAAATAAATGCGTTCCGCCATTCATATAGAACTCATCGGCCAAATCAAAAATAGTATGATTGGCAAACCAAGTATTGTCCAGACTCGCAAAAAGGGCCTCGTCCTTATTGGCGAATGTTGTTTTAATATGTTGAAGCAACATCGTGGTCTTCCCAACTCCCTTCGCCCCAATAATTGCTATACAATGCTCGTCCCAATCAATATTCCGATAGAGGTATCGATACATTTTTGCATCAGTTTCCTGCAACAATCTCAGATAAATTTTCACTAAACTTTCCATATCGGTAAAGATGCAAAAATGTTTTTTATAAATAGCATTTTATACGAATAATTGCTCTTTATAAGTAGCACTCCTCACTCCGCATTATCAAAACTACCGGTTCCACCGGTTATCATTAGGCTCTTTAACTGTCATACCAGCCATTGGGCGGCAGGAACTACTTTGATTTGTTTATTGCCACTGGACAATGTGTCTTCTGCTCCGTTCAGGACGATGAGTGTCAAATTGTTGCAGCCTGTCAATTCGGAGCCTTTCACCAAGCCACCTACTTCTCGACGATACTGTTTGGTACCTATCGCATCCAATTCTGTAGTCACTTGTATCAATTGTAAGACTTTATTTCCTTCACAAATTACAAAGTCCACTTCAAAACCGTTTTGTCGGATGTAGAATACATCTTGATATTCAGGTTTTATCCGTCTTAGCAGTTCTACGCAAACCACGTTTTCCAAGCGCCAGCCTTCATTGTTGCCGGCCAATGTGCTCTCTCTAAACGATTGAAAAGCAGTATCGACCAGATAGCTCTTGCAACTTGTCTGACGTGTCTTGCTCTTGAAAGAGTACTTGTATATCAACCTGATCAGGTAGGCCTCCGCAAGATATGACACATAGTTTTTAACTGTATGTGTTGACCCTACTCCATAAATTCGGGCAAGGCTGTTGTACGAGATCTCTTGACAGAAATTATCTACTAAATGGTTGGCTATCTGCCATAGGGTAGCCTTACGTTTTATATTGTAACGACGACATACATCTTTTCTGACGATTGCGACAAGAAGAGATTGAATATAATCGCGTTTGTCATTTTGAACTGCCAGTTCAGGGAATCCGCCTTCTATCAGATAGTTGTCAAGTATCCGTTGGCGCAAAGCCCTATCCTTTGTGGTAAATGTGTCGATCGCAATGCCGGCATATAAGCACTTTTCTTTTAAAGAAAATGGATACAATACTATCTGATGATTTCTTCCAGTAAGGTATGTACTTAACTCGCCGCTAAGGAGATTTGCATTTGAACCTGTCAAGATCATCCTCATTCCCTGACGTAACATCCTGTTTACAAAAAGATGCCAACCTGTGACATTCTGTATTTCATCTAAGAACAGACAATCAAAATCGCCGTTAATCCGGTATAGTGCCTCCAATATCGGATTGAGCACTTCAGAAGAGATCCCATAAAAGCGCTCATCATCAAAGTTGACATATCCAAATTTGATATGATTTCTCAGTAAAATGCTTTGACACAGTGTGGATTTTCCGCTACGTCTGACACCTATCACGATTTGTGCCAAATTACTTTGTAGATCAATCCCGGATTCACCTTCTCGTGTGCACAGTTCAGATAAATTTATCCGTTCTAATTCGGCTTTTTGGTCAGAGAGAATCGTCAGTATTTCAGCAGTTTTCATTGTCTAAAAAATTTTTTCACTGCACAAAAATAAGAAATATTTATCTCTCTACTGCACAAATACACGAAAGACCACTCTTTCTACTGCATAAATTAAAACTACCACTTCCCTACCGCCACCAGTATCTTCACTACCTCTTTCACCACAGACTCTATGGCATCCAGGGCTTTGGGGACTTTGTTCATGCGGGTGACCCGGGTACGGATGCGTTTGGAAAGATCGTTCAGCCGGGCGGTAATCTGTTCCATGTCTTTGTACACTTCTTTTTGCAGCCGGGCAATGGCCAGTCGTTCGGCATCCCGCAGGGCCAGCGCCGACAGTTCCAGCAACCCCCGCTCCTTCACTCCAAGCGTGAGGTCCAGCCGTTGCCGGTCCACCTGCTCAATCGCCTGCTGGATCTGGGCTAAAGTCAGTTCTTCTGTTTTTTCAATCATACTTAAATTTTGTTCAGTAAATTACCTATACTGAACAAAAAAAGGACTTTTCAAGGGTACTTACTTTTCTTGGATTTACTATCTTAATACCTGTGGATAATTTTGGATGATTCTACCGTCTAAAAGTTTCCCATTCGCCCTTTTGCTTCTTTTTATTCCATCACTACCCCAAGTACCCCACTGTTTGAAAAAAAATGCAGAATGTTGCTCTTTAGATTGATTCATTATGGAAAGCGCCCATTCACTTTTCATGGGTCTTGCTTTTTTACCGCTTTCGCCTCCAACAATTACCCAATCAATATTACTTAAATCTAACTTACCTAGATCTTCCAACAGAGGTTCACAGGAAAGGAATTTTAAAGGGGCATTGATATTCCGCAAATAATCAATCCTTTTTTTTGAAGATTTGCACTCAACGGTCACTCCCAACCAAACATTATTAGGAACAAAATAAGATGAGAAATATTCCGACATCCGCTCCGCTCTTTTAGTCAATAGTTGGTATCTGTGCAACGGTGTTTTTTCAATGACTGTCATTACTTTGCAGATAAAATCGTTAGGAATACTTTCATGAAACAAATCACTCATAGAGCAAACAAATATCTTATGTGGTTTCATCCATTTTAGTGGCTCATTCAATGTATCTTCATGCAAAGTCAAATCGAATCCGTGTTTGTATTTTTCAACGCCCATTGCCTTCAATCTTCTAGCCATGACTTCAGCATAGCAATTCGTACATCCCATTGATATCTTAGTACAGCCGGTAACAGGATTCCACGTCTTGTCGGTCCATTCAATCTTAGTGGCACTCATGATTTCGTTTTTCTTGATTCAATTATTTGTCCGGCAATATTTGTGGCATTTTCATTATTGGATGCAAACACAAAATGATAGATAGGTACATTCTTTGTGTTTTTCATTACCAACGGCCTTTCAGTAACGAATTTAAAAATATTCTGTAGCCTGCTTATATATAATTGCGCAATTTTGGAGATGGAATCCTCAACTTTACGATAAATATCAATTTCTCCAAATAAAGTCATTTCTTTAGCTTTACTATAGAACTCCCTTAGTATTTCGTCTTCATTTATTCCAAAGAAAGAAACCAGTCTTTCAGAGCACATCAAATCTCCCTTTTTTGTCAATAATCTGTTAACTATTACACCTGTTGGCACAAGTATCCATAAATCCGTCTTTGAGTTTTTGAGAGTCTCTATACTTTCCCAATTAATTTGCATGCCAAAAGGATCCAAAAATACAAGTGAAGCAAAATTACCGGAATGCATCGCATTAGATAATTTTTAATTTCTTCATTTGAATCTCCATGACGGAAAATCAAATGCTTATCTTTTTTGTATTTATCCAATTTTTGTTCAAGCTTTTCATTCGATTCCTTATCCTTATCTACAAAATAATAATAATCGAAACCTCTCTGAGATATATCCATTACCCGTTCGGCTGCTCCTTTATAAACATTTACATCTCCAATATGACTACGATCAAACAATGATGTCATTAGTTCGATATTGTTGTTATCTGTTTTTTTCGATCCGCTCCCTGCAAACCCATCAAAATATATCAATTTCAGACCCAGTTTATCGCGCCATTTATTCATTATGGTTAGATATGCATTCACATATTTTTCAAAAGTATTTAGCTTTTGTTGTGTCCACAATCCACCCCAATGTTCTGAAGACTCACATAAAACATTGTTTTCCCGCTCAATTGCATCCTGAATTTCCGCTAAAGTCAGTTCTTCTGTTTTTTCAATCATAATTCAATATTTCCTCAGAAAACTGTAAATATTCAAATACACTTGAATATTTTACTATTATTTCAAGCTTTTTTGCAGGGTGTTCAATTGCACGGCCAGGGTATTGAGTTCTGTAAGTTCTTCGTACCAGTAGTCCCAACGTTCCCGTTTGTCCAATTGAGTAAGGAGTTTGTGGTGGGCCCGCTTGAGACTCTGCAGCCATTTTACAGAAGCCATTTCCAAACAGAAACGGTCTCAATTTCTTCGTAATCAGGAATAAAGGATGCTTCTATACTGTTGGTTATCAATATTCCCTGTGGTATCTCATAGGTTTTCATGGCTTCCTGTAGACCCCGGTATTCGCGTTCGTAATTGGTTTTGTCTAAGTGCTCGACCACCTGTATGGCTTTAACGATATTCAGTCCTTTTTTGATCAGAAAATCACATTCGTTATTCCCTGAATAGTAATAGACTTCACAACCACGCCTGAGTAACTCAATGTAAACTATATTTTCCAATATGCGGCCTTTGTTTTCAGAAAAGTTGAATCCCAACCGAGTGGCGAACGCATGATCAGTGGTAAATACCTTTTTCGAATTCATGATTTGTTTCTTGACCGAATAATCGAACTTTTTCAAGTAAGAAAAGAGGTAAGAGTGCTCGTAGTAAGATAAATAATCCTTAATTGAGCTTAAACTTTTTACGCCGGAAATGCTTTGGAGTGTCGAATAAGAAAACAATTTTCCAATGTTTGATGCGAAATAAAGACCTATTTGTTTGATCTCATTAACCTGAGTCAACCGGTAACGGGAAATGATATCCCTATATAGAATGTCCTGAAAATAGCCATTTATTAGCTCCGCGTCGTTTTCTTTTACCACGAGCGGGAATCCTCCCGTTTGCATATAGGTATTGAAATCTTTTTGCAACAACGCTCTCGATTTCGAGGTCAAACGATCAATATCGTATTTTTTCTCTTGAAAAAGAAGGTATTCAGAGAAAGAAAAGGGAAATAGTTCAATCAGTTTGTTCCGGCCGGTCAGGCTTGTGGATATCTCTGAGCTAAGTAGTTTTGCATTAGACCCGGTCACAAATATTTTTACCCCTTGTTCGTACTTCCGGTTGATGAACTTTTCCCAATTGCCAACATTTTGAATTTCATCAAAAAAAAGCATTGGTTCTTTACCGTATAGCTCTATATGAAGATTAAAGAGTTCTTCAAGAATAGAGTTTTCCGTAAGGATTCGCTCATCGTCAAAGTTGAAGTAGCAAAAATCGGGCGCTTCCAGCTTCATCTCTTCCTTAATAAGACGCAACAAAGAAGATTTTCCACACCGGCGAATACCTGAAATAATGACTACCTGGCTGGTTTTTATGTATTTCTCCAACGGGATATTTCGGCGAATCAGGTGCTTTGTGCAATTGAAAGCTTCTTTCTGATCCAGCATTACTTCTTTAAGACGATCTTTGTTCATAGAGATCCATTAATATTGTTCGTTTTAAAAGAACAAATATATGTATAATTATTTGTTCACAACGAATAGACCATAAACAAATGTAGTCTACGTTACGGGGACGGCGGTTACAGCAGTTTGTTTAACTGTTGGGCCAATTTATTTAGCTCAGTAAGTTCGTTGTACCAGTAATCAATACGATCCCGTTTATCCAGCGCAGTAAGCAATTTGTGGTGGGCCCGTTTGAGGCTCTGCAACCCCCTTACGCATTTGTCCCGGATTTTTTGGGCTTTCTCCAGGTCCTCCAGCAGCGTCATGTAACGTCGGTCGTGATCAACAGGTGGCAATTGTCCCAGGGCTTCTACCCGTTGCAAATAGGCCAGGTAGTTGTTCTTCAGACCGGTGGATTCGTTGTCTATCAGTTCCTGCACTTCCTGTTTGCGCAGCAGCTGTACCAGCGCATCCACACAAACAGCCACCAGTGTATCCCCTTCGCTCACGAACTCACGCACGGCCACGGTCTGCCGATTTTTCATATAATTTTCACTCAGGTAGCCGGCATATTTTCCAGACAATTTAGCCACGCCCTCCGGCAATTCCAGGTCTGTCCAGTCCAGTTGGTTAAACCGCAGGATGACCGAGTCCAGGTTGTTGCCCAGTCCGCGCATCTCGGTCCCTATCTGTTTCCACCGGACGGGGTTGCTGATGCTGCGCAGGGCCCGCAGGTAGCTGTTCAGCACGTCTACGCACACATCGGTGCGTTCCGCCAGCTTTTCATCTTCCAGGGCAGCAGCAGCCAGCGCGTTCAACTCGGCAAAACGTGCCTGGGCCCCGGTCAGCGATGCGGCGTAAAAAAGGCCGCGTTCGGTACGGATTGCGGCCAGTTCCCGGAACAGCACGGAAGGTGCCGCCGCCACACTATCCCCGCTCACCGCCAACTTCTGCACCGTCTGCAGCTGCGATTCGGTTAAAGCCGCACAACTGCTGCAACACCATACCAACAGCAATGCAACCAGAATTCTTAATACGTTAGTCCGAACATCCATAGCGGTATTTTATTGCCAAATCCAAATTCTATGTCATCGGCAGCGATATATGCATTATCAATTCCTGTAAGTTGAGTGGATTTTTTATCTTTTCCTCCTATTTCAAAAGTATATTTTCCATCAACCAGGAAATCGCTTTGTTCCGATACCTGTACCCGGTAATCATAAGACAGTTGGTTAACAAAAAAAGTTTCACGTAGATTCCCTTTGTTTGTATTTTCGGGTGCAATAGCAAACATGATATTGGTGTTTTCAAGAAATATCTTATCCGGCTTTTGCAAACGGGTTATTCCTGAACTGCCTTTACTTAAATTTATAATAAGACCGGCATCCCCAAGGGCTCTCAGATAATTTAACAGCCCTATACGTGTTATGCCAATGCGTTCACTAAGTTTGCTGATATTTGGTATGAAAGGCACCGATTCTGCCAATACTAACAACAGTTGTTTCACTTTTGGAATATAAGAAGAATCTACCCCCCTTAAAGCCGGCAATTCTATCTCCAGGATCATATTTACAACTTCTTCCATACGTTGATAATACAATTCCGGAAGTTCATTATAATAAGGATAATAACCGTTTTTCAGATAATCGTTGAAGTGTTTAAGTACCTTAATACCGGAGGTAATACTTTGGGCCAGGTTCATGTGGTGGTCAAGTATTTCTTCCATTGAGCAGGCAGGTATATGCAAATTCAAATTCCGGTTCAGGTATTCACGAAAGGAGAATCCCTGTATTTCGTAAACAATAGCCCTACGGCTCAGATCTGCTTTTGCATTGAGTATTTCAAGCAATGAAGATCCTGTGAAAACCACTTTTAATTCCGGATAGTCATCGTATATATTTTTTATTTCTTGCGACCATCCGGGATATTTATGCACTTCATCCAGAAACAGGTATTTGCCTCCGTTTTTAACAAAATCATCTGCCAGATTGTAAAGTCTGTTCCCTGTAAACCATATATTATCCAGACTAACATACAAAACGGTATGATCTGAAGGGAGGTGAAGTTTGATATATTGTAGCAAAAGAGTGGTTTTTCCTACTCCCCTGGCCCCACGTATTCCAATGAGTTGAGCATCCCAGTGGATGGTGTCCATTATACTCCTTACAAAAGATGTCCGGGTATAAGCTAGTTTTTTTCTGAATCGTTCAAATAAGTATTCCACAATTTATTTACAAAAATACATTTTATTGTTTACTAAAGAAAACAATTATTTGTATTTTTTGTTTACCACTCTAAACAATTATTAACATAAACTGTATTATCAGGATTGCTGCACAATTGATAAGGGGAAGCTCGTCCCGCGGAGGGAGGGACCCGTTTGCAAAGCAAATGGGAGGCCTTCCCCGTTCAATTCGTGCACAATCCTTATCCCAAAAACAAAGCACAATGAACTGCTGTGATTTTAGAAGAAAAATATTGGGTTTCCGGATCGTTAGACAAAATAAAACTATGAATCAACGGCTTATCCAATATTTCTTCCAATCCGGTAAAGTGCCGTGTATCATTTTTTCTAACCTTATCAGTCATTTTGATCTCAAAAGCAATATATCCACCACCCAATTCCACGAGCAAATCAATCTCCCTACCGCCCTGGATCCTCAAATGATGAAATTTAGCAGGTATCTGTAAAACGTTCAGTTGTTTATATAATTCAGAAACAACCAAACTTTCAAATTCCGCCCCGGTAATCCCTCCGCGTTTTTGTAAAACAGCTTGCAATACGCCGTTGTCCAGGTAATGCACTTTGGGTGCCTTCATCAGGCGTTTTGTCTCATTTCTGCTCCATGCTGGCAATGTAATGGTTTGGTAACTGACCTCAAGGTAGTGAATATAACGCTGAGCCGTCTTTACAGTAACACCGGTATGATTGGCCAGTGAAGAGGCATTGATCACTCTTCCGGTCTGTGCAGCAAGAGATCGCTGTAATTTAACAAACGGCTCCAGGTCCCTGAATGATGCAAGATCCCTTACATCCCTTTCAAGATATGTACGAACGTATTGTTGCAACCATATATAACGTTCTTCATCCGTTAAGACAGAATCTGTTAATGCCGGATAACCGCCAAATTGCAAGTAATGATTCCATGCCTGTTGCTTTTCTGCCATTTTCTTGTCCAGAAGAAAAGAGGGTAACATATCAGGCGTACGTTCCGGATTTGTTATGAAATATTGATACAGGGAATGTTCCGCTTCATTATATATTCCATTTGTTTTGATTTCAGGAAGTGTGAGCGGAAATAATTCTACGATTACACAACGTCCGGCAAGGCTTTCCCTGACTTTGGATAAAAGTAACAATTGGCTTGATCCCAGTAAAATATAACGGGGATCCTGCCATTGATCATATACGGCCTTAATGCTTTCAATCAAAACAGGCTCTTTTTGCACTTCGTCCAGAATAGCCCGCGGATACATGCTCTGCCATTGGGTAGCTGTGAGCTTTAAATAGGAGCCTACGGTTACCGGATCCTCAATAGAGATGTATTCATAATCCTTAAAAAGATGCCTTGCCAATGTTGTTTTTCCGGTCTGACGAGCACCGGTAAATACAATGATGCGTCCTGATTTTCGGGACGAAATTTTTGAAATATAATCCGAAATACCCCTTGCTTTCATTTGTCTACTCCAAATATAACTGTATTTTTTGGATTACTATTCCAAATATCACTGTATTTTTTGGATTGTTGCACAATTGACAAGGGGAAGCTCGTCTTTTAGTCCTTATCGTATTTCTCAAATACTGAATTATGACTCTTGAACTCCGGCACCCACCTCTTAAGCAACTGCACCGTCTCCGGCACATTCAACTCCCACGCCAGCCGCGCGATCACCGGCAAAGCCTCCTTCAATTCCTCAAAAGCACACGTCCGCACCTGTGCCACACGAATCTTGGGATGCACCGTAGCCGTGGAATTCTCCTGGGTACTCAACACCTCTTCATACAATTTCTCACCCGGACGCAAACCAATCTCCTCTATCGCAATCTCTTCCCCGGGCGTATACCCGGCCAGGCGAATCATCTTCTCGGCAAGATCCCTGATATACACGGGTTCACCCATATCGAACACCATGATCTCGTTGTTGGTGCTGATGGTGGCCGCTTCCATGATCAGGCGGGACGCCTCGGGGATGCTCATGAAATACCGCGTGATGTCCCGGTGCGTAAGGGTGACCGGCCCGCCGGCCTTGATCTGGTGGCGGAAATGCGGAATGACGGATCCGTTGGATCCCAGCACGTTCCCGAACCGGGTGGTCACGAATTGCGTCTTCCCCTCCATCTGCCCGTGGGCAATGGCCAGGCCGAGGCCCTGGACATACATCTCGGCAAGACGCTTGGTGGCACCCATCACGTTCGTGGGGTTGACGGCCTTGTCCGAAGAGAGGAAGATGAATTTTTCCACATCGGCTGCAACAGCCGCATTGGCCATGATGCGCGTGCCTTCCACGTTCACCCGCACCGCTTCGCAGGGATTTTCTTCCATCAGCGGGACGTGCTTGTAGGCAGCGGCGTGGAAGACGATCTGGGGTTTATAGGTATTGAACAAGGTATCTATCTGGTGCTTATGGCGCACGTCCCCTACTATGGGTATGAACGGCAGGCCAGGGAATTTTCTTTCCAGTTCCAGGCGCAGGTAATGCATGGGCGTTTCGGCCACATCCAGCAGGATCATTTGTTTGACTACGTTGAGCGAGGCTACCTGGCGGCAGAACTCGCTCCCTATGGAACCGGCAGCCCCCGATACAAATACCGTTTTGTCCCGGAAGCGGTCGGCCACGGCTTCCAAGTTGATGCATATTTCCTCCCGACCCAGGAGGTCTTCTATGGCTATGGGGCGTATCTTCAGGCGGATGGGATCATTTTCCCCGTATTCGTCAATAGGCGGGGAGATCATGATCTTGATTTTCTGCTCGGCACAGAACGGAATGAGCCGTTCTTTTTCAGCCTGTACGCCTTTGTAGGAGGAAAACAGGATGGCCTGGGCTTCGTATTTGTTCATGATCTTTTTCACACCCTCGCTGGTCTGGAAGTGGTAAATGTTCATGTCGTTCAGACGGTATATGGTGGATTCCTTTCCGTACATGATGAATCCTACCGGGCGGTAATGGGGGCTTTTGTGAAGGCGCACGAGCATGGATGCGGCCTTTTCGTCGTCGCCGTAGATCAGGACCTTCATGGTATGATTGCCTATCTTTTGGTTCACCAGATCGTAAACTATGATCATGGCCAGGCGAATGGTGATCAGGGCAACGTAAGTTAGCAGCAGGTCTATGAGAAAGAATTTGATCAGTACATCCCTGGTAAGCAATTGGGTCAAATAGAGGGCTAAAGTCAGGAATATGGTTTTAACAATCACTGCGTAACCCAGCGGCAACAAGCCTTTTACCGTCATATACCGGATGATGTTGCGGTAAGTTTTCAAGAGGTAGAAGGAAATCATGCTGACCACTGCCGTGAAGAGGATCACCATCAGCAGATAGCGTCTGGAAAGCGGTTCCGACAAGGGGAAGTAGATAAGGAAAACCGCCATTGAACAGACAACGGATATGATGATGTCTATTACAGCAACCACCCAGTATTTCAGGTAATTGAACCTTAAAAAATCAAAACGCTTTAAGATGCGTTTTTCAATTTTCTGGAATCCATTTTCTTCATTTTCCATAAAAAAGCTTTTGTAGATTTCGTGCCGGTCTTATTCCTGTTCCGTGTTCAGCAGGTACAGGGCAAGGATGTGGAACCGGAGGGCTGTAAGCATATTGGGATCTTTCGTTCTGTTTACGTCCGAGATGTTTACGTCCGAGATGCTGCCGGTTGGAGTTTCCGAAACTTTTCCCTGCAGTACGTTATTCATTATCTGTTCTACCTGTTCCGGGTAATTACTGAATATGCCCATTTGGGCCAACAGGAACAGAAAGCGGACTTCGTTTTTGATCTGTGGAAGATCCGCGTAATAATGCAATGATTTGCGGATCGTTTTTTCGAATTTATTCCGGTCCACCACATCTGAATACAACGCATAGGATTCCAGGCGTTGCAGGGCATAATCCAGGGTAATCCCGTTCCAGGAACCGTCTTGCTGTTGTTGTTCCTTCCATTGGGTCAGCATCTTTTCCGCTTTTTTGCATGACTTTTTGTCTGTCCGGAAGTAGTAATCGTAGCAAAGGATCTTGCAGATGTAGGGCGAGTCTTTCAGTTGAAGAAATTTGTTTGAATCAACCGAGTCCAGTATCTCGGTAACCGCGTTTTGGGCGACCAGCATGTGTTCCGGATTGTAATGAAAACAGAGCGAATGCAGTAAATACAGTATGCAGCGGGTCCGGTCTTCCGCTGTCATGTCTTTGTCTAGATCAGCGGCCAGCATTTGGGATGCTTCAAGCAGGCGGGCCGTCAGTGCCTGGGGTTGTGCCTGGTTCCCCAATGTTTCTGTGACCCAGGGCATGGTATATGCCAGGATCAACAGGTTTCTGTACCCGAAACTGATATGCGCTACCAGATCGGGATTGCCGGATTCCAAAGGTATGGAACGGACATCCCTGAATAGGGTCTTGATATTTGTTTTAAACATGATTTCCGTATCAGATTTTGCAGATCCGACGGGGCATCTGTGTGAATTTGCTGAATGTTACGGGGTTGCGGGGTTGCGGGCAGGCCGGGTTGCGGGCAGGCGGGCAGTGCTCCGGAAGGCGGGCAACGCGGGACTCGGCTTTAAGCCTCTGGTTCAATGCGCTCTAAAAACGAGGCGGGGATGTAGGTGGTTGCCACGGCCGCCACTCCTTCCAGGCGCACGACCACACGCTTGTGGCCTTTGATGCGGATGAGCTCCCCTTCTATTCCAGAAAAAACACCTTTAATGATGCGTACTTTGTCACCGCGTTTGAGGTTGCAGGGGACCAGGTTTGTTTGTTCATCGGAGAAAGTGAGCAGGAATACGAAATCCTGCATCTGCTTTTCCGGGATGGTAATGGGATTATAGGTTTTGGGTTCTTTCAGGTACCTCATGCTGAAAGCCAGTTTCTGCGTGAGGGTCATGCTTGTTTTTGGATCTGTATATATAAAAACGTAACCCGGTATGACTAATTGAGTGGTTTTGACTTTTTTCCCGTTCCGTTCCTTGATAACCTGGCGGAAAGGGACAAAATTCCTGATGTTCATTTTGTCCAATTCCTGTTTTATGATCCGCTCTTTACGGTACGTCACGGCAACGTACCAGTAATATGTTTTGTTATTCATCAGGTTCTTTCAGGTCGTGTGAGTGGTTGGGGTTTTGTTGGGGGCTACCACTTCACTTCAAAATTAAGAATTTTTACCTGATGAAACAAATAAAAAATATTACTATTGGTTGTGGGTGAGTTACAATTTTTAAGGATGTATTTTTGAAAATTAGGCGTAAAGAATCGAGGCTTGCCTATCCTTACTTCTTTCAGGTTAAACAAGTGTAATACAAAGACTTATGTAGTTATTTTGCTTTGTTTTTTCGAACTTTCTTCTTACACAGAAGTCGGTTCTTTTCATCTATTAGGTTATCCAAAGGTAACAAATTTCATGTTTCAATGCAACAAGATTTCATAAATGGTCAATTTTGTCCGGTTTTCGGTGGGTTTGGGTTTGATTTCGGTATTTGGGAGGCACAGTGGTGCAACGTACACATTGTTCGTTTGCCTCAGGATCAATGATTTACGGATTTCGACCCCCCGGGGCTTGAATTTCATAACTGCCTGAATATCAACCAAACGAACAATGTGTACGTTGCACCACTGTGCGCTGCTTATCGCTTGGCACACAAATTGCCATTTATATACAACACATATAAGTACAGATTTTTATGCCAAAAGATACATTTCCCGTTTTAGACATGAGTTGTGCCGGATGTGCGATGAACGTTGAAAAGAAGGTGCGTTCGCTGCCGGGCGTCAAAGAGGCTTCTGTCAATTTTGCAGCAGGCACAGTACTGGTGTCATACGACCAGGCACAGATCAGCCCCTACCAGATCCAGGCAGAAGTGCGCGCCATTGGTTATAGGTTGATCATTCCGGATGAAAATACAGAGGAGAAGCAGGAAGATGCGCAGCGAAAGCAATATAAACAGATGAAAACCAACGTGATAGTCGCGTGGTTATTTTCCGTTCCTCTGATGATCGTTTCTATGGCTTTTATGCATTGGGCCCCTGCTAATTGGGTTATGCTGCTGCTGGTTCTGCCCATTATGTTTTTTGCCGGGCGCAATTATTACATCCGCGCCTGGAAAATGTTGCGCAAAAAAATGGTCAATATGGATACGCTTATCAGTTTGAGCACCATAGTGGCTTTTGTTTACAGCTTATTTAATACGTTGTTTCCGGAATTTTTCGTGAGCCGAGGGATAGATGTGCATGTTTATTACGAGGCGGCGGGCATGATCCTGTCTTTTGTTTTACTGGGTAAGTTCCTGGAAGAGAGGGCCAAAAACAGAACCGGCTCGGCTATCAAAGGCCTGATGGGCCTCCAACCCAAAACCGCCCGCGTCCTTGTGCAAGGCGCAAGTGCTTCCTGCCCCACCGGCGGGGAAGCTGCCGGCGGTTCTGCCGGCGGTGCTGCTGCCATGGGTTCTGCCGGCGGTGCTGCCTCGGCAATGCCCACCGAAAAGGAAGTTCCCGTTTCTATGCTCCAGGTGGATGACCGGGTTTTGGTGAAACCGGGGGAACGGATTCCTGTTGATGGCGTTGTGGATGAGGGATTTTCGTACGTCGATGAAAGTATGATAAGCGGCGAACCTATTGCCGTGGAAAAACGGACCGGCGACAAAGTGCTTGCCGGGACCATCAACCAACGCGGATCCCTCACCATCAAGGCGTCCCAGGTCGGGAGCGGAACCGTCCTTGCACAAATTGTGCGCATGGTGCGGGAAGCGCAGGGAAGCAAGGCGCCCGTTCAGAAAATTGCCGATAAGGTCAGTTCCATTTTTGTCCCGGTTGTGATCAACATTGCTGTGATCACTTTTGTCCTGTGGATGCTAATTGGTGGAACTGCTTATTTTTCAATGGCTTTGCTGGCTGCCGTTTCCGTTTTGGTCATTGCCTGCCCTTGCGCCCTGGGACTGGCCACACCTACCGCCTTGATGGTTGGGATTGGTAAAGCAGCTGAAAATCACATCTTGATTAAAGACGCGTATGCCCTGGAAAATATGGGCAAAGTAGATTGCGTGGTTTTGGACAAAACAGGTACGCTGACAAAAGGAAAGCCCGAGGTTGAGACAATTTTTTGGACAAAAATACCTACCGAAACTGAAAAAGCCGTTTTCCTTGCCGGCGAAACGAAATCCGAGCATCCCCTTGCCGAGGCCATTGTCCGTTACCTACAGCAGGAAGATGTGGCTCCTGCGCTGCTGGATCGCTTTGAAAGCATCCCCGGAAAAGGCATCGAGTTTTCCTTTAAAGAGAAAAATTTCCGTGCCGGGAATTGGGGTTTTGTTCGGGGGGAGGGTCAGCCAATGGACGATCGGCTTTCACGAGGCGGTGAGCCGGGTAATGAACTTTCTGATCAGCCTGTTGATGGAGTTCCGGCAGGTAATACGCTGGATCGTTCCATTATCAAAATGGTACACCAGTGGCAACAGGAAGGAAAAGGCATTGTGTTCTTTGGAGATTCCACTCAAGTTCTGGCCGTTGTTGCATTGACGGATCCGATCAAAGATACGACCCCACCTGCCCTGGAACAACTGCAAAAAATGAATATCCAGGTGCATATGCTAACCGGAGACTCGCACAGGACTGCAGCCTCCGTCGCCACCGAACTCGGCATAGAGCACGTTGTCTCAGGTGTTTTACCCCAGGAAAAAGAAGACTACATCCGGAAACTCCAGGATCAGGGCCTGTTTGTTGCAATGGTTGGCGACGGGATCAATGATTCCCAGGCACTTGCCCGCGCAGACGTGAGTATTGCTATGGGCAAGGGAACGGATATTGCTATGGATGTTGCGCAGGTGACCCTTACGACTTCGGATCTGACGCTTCTTTCGGAAGCCATCAAACTGTCAAGGAGGACCGTCCGCATCATCCGCCAAAATCTCTTCTGGGCATTTGTTTACAACACCCTGGGTATCCCTATTGCCGCAGGCGTCCTCTACCCCTTCACCGGTCTGCTTCTGAATCCTATGTGGGCCAGCGCCGCCATGGCCTTCAGCTCCATCTCGGTTGTGCTCAATAGCCTGCGGCTGCGGCGCTAAAAAGGGTGCAACGTACACATTGTTCGTTTGCCTCATTCTCAACGACTTACGAATTTCGACCCCCCGGGGTATGAATTTCATAACTGTCTGAATATCAACGAAACGAACAATGTGTACGTTGCACCACCCGCCGCAGCCGCCCACCAACCCGCCGCGCCAGCAGCATAGCTCTCCGCACCAGCAGCGTCAGGAAGCTGTGGGCCGGCAACTCGGCAAGTGCTATCACATCTTCAACCGGCACAATTTCAGTGCTTTGCAATGCATCTCCTCGGCAGATGAACCGCTTGGGGAGGCTGCCGGAAGCTTCTTTCATCCCGACTACCCGATGCATAAGGAAGCTGTCTTTCCAGCGGTAGAGGATCACATGGCCGACCTTGATCTGCAAGGGATTCACGGGTCGCAGCAGAACGGTGTCGCGTTTGTCCATAAGAGCGGGGCTCATGCTGTTCCCCCTGACCGGCAAACGCACAGATTGGCCCGCAGCGATCTGTTCTTCAAGGAGTTGAAGCACATCTTTGTTGGGCAGGAATTTATAACGATTTGTCATATTTATTTTATGCGATGCTCTTTTCTTCATCCCCGCCAAAAATTTTTCGGAAAATCTGCTCTGCTGCCGATGGCTTGGGCAAACATTCCAGCCGGTAAACCGGGATCGCTTTGAGAGTCTCGGAAATCACGGTACAAATGTCCTCGTGTAAATCCTCATCTTTCAGATAAGCCGGCGGAAACGAAGGGTACAAAGCCGCAAACCCCTGTACCACATTCAGTCGCGAAGCCCTGTTAAACGGAGCCTGCTGCAATCGCACAATGGAAGCCACGGGGTAACTTTCGTTGAGGTAAACGTGCCCCTTCCCGCTCCACGGCGAACCATATATATATAAGGTGTGTTGGTCCTCGCATTTCTGCAGCCTGAGCACGGGGCTGTCATCGTTCAGCAGCCGGGTGCCCGGAATGTTTTCCAGCCAAAGCCGGGTGTGCGTGCTTTTTCCCGTTCCCGATTCCCCGAGGAACAGAACTGCCTGATTTTCATGGATTATGACCGAGGCATGGATGGCCGTGGTCCATTCGGGAATTCCTGCAAAAGCCAACCCCATCCACAAAGCGAACCGCAAGTGGTGCGGATCCGGTGCTTCAAAAAAGCTTGCCGTTTTGTTCGCAGCAGCCGCTTTGTCCGCAGCTGTCTCTTTTGGCGCAGCAGCCGCTTTGTTCGCAGCTGCTTCTTTTGGCGCAGCAGCCGCTTTGTCCGCAGCTGCTTTGAATTGCTGCTTGTAAAGTGCACAGGAGCAAGTCATTACGGATTGATTTCTATTCATTTCCAACCGGATGGAAAGGTCGCCTTCAACGAAAAAAACCAGGAATTTATACTTATTGTCCTTTTTGTGCAATTCACATTTTCCGTTTTCTATATCAAAAGCAGCGATTTTTCGCCCAAAGTATTTCCGGCGCGGAGATTCCGTGGGATCCGGGGATTCCTGGGATTCCTGGGGTTCCGGGAGTTGTTGGTTGTCATCCAAGGGAACGATATGGATCGTTACCAATTTTTTATCTGTTGTGTTATCCGGGTTTTTATACAAAAAAGGCATAAAACCCGGTAAATGCCATTTTTGTCCTTCCGGCAGATTCCAGACAATTTCAATAAAATGACCAGCAATTTTATATACAAAAGAATTATCCATATCCCTTTTTGTCATTCTCTCAGAATTTTCCCGGTTATCGTGTCCATTCTGTAATATCAATGATGCGGTCGCATTGGGCCAGCAGGCTTTCCCTGTGTGAAATGATCACAACGGTTTTGTCCCGATTCATGAATTCCTGCAGCAATGTTCCTGTGATCCCGGCTTCTGTGGCCGGATCCAGCGAAGAAGTCGGCTCGTCCATAAACAAAATCCCGGCTTTTTTAAAATGTGCCCGGGCAATCCCAACCCGCTGACGCTCACCACCCGAGAGGCGTGACCCGCTTTCCCCGATAGGCGTATCGACCCCTTGCGGCAGTATTGCCAGCCAATCGCTGAGCGATGCCGTTTTCAGGGAATCCTCCAACTGCCCCTGATCATCCTCGCCAGATGGTGTAACATTCTGTGCCAAAGTCCCCTCGGTAATAAAAACATCCTGCGAAACATACCCGATCTGAGCGTGCCAGGCGTCCATATTTTTTTTGCCGAGTGGGACGCCGTCAACCAGGATCGTCCCGGTTTGCGGCCTGTAAAGACCCATCATCAAATACATCAACGTGCTTTTTCCTTTGCCCGTTGGGCCCGAGATTCCCACGCGCTCGCCCTTATGGATTATGAACGACACATTCTGCAACACCGGTTCTCCCTGCCCAAAACCAAAAAAAACATTCCTGAATTCCATAAATGAATTGAATGTCAAAGGTTCCGGGGATCCGGGTTCTTCCAATTTTCCGGGTGTCGTCAGGGCGGTTTCAGACTCGGCAAAAAACAAGACATCCAGGGTGTAGCTCGTATTCCGCATGGTGCCAATCAGGGACAAGATGGAGCGGACCGAGGGCAACAGTTTAAGGGAGGCGGCCGCAAAGATTCCGATCAGGGGTAAAAATTGCCGGTTGCTGTCACCAATAAAATAGAACCCGGCTACAAACCCTACTATCATCAACATGATAGCAACCTCTACTGATTTGGAAGAAAGGCTTTTAAGGCGCTCTACCCTGATTTTACTCCGGCTAACATCCCGCACGCCGGTATCAAACGACTTCTGCAGGTACGGCAAAAAACGATTCACCACAACATCGGCAAATCCGCGAAAAGTCTCTGAAGTGATCCGCCACAGATCCCGTTTGGCCTTGTTATCCAGCCGTCCGGCTTCCTGCATCTTTCCGGCAATTTTATAATGATAAAACAGGACAATAGGTGTAAAAAGTATAATTTCCAATGCGGCAATGTAAACATTTACAAAACATAAAGATGCAAAAATCAGCAGGCACAACAGGATATCGGCCACAAGCATAAGGGCGGCAGACAAATACCCGAACACAAATTGATACGTAACGGCTAATATATTGTGGGATAAAGTAGTATGTCCCGTCTCTTTTACAAATTGCAACCCGTTGGAAATGTACTTATCGTATAAGTTTGAACTGTAAGTGGTATAAATTTTCAACAAAACACGGTTCCTGTAATTGTTCATTTTGTGAAGTACAAAATTTTTCAAAATAATAAAAGCCACCACAAAAAACAGGACAATAAGTAAAAATGAGCCGTAATTCTCCACTCCAATAAAATCATAGAGCATTTGCAGGTACTTGTTGTTCTGAATTCCCTGATCTTGCAAAACCAGCAACAATACCGGGACCAAAACAGCCAGGCCGGCCAGCTCCAGAACTGCCTGAAAAACTGTCGATAAGACCAAAGACAATTTAGTTGTCCTGTTTAACGGCAACGTTCGTAGCACCTTGATCCACATACTACAAGATTTTTATTCTGAAGTAACAACAAGTTTCCATTCTTATCTTATACGAAGAATTATCAAATACTCCTTTCAAAAATACATTTTGTACCGCTCGCAGGAACCGGTTCCGAAATGCCTGTTTCTCAACCAGTTGGTACTTCCATCGGGACCTGATAAGCCTTACCGCTCCTATTGCTTTCCGACGGTATACCCACATATTTTCCAATCCTTTCTGAGAGCCTCCTCCACACGGGTGACTGATAATATTTTCTAATACCCTATCTGTAATATTTTGATTAACAGGCGTTTTCTTCTGAGCAAGCAGTTCACCCGGCTCACAAGTCTCAACCTGTTCACCCAGATTACCCCATTCAACCTGCTCACCCAATTCTCCCAATTCTCCCAATTCTCCTGATTCACCCATATCATCTGGTTCACCCTGTTCACCCTGTTCACCCCGTTCAACCTGTTCACCCTGTTCACCCTGTTCAACCTGTTCAACCTGTTCACCCCGTTCAACCTGTTCTCCCTGCTCGCCCGGTTCTGGCATCCCCAGATATGTGTGCAACACATCCAAAAAGATCCGGTAAAGCAAGAATTGATTCTCCAGTTTAAGTATTTCTTCCAGTCGGCTCAGATCCAACTCGGCAAAATATGTCGTATAAAAAATACCAAAATCGTATAAATGCCTTAAAACGATCCCGGAGGACAAAAAATGCGAGATACAATGCCTTGTCAGGAAAAGAAATTGAAAATCCGGAGGCGGAACGTTTACCGAAATACCACCCAGTGGCAGCAACCCGCATTTTTGTTCTTCCAGTATACTATGCAAATGATTTTCCAGATTCTTATCTACCTGTGAATAAGTCACATTCAGGAAACATTTATGATTTTCCACCGGTATTCCTTTGAAATAAAACTTGGCGTGCTTGCCCCCGTCATATTCCACCTCTATCCCCATCTTCGTGATCAACTCGTTCCCCTCCTCAAAACTCCCGGGAATCCCGAACAAATAAATATCCAGGTCTCCGCACTCCCGGTGCTCCGGACGCGGATACAATTCTGCCAGGCCGAGTCCTTTGAGCACCATCACGCTGATCCCCGACTCGGCAAAAATTATTGCCAACTCTTTCAAAACCTCCCGCTGCCGGAGCTGCACCTCCCGGATCCGGTTCGCACTCAACTCCCATCGAATCCGTAACTCCCTGAATTCCTCTGCACTACAGCCACTTGCCGAGTCCACATTTTTCCCGGAAAAATACAAACTATTGAGCGCATCCCAGGCAATTGCCAGAACGCCTTGACGCGCTGCAACAGTAAAAAGCGACTTCCATTGCTCGAAAGAATATGCTGAAAGCAATCGGACAATATTTTCTTCAGTCCCAATAGTTGTACCGGGCCAGATTTCATGTTTAACGAGTTGGGTCAGAATTTGGTAATCAGGAGAAAGGAGCATTGCCATTACATTTCTATCAAGCCTGCTTTATGCAAGGAATCGATCCACGATTTCGCATCACTCAGGGCTTTTTCCTTTTTGAGACCATATTTTTCCATTAACAAACCGGCTACGGTCTCAAGCGTGAAATCCTTCCTCTCCAATGCATTCCATAACATTTCGGCCGTGCTGTTCAGCACTATTACTCTGCTCAAATCAAGCCCTTGGGCATTTTGCACCACTACCATCTTCTCACCCGCCACATCCTTAAGTTTGTATTTTGGATTGAGTTTCATAATATAAAGATAGCAAAAAAAAGGTGCAACGTACACATTGTTCTTTTGGCTCATTATCAGTCAGTTATAAATTTCATACCCCCGGGGGTCGTTTTAACTATCTTGCTGATTTTCAAGCAAAAGAACAATGTGTACGTTGCACTCAAATTGGCTTGCCTTTATTGGCAAAATTTTTTACCTTTGAAATCCGCACAATTTTGTTGAATTAGTGAAGTTGAATCTTATAATTGTAGCGTGATGAATAGAGGCGCAAGAAGAAGGAGGCCGAGGGAGCAATCCGGGTTTTTCCACATTATTCTCAATTCCAATTTTCAAAACATCATTTTTAACGATTCTCAGGAAAGGTATCAATTCCTGAAATTTCTGGACAAATACGTAAAAAAGTACGGAGCTAAACTTTATGCTTTCTGCCTGATGAACACACACATACACCTGTTCCTCTGGACTGAAAACCTGTCGGATATGATGAAATGCATCCTGCACGACTATTCCCTTTGGTACAACAAACGTCACCAACAAAAAGGAAGCATCTTAATAAAGCCTTTCACCAGCTATCCTAAATATTCTCCGGAAAGTCTGCTGAACACCATATTGTACATCCTTCGAAATCCCTACGTGGACGGCCTGTGCACACATCCCCGATTCTATTTCTGGTCCTCCTATTCCTTCTACTTTGATTCCTTGCCGAGGCTTTCGCAATACATTACCGTTGACACTTCGATCGTCCGCAATGCCTTCGCCTCCGGCGCCGAGTTGTACCGGGTCGCAGCCATTAATCCCAAGCAAGAGGATCGCCTGGCCTATGAGGCATATCTTCAACAAACCAACCGCACCCATCTCACCGATGACCAGGTAATTCGCCACGCAAAATCATTAGCCGGCAACCATCCCCTGGACAAACTCCCGCAACCAGATCTCGACAAACTCATCATCCAGCTACGCAACCAACCCGGCGCCTCTATCCGGCAAATATCCTCTGTCTTGCACGTGAGCCGCTATTATGTACGTTGTACACTTGATTCGTCTGGCTCATAATCAGCCACTTACGAATTTCATACCCCCGGGGGTGGTTTTTGCTAACTCTCTGAATATCTGTTACCAGGAAGCAAAAATACAGTGAAAATGGGAATAGGGGTACAGCAAAATCGGGAACAAGAATACAGTAAAAATGGGAACAAGAATACAGTGATAAGTATAAATATTATTAACCAAGGGTTACA
>Ga0334900_1000875_pt1 | contig 38274 bp, 30 predicted proteins | sample GraSluR3_MG_2_FD_207231 | JGI IMG/M metagenome (GOLD analysis project Ga0334900, IMG submission 207231) | Sludge microbial communities from methane-producing bioreactor in Wageningen University, Netherlands - Granular Sludge_31_08-R3 | ecosystem: Engineered > Bioreactor > Anaerobic >... | reverse complement strand
ATCTGCTCGGCCGCCAAGCGGAACCATCACGCGTATCGGGGCGGCCTGCTCGAGCACACGCTCAGCGTTACGCGAAACGCCGTCTTCCTGGCCGACAAGTACGCCGACGATTATGCCGACATGGAGCCTCCGCTCGATCGGGGCATGGTCGTGGCCGGGGCGATCCTCCACGACGTGGGCAAGCTGCGCGAACTCGAGCAAGACCTCACAAAAACGGCCTACACGCCCGAGGGCGAGATGATCGGCCACCTTTTGATCGGCCGCGACATGGTGCGCGAGGCGGCGGCCAACGTGCCGATCGACGCCGACACCCTGTTGCGCCTGGAGCACCTGATCATCGCGCACCAGCGCCTGCCCGAGTGGGGCTCGCCCAAGCCGCCCATGACTCCCGAGGCCCTGTTGGTGCATTACGCCGACGACGTCGACGCGAAGTTTCACATCATGTACTCGATCCTCCGCGACGACAACAACCCCGGCCCGCTCACGTCGGAGAAGAACCTGCTTCGCCAGAGAGTCTACCGCGGACCGGAGCCGGACTGACGATCCGTGCGGGCACGACCGGCCGTCGTGTCGGGGTGGCTGCGGTCGAGCGCAGCGAGCCCACAGTCCGGCGGATCCCGGAAACGCGCGCCACGCGACACCGGCCCCTCCCCATGCGCAACCCCGCGTCGCGGATCGGGCACCCGCTCGATCGCGGCCCCCAGGGCGGCTAGTTTCCGATCGAGCCGCTCGTAGCCGCGGTCGAGATGCTCGGCCCCGTGCACGACCGTCTCGCCGCGCGCGGCCAGTCCCGCCAGGATCAAGGCCGCGCTGGCGCGCAGGTCGGAGGCGGTCACGTGGGCTCCCCGCAACGCGTCGACGCCGTCGACGATTGCCGTTCCGTCGCGCACTTCGATCCGGGCCCCCAGCCGGTTCAACTCGGCCACGTGCATCCAGCGGTAAGGAAACACGCAATCGCGCACGGTGCTTCGGCCCGGGGCCAACGCGGCCAACGCGATCCAGTGGGCCTGGAGATCGGTGGGAATGCCCGGATACGCCCGCGCGGCAACGTCGAACGGGCGGGGCGGCCCGCCCGGCCCGATCGCAACCCGGTCGCCCGATGCCTCGACCTCGAACCCCGCGTCGCCAAGCGTCCGCAACACGGCCCCCAAATGCTCGGGCACCGCGCCGCGAACGGTCACGCCGCCCCGTGTGACCGCGGCGGCCAACAACAGGGTGCCGGCCTCGATCCGGTCGGGAATTACCCGATGCGCGGCGCCCCCGAGCTCGTCGACGCCCTCGACCCGAAGCGTCGCCGAGCCCAAGCCGGTAATCCGGGCACCCATTCGGTTGAGAAAGCGGCCCAAGTCGACGATCTCGGGTTCGGTCGCCGCCCCGAGCAGGGTCGTCGTGCCCCGGGCGAGCACGGCCGCGCTGAGCACGTTGGCCGTGCCGGTGACCGTGGGGCCTCGCGGCCCGGCCAGCCGCACCGTGGCGCCGCGGAGGCGCCGGGCGCGGGCGACGACGTATCCGCCTTCGACCGTCAGATCGGCCCCCAACGCGGCCAGACCGGCAAGATGCAGGTCGACGGGGCGCGGACCGATGCTGCATCCGCCGGGCAGCGACACCACGGCCCGGCCGCGCCGAGCCAGCAAAGGCCCCAGCACGCAAAAGCTCGCCCGCATCCGGCGCACCAGCTCGTAGCGCGCCCGAACCGGGGCGGGATCGACCGTCTCCAGACGCATGCGCCCGCCGGCCGAGCGGATGACTTCGAGCCCCAACTCGTCGAGCATGGTCGACAACGTGTCGACGTCGAGCAGGCGGGGAACGCCCTCCAGGCAAACCGGCTCGCCGGCGAGGATCGATGCGGCCAGGATGGGCAGCGCCGCGTTCTTCGATCCGCCGGCCCACACCGTGCCCGACAGGCGAATGCCGCCGACAATCCGAAAACACCCGCCTGTTGCAGCCGCGTGCATGCGGCCAGCCTCCGCTGGTGTGAGCAGGAACCATCCGTCGTCCATCGGGGGGGCCATTGTACCCGACTTGTCCCGGCTCAACCATCCCGTGCTGTGGCCCTGCGGCGTCTTCGGAGCACCCTCAACCGGTAACTCTCATTGTCCTCACTCCGGAGAAGTCGTTGTCGCCATACAGATGTCGTTGCAGGATCGTGTCGTGGACCTCAGCGTTGACAAGAGGAATCGCCACGTCATCCCGTTGCATGGACACCCTGAAAGCCATAAGAGTTCGCTGTGCCCCCTTCTGCCGGGGAGTCGGGCAAGCCGAAGAACGTCTCAGAAGGAAGAGCCGAAGCGCGGCCAGGCTGCAGCCCCGTTTCGACGTCCCCTTTTCGACTTCAAGGGGGCGTGGGCTCAGCGGTGGGGGTTCCGCCGGATTCGGTCGGTTGGGGCTCGGGCAGCGGCGCGTCGGCCAGCAGGCCTTCGATCAAGACGAAAAGCAGGTCGTAACGGGCGCGCAGGGCGGGGTCGAGGTCGGCGCGGCGCAGAAGATCGACCTCCGGGGTGAGCATCCAGTGTGAACCCATGGACGCGTCGTTCAGAAGCGAGCCGAAGCCCACGGCCATAACCGCGCCTTGTTCGTAGCGCGTGCGCGCGGCGACGGGCGTGTCGTCGATCCACAGAAACGTCTCGCCTCCCTCGATCGCGCAACTGCTCGTGACCTGCAAATCGGGCCAGCCCGTCGACCGCGACGCCACGCGCCCTCCTCGCGCCGAGGCGTGGCTCGCGGTCAGGCCGAACGGCCAAAGCAGGCTGTTGGCGGTCGAGCCGCTGCTGTCAGGCGAGTCGATCACGAGCAGGCGCCCGCCCCGCGCCACGTAGTCGACCAGGCCGCGGCGGAACTCCTCGGGCACCGAGCGCGTCGGACAGATCACCACCAAGGCATCGCCCGAGAAAGCCTGGCGGCCGCTTTGGCGGGTGGTGTAGCAATCGAGCCGAGAGATCCATTGCTCCAGCAGGCCGTATCCTCGACCGCCCCCCTGCGTGTCGGCCCCGAGCGACAGGGGAGCTTCGGATACGGTCCGGTCGATCACCACGCGGGTCATCGGGCGGGCCGGCTCGAGGCGAGGCATGGCGCCACGGTGCAGCAGCACGACGACTCCCGAGCCGGCCGTGGCCCCCAGCACGCCCGTGGCCAGAACCAGGGGCCAGGCGGCGTTCGCCCCGCGTGCCCGCGCCGCTCCGACCACGAGCATCGCGAGACCCACGACCACGAGCAAAACGAGCACGGGCCTGCGCACGGCGGCCCGGTCGAACGGGCCGGCATGGTTCAGCCAGTCGAGCATGCCGACCATCAACTCGACCTTCCCCGGCTGGAACACGCAGAAGTTCGAGAAGATGGTCGAATCGGTAAAAGCCAGCACGCGCCCTCTTCCGTAACGGGTCGACCAAAGCTGCACGAACGCCCCATACTGCATCTCGGGCCGATACTCGGCCTGGGGATGGAAGTTCTCGGCATGGTAGTCGGGCGGAAGGCTCCACAGGCCGGTGCTTTGCACCACGGCCCTGCCCCAGCTCTGCCCCGGGTCGACCGAGCACGATACCGCGTAGTTCATCGGCGGAAGATGTTGAACCACCGGGTGGGGCACGGCCGGCCGATCGACCGACTGATCGTAAGGCGACCCGACGCAAAACAGAAGGTCGTGCCGGAACGTGAATCCGAAGGGTCGCGTGATCTCGTTCAGATAGCTGCTCGACTTGAACACGTTCGTGTGGTCGCCGATGAGCAGCAGGCCGCCGCCCCCTTCGACGAAGCGGACGATCGCGCGGATCTCCTCGGGCAGGTATCGGGCCGTCGGGGTCTTGACGACCAGCACGTCGCACTCGCTCAGCTTGCCGAAGTCGATCGCGTCGGACTCCATCAAACGCGACATCGCGAAATACTGCGAGCAGTAGTCGTACATGCGCGTGTAACTGTACGAGGGATCGTGGCCGAAATGCTCCCGATCGTAGGGCCGGTCGGTGGGCTCCCAGGTCGAGTGGCGCTCGACGACCATCACCCGGCCGTCCTTGGGGCTCCCCACCGGATCCCACTGCAAAACCAGGGCCAGAACGGCCACGCCGGCGCCGATGAGGCCCAACGCGACGGAACCCCGCCCACGGTCGAAAACCGCGGGGACGGGCCCGTCGAGTTCGGCAACCGGCTCCGCGGCCTGATCGCCGCTGACGGGCGGCCCAAGGCGCACGAAACGGCAGGCCAGCAGCACGGGCCCGGCCAGCATCAGCAGATGAACCGACGGGCTGAGGAACTGGTTCATCACGGTGAGCGGCTCGGCCGGGTCGGCTCGAAGCGCGCGGTGCAGATACAGGGCCATCAGCAAGCCCGCCCGGATCGGGAGCCACACGGCAACGACCGCCGCGAATCGCCGGGCGCCGCGAATCCACTCGGTCCATCGCATGCCCTCGGGAGCCTGCCTGACGACCGTCGTGCCCAGCAGGACGAGGCCCCCGGCCAACAGGCAGAACGTGGCCGGATCGAGCAGCAACTCCCAGGTGGCCCCCAGCCGATGAAGCTCGCGCATCGAGTGCAACGCGACCGTGTCGCCGTGCGCGGCCGCGTCGATTCCCACCAGGCACGCGATGCGACCCAGCAGCCACGCCAGCGCCCCGGGCAACTCGTGCGAACGAGCCGTGTGGTGCGCGTACGCGGTCAGGGCCATCGCCTGGGCGAGCAGGATCGTTCCCCCTTCGACGGCCCCCCAACCCAGCGAACGAACGCGGCCGTGCCGTTCGGGCACCGCCTGAAGCCCCAGGCCCGCCGCCAGCAACAGGGGCGCCGCGCGATAGGGCCATGGAAAGAACCACACGGCCGGCAGCACAAGCATCGCCGCCAGGCCCCGGTGGCGTCGCGGGAGCAGACCGGGCCGGCCCGACAGCAACGCCGTGCCCAAGGCGATGGATCCGATCCATAAGGGCCAGCTCTCGGGGCACAGGTATGGCGCGCCCCAAAGCCACGAAACGGAGAGCAGCGCCAACGCAACCCACGGTCTCACGGGAGCACCTCCTCGACCGGCAGGTCGTCGAAGGGGCTTCGGCGCGTGGGCTCCTCGGCGGCAGGCTCGCTGCGCTCGTCGTCGACGGGCGACGCCTCGGACGGCGTGCCCCGCTCGTTCGGCGGGCGCCACGGCTGCCCGTCGCGCAACGTCGAGAGCAGCCATCGCCAGAAATGGGCGTTCTGGTACCTGCCGCCAAAGGGCTCGCCGCCGATGTACTCGAGGTTCCGGTTCATGGCGAACGACGGATCGCCGATCACGATGACCGTGCCTTGTCCCACGCGCCGCCGCGCTATCACCGGCAGATCGTCGAACCCGTAGACCAGGGCATCGACCTTCGCGCACTCGACCGGCCAGCCTTCGTAGAACATCACGCTCGCCTGGTAGTCGTCGTCGCGCAGATAGGGCGTCGTGAAGTGGCCCATGGGATCGGGCTCGCGGTCGTCGACGCCGGGCGGCACGGGACAGTAGGGAACGCGAATGCCGAATTCGCCCAGCAGTGGCTCGACGACCCGCGCGCGCTCGGCTCCCACGGTGCAGAGGAACGTGCCGCCTCGCTCGACGAACCGCCGCACGACCGCGCGCTCGGCCGACGAGAACGGTCGGCTCGGCGCGATTGAGATCAGAAGCTCCGCCCGCTCGAGCCGCTCGTGGGTGATCTTGGGCAGCAGGAAGGGCACGTAGCCGTTCCGCATCAGGGTCAGTTCGAGCCCGGCAATGCCCGCGTAGCCCCATCCGCTCTGGTTGTACGCCTCCAAGTGCGAGGCGTCGATGTAGGCGATCTTGCCCGGCGAGGTGGCCGATCGGCTCGGGCCGGGCAAGACGCGCATGCTGGCGTGGCTAAGCGTCCGGGCCCCGGCCAGCATCACGAGCATCAGCGCGGCGGCGACGGCGATCCGCTCGGGCAGGAAACGCCACGCCGCCCAAACCATCGTGAAGGCGCACGCAAAAAGCCCCAAAACTTGGCGCCAGGCGGCCTGGGGACTGGCGGCCCGGCCCGCGAGATAAGCGAGCAGTCGGCCCGCGAACACGTAGGCGTTGGCGGTGCCCAGGTTCGTGAAGCTCGACGTGTCGGAGACGACGACGATCGTGCCCCTGCCCACGCGCTGCTCGGCGGCCAGCACGAGGTCGCCCAAGCGCTCGCCTTCGTCGAACCGGTACGCGCCGGTCAGCACGGCGTCGACGCCGGGGTCGCTCCAGCCCCAGCGGCCGGCCAGAATCGGGCGCGCCGGCCGGCGCACGTCGATCGACGGGCCCCAAAGCAGCCCGAAGCGGTTCCGCCGGTCGCCGATCCCCAGCACCGCGGGATGCGACGTGACCGTGTAGCCGTGCTGCCAGTCGCCGACCGCCGGCACTGCGGTGTCGAAGCGCAGGCGCAGCCCGGTCCCCTGCAATACGGCGTTGAGCGTGGCTCCGAGGCCGTCGTCGGGAAACATGCTCTCGGCCAGCAGCAAGAGCGACCCGCCCCGCTCGACGAAACCACGCACCCGCTCGAGCCGATCGGCGGGCCACTCGCCGGTCGGGTGGATCAGCATCAAGACGTCGGCCTCGGCCAGATCGCTCTCGGCCAGGTCGGCCGATCGCCGAAACCGGCCGCCCAGCGCGCCCACGAAATCGGGCAGCATGCCGTAAAGCCCGGCCGACGCCTCGCCGTAGCCATCGTGGACCGGCCGGTTCCAGTCGAGAAAACCCCGTTCGTAGGCGACAATTCTCGCCCCGTTCAAGTCCGCGTCGCCGGGCGAGAAGACGACAATCACCGGGATCAGCGCGGCCAGCACCGCCGGACCCCAGAGCGCGGACGGCCTTCGCCAATCCCACGTCGCCGTTTCAGGCCGAGCGCGTTGGCTCGTTCCCTCGCCCAGCTCGGCTCGACGCGGCTGCGAGCTCCCCTCCCGCACCGGCCGGCACGGCGACCATCGAAACATCGCGGCGGCCACCGCGAGTTGGAGAACGCCCGCCACCAGGGGAACATTCCACGGCAAGAGTGAGCGCGCAGCGTCGCTCCAACTCCAGGGCGGTGGAACGTAGAGCCGGTCGGGCATCTCCGGCACGGGAGCGGGCGGTAACGCGTCGCGCAACGCGGTCGCGTGCGCAAGCAGCACGAGGTACAGGCCGTGGGCGCCGACGATCGCCACGGCCGCGGTCACGGCCCGGCCCAGGCGCGGCGCCGGCGTCGACACCAGCCAGCCCGCGTACACGGCGCCCATCACCACCAGAAAATCGAGCCCGGAGAAGGTCGCCCCCACCGAAAGCGATCGGCCGCCGAGCCATCCGGCCGCTCTGCCCAACCCGCGACCCAGGGCGTCGGCAACGAGCCACACGGCGGGAATCGACGTGCGCGCCAACGCGTAGATTCCCAACGCCAGCGCGGCCGATGCGACGATCAAAAGCAGGCGCCGGTCCGGCTCGCCGTGGCCCCAGGCAAGGATCGCCAGGACCGAGGCCACGCACAGAACGCCGTACACCGTCGTCGTGCCGTAGGCGGTCGCCAAGGCCGTCGCCAGCAGCGCCGGGGTCAAGACCAGCCGGGCCTGCCACGCTCGCTGCCATCCCGGCCACGAGGCCACGATGGCGACGCCCAGTGCCAGGCCCATCAGCGCATGCGCCAGGTCATGCGCCAGCAATCCCGTCGAACCGGCCCCCAGCCACGCGGCCCCCATGCCCGCCAAGGCCGCCACGACCGTTCCGAGGGAAGGCGTGCGCCCTTCGCCGACAGGCGTGGCGGCGGAGGTCTGCGGTGTCTTCCTCGGTCCGCGAGTCATAGGCAGGCCCGTCGAGATGTCATGGAATCGTCGGCGCAAGACCCTCAAGTATGCTTGGGAGAGCAGTCGGGGTCAACGTCCGGCGCCGCGGTCTCCCCTCGATGGGGCCGGCGCTCGTGCCGCGATTCGCTCGGCATGGATTGCCATGGACGCAACGACCGCGAAATCGCCGGATCACGGTGTCTTCCCGTCGTTGCCTCTGCGCACGACGCCGATGCCGGCAAGCCCGCCTGGGAGAACGACGCATGGTGCTCAGCGGCCGAGCGCCTTTTCCAGCGCCTCGGCCACGGTTCGCAGGGCCTTGATGCGGGCGTAGAGCTTGCAGTTCGCCTCGAGAATCGTCCAGGGGGCGTAGGTCGTGCTCGTCTGTTTGAGCATGTCGACGACGGCCACCTTGTACTGATTCCACTTCTCGCGGTTGCGCCAGTCTTCGTCGGTGATTTTCCAGCTCTTGTTCGGGTCGTTCTGCCGGGCCTCGAAGCGGCGAAGCTGCTCGTCGGCGTCGATCTGAAGCCAGAACTTGACGATCACCGTGCCGAACTCGGCGAGCTGGCGCTCGAACTCGCGGATCTCGCGGAAGGCCCGGCGCCACTCCTCCTCGGTGCAGAACCCCTCGACCCGCTCGACCATCACCCGCCCGTACCAAGAGCGGTCGAAAATGTTGATGTGCCCCGTCTTGGGCAAATCGCGCCAGAAACGCCACAGGTAGTGATGGGCCTTCTCGTCGGCCGTGGGCGCGGCGACGGGAATCACCTCGTAGCCGCGGGGATCGAGGCCGCGGGTCAGGCGGCGGATGTTCCCGCCCTTGCCCGCCGCGTCCCAGCCCTCGTAAACGACCACGGCCGGTATCTTCGCCTGGTACAGCTCGTGCTCGAGCCGGAAGAGATGCCGCTGCAGTCCGTCGAGTTGCTCGTCGTACGACGCGCGATCGAGCGACAGGCTCAGGTCGACCCGGTCGAGGATCGTCTGCTCGCGCAAGGGCGAATCGTCGGGCTCGGGCATGGGCGGCGTCGCGGGCTCGGGGCGCGCAGCGCGGCGGTCGAGCTCGGCCTCGACGCTCGACGCGACCGTCTCGAACACCTTCACCCGCGAAAAGCGGCCCTGGGTCGCCTCGACCACGGTCCAGGGGGCCCGGGCCGTGCTCGTCCGCTCGAGCATCGCTTCGACCGCTTCGAGCCAGCGATCGTGGTTGCGGTTCTGTTTCCACTCGGCCTTGCCGACCTTCCAGGCCGTGGCCGGGTCGCTCTCGAGGCGCTCGAAACGCTGCTTCTGCTCCTTCCCGTCGATGTGCAGCCAGAACTTGACCAGCACGGTGCCCGCGTCGGCAAGCTGCCGCTCGAACTCCTCGATCTCCTCGTAGGCTTGGCGCCACTCGTGTTCGGCGACGGTTTCCTCGACGCGTCCCACCAGCACCTGGCCGTACCACGAGCGGTCGAAGATGGCGAACTTGCCTTGCGCCGGCAGGCGCCCCCAGAATCGCCACATCCACGGGCGCCGCTTCTCCTCCTCGGTTGGCGCCGAAATCGCGTGGACCTTGAACCCGCGAGGGTCGAGCACCTGGGTCATCCGGTTGATGAGCTTGCCCTTGCCCGCGGCGTCCCAGCCTTCGAACACGACGACGACGGGGACCCCCGCGGCCCGGACGGCGCGCTGGCACGCCCCCAGGCGCACCTCCAACGCCGGAAAGACCTTTCGGTACTCGTCCTTCGAGATCTTCTTGTCGAGATCGACCAGCTCGAGCATCGCGCGCCCCTACGGGTTCGGCAGGAACGGGAAGACCTCCCGCAGCTCCTTCGCGTTCGGCCGCCGACCGTACTCGCAGATCTCGAAAGCCTCGGCATACTGCACCTTCTTGCCGGCCTCCTCGCCGTACAGCTCGATGAGCTTGTCGCGGAACCGGTTCGCCGTGCCGGCGAATCGGCGCTTGAACGACTCGCGCACCACCTTGCGGCGCTCTTCGCGCTCCGCCTCGGTCTTGGGAGCCCGCTCGGCCGAGCCTAGCGCGCCGCCCTCGATGAACTGCGATTCCATGGTCAAGAGGGCGTCGACCTTCTGGTCAATCACGTCGTCGATGGCCACCACCACGTCGGCCCGAAACGGATTGGGCCGCTCGAAGCTGTCGACCGAGTACAGGAACACGGGGTTCTTTTTCAGCGGCGGCGTATCGGGGCAGAAGAAAGGCACGGCCACCATGTAGGCCGAGTCTTGCATGAGCACGCCCGTGTAGCGGTGGTCGGGATGATAGTCGTTGGGCCGGTGGCCGATCACGACGTCCGCGTTCCAGTTGCGGATCAGCCGGGTGATGGTGCGCCGGTTCTCGAGGGTGGGCATGAGCTCCCCGTCGTGGATGTCGAGCACTTCGGTCGTCGTGCCGAGGATCTTGGCCGCCTCGAGGACCTCGGCGGTGCGTCGCTGAGCCAGGGGACCGCCGGCCATGCCCCAGTGCCCGATGTCGCCGTTCGTGACCGAGACGAGCTTGACGTGGTGCCCGGCCCGGCTCCAAAGAATGGCCGATCCGCCCGCGCGAATCTCGCAATCGTCGGGGTGGGCCCCGAAGACGATCACGCGGATCTTGCCGTCACCCTCCGCTTCGGCCGCAAGACCACTCGCGTGCAGCCCCAACGCGACGGCCGCCGCGATGCCCAACGATAGCCAATGCAGTCTGTTCATGATCGAGCCTCTCACTTGACAGGTTGCGGGACGGTTCGTCTCCGTATTCGATCCGTATTTGACCGAAACGAGCGGGCGGATTCAAGCACGCACCAGCCGCGAATCGCGGCGTGGATGCTTCGCCTAGTTCGACAGAGGGGCGGCCGCGGGAGCCTCTCGGCGCCGACCGAGGGGCAACTTCCCGCCCCCTCTACTGGCCCCTCATCCCCGTGAACGCCCGGAACGCCTCGTCGTCGGCCAGCCGCTGCGCCAGCAGCCTGTATCCTTCGCTCAGGGGATGGCTCGCGTCGGCGTAGACCTCGCTGGGCAGCACCGCGGGAATCGTGCAGGGCACGCCCCGGTCGCGAAGCCACGTCTCGGCTTCCTGCTTTCGCTGGCGGTAGACGGCCAGGCTCGCGTCGGTGAGCATGTGCTCGTTGAACGGGCCGATCACGACGAAGACCCGGTTCCCGCGCCGGCGGAGGATCTCGATCGTGCGCCGCAGCGACCGCCATTGCAGCGACGTCTCCAGCGCGACCCAATCGGGGCTGAACCGGCGAATGCCCCGTTCGGTCCAGGGCTTGGCGACGGGCTCGGGCGAGGGCGGCTCGTCGGGCGAGGGAAGGGCGAAGGTGATCCGGGCGCCCGGGTTCGCGTACGGATGCGCGATCGTCCACCGGGCCAGGTCGGCGTTGTCGAAGTAGGCGATCTCGACGTGCTTCGTCCAACCGAGAAACGGCACCGCGCGCCCCACCACGATGCCCAGCCGGCCCGAAAGCGACTCGCGGTAGCAGGGGATGCGCGGCCAGAACTGCGGCACCAAGGACGGATGGTTGAAGGTGAACTCCTTGGTCACCTGCAAGTCGTGCCGCTTCGAGCTCATCCACAGGAAGTTGCCGTGGAGAATCACGTCGCGGCCCGAGATCGCCCCGCCGTAATGCTCGACGAGGCCCGCCAGGGCAACGGGGTGGATGCCGTCGATGCCCAGATTGGCGAAGCGGTCTTCGCCCCATGCTTCGTTGAGATAGTGCGACAGGGTGCCCGCCGTGCCCACGTAGTGGCCCCACACGACCGAGTCGCCCAGCACGAGCGCCTTGTCGCGCGCACAGGCCTCGCCGAAATACCGGGCGGCCAGCCAGTAGTCGTTGCTCAGCCGGTAGGGAACGCGGTAGTCGGCACCCGCCTCGAGCGGCTCGGCGCGCCGCCATGCCGCGGGAATCAGGTGGATCGCCAGGCCGGTCAGCAGCAAGGCGACCATCCACTCGCCGGGCGAGAGCCGCACGGCGTTCGAGCTGAACGGGGCCTCGGGCTCGCCGCCAACGGTCGGTCGGTCGGATTCGGCCGGAACGGGTTTGTGCATGGTCCGCGCGGTCTCAAAACTGGAAGTAGATGAACGCCTGGTCGCTCGACGCGGCAAACAACGACACGTAAAGCAGCATGGCGGCCACGAGCCCGATCCGCACCGGGGCGGGCCGCAGAATCCATCCCGCCCTCGACTCGTGAACGTACTGGTAGATCCACACGGCCGCGATCAGGGCCAGGAGCAGAAGCGGGCAGGCCGGGTCGGCCCAGCCGAATTCGGCAATCCGCGTCAAGATCAGCCAAGCGTCGGAAAGGCTTTCGGCGCGGAAGAACACCCACGTGAGCGTCACGAACAGGAACGTGCCGGCCTGCTTCGCCAGCGCGGGCACGCGGTTGCGGTAGAAGGACGACAGCTCGAGGGTGCGCGTGGCCGAATAGCCCAGCGCGTGCAGGGCGCCCCAGACGACGAACGTCCAGGCCGCCCCGTGCCAGAGGCCCGACACGAGCATGGTCAGGCAGATGTTCCGGTAGGTGTTCCGCGTGCCGCGGCGGCTTCCGCCCAGCGGGATGTAGACGTAATCGCGGAACCAGCTCGAGAGGCTGATGTGCCACCGGCGCCAGAAATCGCCCAGCCCCGTGGCCAGGTAAGGGTTGTTGAAGTTGAGCATCAGGCGGATGCCCATTATCCGCCCCACGCCCCGCGCCATGTCGGTGTAGCCGCTGAAGTCGAAGTAGATCTGCCAGGCAAAGGCGAACGTCGCCAGGGCCAGGGCGGGCGCCTGGTGCTCGCCGGGCGAGCCGTAGATCGGATCGACGTACAGGGCCAGGTAGTCGGCCAGGGCCACCTTCTTGAAAAGCCCCACCACGAACAGCGACAGCCCGTCGGCTACGTCGGCCATCGCGATCCGCGGCTCCCGCTGCAACTGCGGCAGCAGGTTCTTCGCCCGCTCGATCGGACCCGCCACAAGCTGCGGGAACAGCGACACGAACGTGGCGTAGCGCACGAAGCTCGGCTCCCGATCGACGTTGCCCCGGTAGAAGTCGATCGTGTAGCTCATCGACTGGAACACGTAGAACGAAATGCCCACGGGCAGCAGCACGTCGGGCATGGGAACCTCGTAAGGCAGGCCCAGCCAGATCAGCAGGGAGTTGACGTTGCCGGCGACGAACTCGCCGTACTTGAAAAAGCCCAAGAGCCCGAGGTTGTTCACCAGGCTCGCGACGAGCCAGGGCGCCCTGCGCCGGCTTCGCGACATGCCGATCACCGCGAAATAGTCGACCGACGTCGACCAGACGATCAGCAGCAGATAGAGCGGGTTCCACCACCCGTAAAAGACGTATGAGGCCAGAAGCAGCCAGGGGGTGCGCAGCCGGGTTCCCTTGATCGCCAGGTAGACCGGATAGAAGACCAGGAAGAAGAGGGCAAACGTCCAGGTGTGAAACAGCATCGACGGGTCTGCTACGTGTCTATTCCAGGAGGATGCGAAGATGGGCCTCGACCGAATCGGCCAGCCCCGCCCGATCATACCCTCCTTCGAGAACCGACACCAGCCGGCCCCGGCAGCAGCGGTCGGCAATCCCGCGCACCGACCGGGTCAACCCGGCAAACCCCCCGGCCGTGACTCGCATACCGCCCAGCGGATCGTGCTCGTGGGCGTCGAATCCGGCCGAGACGAGCACGAAATCGGGGTCGAAATCGAGGGCGGCCGGCACGAGGCTCTTGTCGACGGCCTCGCGGAACGCGCGATCGCCCGAGCCGGCCGGCAGGGGAACGTTGATCGTCAGCCCCAGGCCCTCACCCGACCCCCGCTCGTCGCGCGTTCCCGTCATGGGATAGAACGGATACCGGTGCACGCTGAAATAGAGCACCGAGCCGTCGTCGTAAAAGGCGGCCTGCGTGCCGTTGCCGTGATGCACGTCCCAATCGACGATGAGGATCCGCCGCAGCTTGTGCTTCTTTTGCACATAGCGCGCGGCGACCGCCACGTTGTTGAACAGGCAGAAGCCCATGGCCCGATCGCGCAGCGCATGGTGCCCCGGCGGGCGCACCGCGCAGAAGGCGTTCCGGATCTTGCCCTCCATCACGGCGTCGACCGCCGCCAGCACGCCCCCGGCCGCCAGAAGCGCCGCCTCGTACGAGTCGGGCGAGATCGGTGTGTCGGGCGAGTCCATGTACCGCACGCCCTGCTCGCAGTTTCTCTTGACCCGGTCGACGTACTCGGGCGTGTGGATCGTGGCGAGCCACTCGAGCGCGGCCGCCCTGGGCTCGATGCGCACGAGTCGCCCCAGCAGGCCCGACGCCTCGAGCCCCTCGACGATCGCGGTCAGGCGCTCGGGTCTTTCGGGATGTGTCCCGCCCGTGTCGTGGGCGAGGTACACGTCGCTGTAGACCAGCCCCGTCGCGCCGGCCGGTTGGTGCTTGGCGGATGGTTCCACGGCGTTCTCCTCGAAAGTCCATGTGCGACGGGCCGGCAGCCGAGCTCGGCTTGGTGCGACCGCGCCCGGCGCGGGCCGGCCGAATTCGCGGCTTTGCAGTTTTGGGGAGGGACGCGAAGCGTCCAACTTCGGTTCCCACGCGGAAGCGTGGGAACCAGCATGAAGCGGCCAACTTCGGTTCCCACGCGGAAGCATGGGAACCCGTATACGGCTCGGCCCCTTCGGGGCGGAGCTATTCGTCGCGCGCCGCGGACGGCTTGCGCACGCAGCGCAACCCGATGGCGTCGCGCGCAAAACAGGCGTCGGCAAAACCGGGGTCTTCGCCCACGCGCCGGGCCGAGCGGCAGCCGTCGGCGCTCGAATTCCACGCGCCGCCCCGAAGCACGTATTGCTCGCCCTCGGCGGGCCCTCGCGGGTTGTCCGCCGCGCTGCGCGCGTAGTAATCCTCGCCGTACCGATCGTTGCACCACTCGGCCACGTTGCCGTGCATGTCGAAAAGGCCCCAGGCGTTGGGCTTCTTCCGCCCGACCGGCTGGCTCTTCTTCGAGGCGTTCTCGGCGTACCAGGCATGCTCGGCAAGCGCGGCGGGATCGCTGCCAAAGCCGTACTCGCCCCGCGAACCGGCCCGGCAGGCGTATTCCCACTCGGCCTCGGTGGGAAGCCGATACCCGTCGGCCTCGAAATTGCACTCGCCCGTCTCCTCGTCGTAGCACGGTTCGAGCCCCTCGGCGCGCGACCGCACGTTCGCGAACAAGGCGGCCATGTCCCAACGGATCATCTCGACGGGCCGGTCGGGCCCCTTGAAGTGCGACGGATCCGGGGCCAGCCATTCGCTCTGGCCCGCCAGCCGGGCCCACTGCTCCTGGGTGACCTCGTACCGATCCATGTAGAAGCCGTCGAGGGCCACTTCGTGCACGGGCCTCTCGTCGGTCTCGCCCGCGTCGCTTCCCATGCGGAAGCGGCCGGCCGGAATCCAGACCATCTCGATGCCGCCTTCCGTCACGATCGTCTCGCGCTGCGACGGCCGCGGGCCCGCGTCGCTCGCGCCCGTGTCGCCCGGCAGATCGGCCGAGCACCCCGCCAGCAGCACGAGTGCCCCGAGCCCCACCGCCGCCCCGATCCTGCAACCCAACGTAGCCATAAACGCCGCCTCCGTCTTTGTCGCCGAACGTCGCCATTGTAGGCCGGCAACGGCCGGGTCCGCAATGCGTAAGGCGTCTGACGGAGGCGTGTTGTTTGGGCCCTGGCATCACCGCAGCGCAGATCGACACCCCGTTGCGTGCCAATGTCGGCCAGGGCGAGTTGGTCAACGGCGCGGCGGCCCGATGCAACGACGGAAGTGCGCAGCGCGAGCCGCAACCGCACCTTGTCGCGGAACGCTCGCATCGTTTATCCGCGACGCCGTGCGCGGTGGACGCTAATGCGACGGCTTTCCCGCCTCGCGCTGCGCCACGACCGGACCGCGGCGCGGGCCGAGGGCGAAGGCCAGCCAGCCGTCTTCGATCTCGAACTGGGTCACTTCGACGTTGTCGAAGCGGGGATCGGTGCCGACCAGCTCGGGCAGCACCTGCCAAGGGTTCTGCTTCGAGAACGTCTTGCAGAAGATCGTTCGCAGGGCGATCTCGGCTCGGGCCCGGCCGATGAGCTCGACGATCCCGTCGCGTGCCAGCTCGGCCGATCGTCCCTGGAATTGGGGGCGGTAGTGGGCGCGCACCCGAAAATCGTCCCAGCGCTGCGATCCGCGAGCCAGTCGGGCGATCGACAGCTCGATGCAGAGCCGGCCGTCGCGGCAATGGACACGGACCGCGTCTTCGTCGGCGAAGGTGATCGTGACGTCGTCGCGCCCGGGATCGTCTTCGAGCATTTCGGGGCGATGGAATGCCTCGGCCAGGCGCTGGCGCACCTCGGCCGGGGTGAAGGTTCCGCCGTTCAGATCGAGCCGCTCGACCGCGTTGCTGAGGGCCGACTCGTGGATCTGGCAACTGGCCAAGCTGTCGGAGGGGGCCCAGGGGCGGGGCGTGTCGCCCGCCAGTTGCTCGTCGGCGGCCAGGCGGAGCCGCATGGTCATGCGCTGCTCGGTCGTCGAAGCCTCGATCATCTTGGGCCCAAGCGACAGCTTGGCCAGCGGTTGGAACAGACGCTCGTGCAAGCGGGCGTTGAGCTGGCCCAGGCGCATGTCGGCCTCGTCGTCGATCTGGCGGGTCGCCTTGGCCGCGACCTTGCGCTGGACGTCGCGGGTCATCTCGGGACGGCTCTTCCGGTGCTGCGACTCGGCGATGTCGCGCACGACCGCGTTGACGATGGGGATCGGGTCGAGCGACGTGTGCACCGCGCGAAGCCGGATCTCGTTGTCGACCGCGACCTGGACCGGACGGGTCCGCAGGCCGAAGGTGCCCAGCTCCATCTCCTTCAAGGCCAGATAGGTCGACTGGCTGTCGTTGTAGAACGTGGCCGGGCCGCTGGTCGAGCTGGTCAGGGCCGACACGCGCCCACGGATTTCCAGCGCCAGGCGAAGCCGGCTCGGGTCGGGGATCATGCGAACGCCGACCTCGGTGTAGGTGACACTCTGGCCGCGGACCGGCCGGCCCAGCACCTTCTCGTCGACTAGGTGGTAGTCGGGCTCGCGGTCGGGCATGAGCTGGTCGAGCAAATCCTCCGCGACGGCGATCCGCACGTTCGCGTTGCGATAGTGCTTTTCGAGGCGGCGTCCCACCTCCTGAAGCTCCGGCCTCGGCGAAAGGACCAACCCGGTCACCGCCTCGGCAAGGGGCCTCGCCTCGCTCGGCAGCCGGCTGCTTTCGTACGCTTCGAGGCGGTCGAGCAGAACGGCCAGCTCGATCGGCGGGTCGGCCCAGACCTGCAACTCGGCCCGCAGCTCGGCCACCGGGCCTTGCTCGACGAACGCGCGCTGGCGATCGTCCATCCCGGGTCGAATCAGCCGCTGCAGGATGCGGCGGGCCAGCCGCCGATGCTCGCCGGCATCGTCGTGAGCGCGCCGCGCGGCCAGACGCTCCAGGGCGTCGAGCCCGAGGTAGCTCTGCCACTGGCGACCCGTTTCGGAATCGCGCGTCAGCGAACGGATTCGCGCCACACAGGCCAGAAGCCGTTTCGGATCGCACTGGCGCGGGCTCTCGATTCGCGTCCAGGGACCCCCGGCCGCCAGCACGGCCTCCCACACGGCCAGACGCCGAGCCAAGGCGTGGTGGGTCGCTCGTAGCCTGGCCAGAGCCGTCTCGTCGGGCAGAAGTCGCCCGATGCCGTAGGCCTCCTGGCAAAGGTCGCCCAGGCGATGAACCGCGGCCAGGGCGCCGCGGCAGGAGTGAGACGACGCGGCCGCGTCGAATTGCCTCAACTGCTGCTCGACACGCGCCGCCCACGAGGCCGTTGCGCTCGCCTCGCCAAGGGCCTCGAGTTGATCGAACAAGGCGACCGGCTCGGGCCACCGGCTGTTCCATCGCGGCGATGGCTCGATCCGATCCGGCGCGTCCGACGCGTCGTCTTCTGGCGCGGCGACCGGGTGCGGCTCGCTGACGGGCGACTCGGTCGCCAGCCATTCCTCCGCCGGCACCTCGCTTTCGACCACGTCGTCGAGCGGCGCCTCGATTTCGTGGCCTTCGTCGTCCTCGTCCTCTCCGCGCAACGGGAACAAGGCGTCGGGTTGGATCCACTCGGTTGCGTCCAGCCCGTCGAACGGATTCAACGCCAGGCTCGGGGCGGGCGCCGCGACGACAGCGACCGGCCCGCGCGCGAGTGTTCGCGGGGGCTCCGACGGCGCGGGCGCCGGAAGGAAGTCGACGCGTTTCTCGGGGGCGAGCAGGTCGCCGGCCGTTTCAGCGGCGAGAAGGCCCACGCCCGCATCGTCGACGGTCGGAAGCGGCAACGCCTCGAAAAGCCCTGCCCGGCTCTGGCGCCCCGGCGCCGCGAGGGACCTCGGGGCTCGGCTTTGAAGGACATTGATCTCGTCGTCGGCCGAGAGGTCGTTCATCCCCTGCCACGCCCGAGGACCGGACACCGCGAGGAAGAACAAACCCACCAACACGCAGAGAAATGGCCACGCGGGTTCGTGACGCTGCCGAATCATTGCTTACTTCTCCCGATCCTCTCCGTCCTCTCCAAGACATGGCGCAACATGGTCGAAGCGTGGGTATCATCAATGATGATCGGTGTTTGTAAGCAGACGAGTGCAACGTGAATGCCCAGAAGGCCCCCCAAGGGCAACAGGTGCGGCGACCCGGCCGATATGGGGCTCTGTGCGCGTTGAGCCGACTTCAAGGGGCAAGAAGAAGAACGAAGCGGGGAGCCTTGGGCAGGAACGGAAGGCCCTCTATTGAGCCGTGTCGTCATTCGCCACGAGCACGGTATCGTCGTGCTCGTAGCCGGGGGCACAGCAACAGAGGAATCGCAATACGCCCGTGCCCGTGTTGGTGATCTGGTGGACGGCGCCCGGGGGGATCGCGACCGCGTCGCCTGCGGCAACCACTCGGGTCTCGTCGGCCACGCGCATCAAACCTCGACCCTCGAGGAGATAGTAAATCTCTTCGGTCTTTTCGTGATAATGGGGGGTTGTCTTTCCCGCCGCGGGCAGCCTGGCCTCGGCCAGAGTTTGGTTGCGAATGCACGAATTCCGGTGGGCCAGCAGCTCCCGGATTTCGGACCCGTCCTTGGTGATGAACGGCTCGACGCGGTCGATGTTCTGAATATCCACGGTTCTTTCTCCCACGATGCGGCGGATCGGCCCTCCACGGAATGGGTGGTCAACGAGTCGCCAAGCGCGGCTTGGCCAGGATCGTTCCCCGCTCGTCTTCGACGCGGCGGCACGACAGGGAGCGTTTGCCGACTTCGCCATTCTGCTCGACCATCGCGTGGAGTCTCTGTGTCACGTCGGGCGTGCGGGGCTCACGGCCGAAACACTCGTCGCCGATCGACTCGATCGCCGGGTGCTTAAGGTGCACCTCGGCAACGACAATCGCGACGAACCCGGTGCGGAGATTTTGAGCGGTGTGCGAGCCTTCCATCTCCGAGCGTTGCCGACTATCCTGGAGCGTTTCGATTCCCATTCGACCCATATTCTAGCCCCCGCTTGGACAGGCACCATACCATGGAGCGGACGCTCATCTTGCTGAAACCCGACTGCGTACAACGGCGGCTGGTCGGCCGCGTGCTGGCACGATTCGAAGACAAGGGCTTCAACGTCGTGGCCATGAAGCTCATGCGGGTGACCTCCGAATTGGCCCGGCGGCACTACGCCGAACACGTCGAGAAAGACTGGTATCCGGGCCTGGAGGGTTTCATCACGGGCGGGCCGCTCGTGGCCGCCGTGGTCGAGGGGCCCGAGGCGATCCGCGTCGTCCGCGACATGGTGGGCCCGACCAACGGCCTTCAGGCCCCTGCGGGGACCATCCGCGGCGACTTCAGCTCCAGCCGGCAGATGAACCTCGTGCACGCCTCCGACGGGCCCGAGGCCGCCGAGCGGGAGATCGACGTCTTTTTTTCCGCCGACGAGATCCACGCCTACGAACCGACCTTGCGACCCTGGCTGCTGGCTGCCGACGAGGGATAGCCCCGCGTGGTGGTTGCCTTCGCGTCGCGCTGGGTCATTCCCGGCCGAGCCGGCCGGCGGGAGTCTCGGCCCGGAGTTCCTCGATCATGTCGCGCGTGGCGGTTTCGGCCGCCTCCTGCCATCGCGACGAGCCGAACCGCTCGGCGTAACGGCCTCGCCGGAAGGCGAAGATGATCCCCCGCGAGTTGTTGATGATGGCCCCGCCGCCCCGCGCGTCGAAGGCGGCGCCCACGTCGGCCGCCGTGCCGCCTTGGCTGCCGTAGCCGGGAACCAGCAGAAAAGCGTGGGGCATGGCCGCGCGCAGCTCGGCGAGCTGCGCGGGATAGGTGGCCCCGACCACGGCCCCAACCGCCCCGTAGCCGCAGGCGCCGGCGGTCTGCGCCGCCAGCCCCTCGACGTGCTCGGCCACGTGGCGGTACACGGGCCGTCCGTCGGCCACGAGATCCTGGAACGCCCCGCCGCCCGGATTCGAGGTCTTCACGAGAACGAAGATCCCGGCCCCTCGCTCGACGGCCACCTCGACGAATGGGGCGAGGCTGTCGTCGCCCAAGTAAGGGCTTACGGTCGTGGCATCGGCGCCCCACGGGCCGTCGCGGCCGAGGAGACCTTGGGCGTAGGCCACCGCCGTCGAGCCGATGTCGTTTCGCTTGGCGTCGAGAATGACCAACAGGCCGTTCTGCCGGGCGTAGCGAACGACCTCGCCTAGCACCCCCATTCCAGGTGGCCCCAACTGCTCGAAGAAAGCCGCCTGGGGTTTCACGGCGCCGACCAGGGGCGCGACCGCGTCGATTACGCCGAAGCAGAACGCGCGGCATGCCGCGGCCCGCTCGTCGATGCCGGCCTGTTGCGCACGGGGCAAGATCGTCTCGGGCAGCATTTCCGCTCGGGGGTCCAGGCCGACCAGGACCGGGGTACGGCGGGTTTTCAGGGCCGCGTCGAGTCGATCGGCGAAGTGGAACACAAGGCGATTCCTTGGGGCAGGTCCGTGTCGGCCGCCGTCCCAACGGGCCGGCGATGCCGCGTATTATGTTCCCGATCCGACGCGATTGCCAAGTCGCCGCCGCGGGATCTCTCGCCGAAATGGCCCCGCGGCGCGATTGTTCGATCCCAAGGGCTTTGTTATAGTTGAGGGTTCTCCGATGGCCTGCGGGAGCCCCTCGCAAGAGCGGGGCCGGGCGAACGGAGCATCACTCGAACAACGCTTCGAGGCGGTTCTCGGGCTGGGAGTTCCGGATCGCGCGATCCACCGTCCCGGGAAGAGCCTCATGCGACCGGACGTCTCAGAAACATATGATGGTCAACCGAAACCTGATTCGAGGGCTCGATCTTACCGAGGAAGAGTGGCAGCAGGAGCTCGAGGCGGCCCTGGAAGGCACGCCGCCGGAAGACATCGACTGGGGGGGCGACGAGGTCGCCGTCAACCAGATCGTTCCGGGCAAGGTCCTCCGCGTCGAAGGCGACTATGTGCTGGTCGACGTGGGCTACAAGAGCGAAGGCCTGATCCTGCGGCACGAGTGGGAGGAAGACGAAGAGCCCCCCGCGCCCGGCCAGAAGATCGAGGTCCTCATCGAAGACATCGAGGACTTCGCCGGGCCGCAAGACGACGCCCGGGGCATGATCGTCCTCAGCAAACGCAAGGCCGAGAAGATCCAGGCCTGGCAAAAGGTGATGGAGAACGTCAAGGAGGGCGACGTCGTGACCGGCGTGGTCACGCGCAAGATCAAGGGCGGCCTGCTGGTCGACATCGGAGTCAACGTGTTCCTGCCCGCCAGCCAGGTCGACATCCGCCGCCCCTCGGACATCGGCGACTACATCGGACGGACGGTCCAGTGCATCGTGCTGAAGATCGACGAGTCGCGGCGCAACATCGTGGTCAGCCGCCGCGCCCTGATCGAGGCCCAGCGCGAGGTGACGAAGAAGCAACTGCTCGCCGAACTCGAGGTGAACCAGGTCCGCAAGGGCGTGGTGAAGAACATCGCCGAGTTCGGCGCCTTCGTCGATCTGGGCGGCATCGACGGCCTGTTGCACATCACCGACATGAGTTGGGGCCGCATCAATCATCCGTCCGAGATGGTCTCCATCGACCAGGAGATCGAGGTCGTCATTCTCCACATCGACCACGAGAAGGAGAAGATCGCCCTGGGGCTGAAGCAGAAGACGCCGAGCCCCTGGGAGAACGTCGAAGAGAAGTACCCGATCGGCTGCCAGGTCCGCGGCACGGTGGTCAACGTGATGAGCTACGGGGCCTTTGTCAAGCTCGAAGAGGGCATCGAAGGTCTGGTCCACATCAGCGAGATGTCGTGGACCAAGCGAATCAGCCATCCCAGCGAGCTCGTGCAGATCGACGATGAAATCGACGTGCGGGTCTTGGGCATCAACAAGGAGAAGCAGGAGATCTCGCTGGGCATGAAGCAGACCCAGGAAAACCCCTGGGATCACGTGGCCGAACGCTATCCGCCCGGCACCGACGTGGCCGGCACGGTCCGTAACCTCACGAACTACGGGGCGTTCATCGAGATCGAGGAGGGCATCGACGGCCTGCTCCACGTCAGCGACATGTCGTGGACCCGCAAGATCAGCCATCCCAACGAGGTGCTCGAAAAGGGGCAGTCGATCGACTGCAAGGTGCTGTCGGTCGACCAGGATCGCCGCCGCATCGCCCTGGGGCTGAAGCAGCGATCGGAGGATCCCTGGGAACGCGACATCCCCGGCAAGTACGAGCCGGGGCAGATCGTCACGGGCACGGTCACGAAGATCACCAACTTCGGCGTGTTCGTCGGGCTCGAGAACGGGCTCGAGGGGCTGTTGCACATCTCCGAGCTGGCCGACCACAAGGTCGAGAACCCGGAAGACGTCGTGCAGGTCGGCGAGCAGATCGAGGTGAAGATCCTGCGGGTCGACCCCGACGAGCGGAAGATCGGGCTGTCGCGCAAGCGCGTGGAATGGGCCGAGGAGGCCGAAGCGGCCCAGGCGGACACCGGAGCGTCGTCGGCTCCGGCGCAGCCTCCCGTGGAACTCAAGGGGGGCGTCGGCCGCAGCAGCGGGCCCTTGATCGCCCCCATCGTCAGGGAGCCGCGCGACAAGCCGGCCGACGCATCGCCCGAGGCGGGCGAGTCGGAAAGCCCGAACGAAGGGTCGGGCGACGCGTCGCCCCCCGGCGCCGAGGAGGAGCAAGGGCGGTAATTCGGCCTTGGCCCCTGGAACAATCGTGATTTCCCGCGCGACCCCGCCGGTGTTTGCCGGCGGGGTCGCTGCTTCTGGCACGGCCCGAAACTTGGGCACATCCGGCTCACCTTGTCGCCCGCAGGCTTCGGTGCAGAAGGCCTCCGGTGCGCGTCGATAGTGGTGACTGTCACTCCCACCAGGTCTCCCGCTATCGCTACACCACACCGATGGGCAACGCACAATCGACGCAATCCGCTTCCTCCGTGCAATCTCCTTTGGAGACGTATCTCCGGGAAATCAACGAGACCCCGCTGCTCTCGCCGGAGGACGAGCAGGAGCTGGCCCTGGCCATCGGCGACGGCGACGTCCAGGCCCGCGATCGCATGGTGCGCGCCAACCTGCGGCTCGTGGTCAACATCGCCCGCGGCTACACCGGAAAGGGCCTGGGGCTCCAAGACCTCATCGAAGAGGGCAACCTCGGGCTGCTCCGCGCCGTCGAGGGTTTTGACCCCGCCATGGGCACCCGCTTCTCGACCTATGCGAGCTACTGGATCAAGCAATCGATCAAGCGGGCTCTGATCAACACGGCCAAGACGATCCGCATCCCCGCCTACATGGTCGAGCTGCTCTCGAAATGGCGCCGAGCCAGCACGCGCCTGGGCGAAGAGCTCGGGCGCACGCCCACCCCCGAAGAGGTCGCGCGCGTCCTCGGCCTGCCCCGCAAAAAGCTGCCCATCATCAAGAAGGCCATTTGCATCTATAACCTGACCCCGCAGACCGACCAGGCGGAGGCCGGGTGGTCGCTGGGCGAGATGGTGATGGACGAAAGCGCTCGCAGCCCCGACGAAGAGTTGCTCGAACACGACAACCTCACCCACGTGCTGCGGCAACTGGAAGTGATGGATCAACGCGAGGCCACGGTGCTGCGCATGCGGTTCGGACTCGACGACGAAGAGCCCCGCACGCTGAAGGAAATCGGCGAGTCGCTCGGCCTGACGCGCGAACGCGTCCGCCAAATCGAAACCGAAGCGCTCCGCAAGCTGGCCGACAGCCTCGAAGGACCCGTGACGTAAAGCCTAGTCGCGCGCGACGTAGTCGACCACGAGGACCTTTTCCAGACGCGGCTTCAACAGGCCGACGAACTCTCGGTGCGCGGGGTGAGGCAGATAGGCTTCCCGCCCCTTCGCGTCGTCGAACGTCACCAGAAAACAGTGCGTGAACCCGTCGGCCAGCCCCTCGGGACTGTTGTTCGTCCCCCACTCGAAGCCGACGACGGCCGGAATCCGCGAGGGCAGGGCCCGAAAGGCGTCTTCCAGCTCCTTGACTTGGGCGGGCGTAGTGCCCTCCTTGAACTGGAGCAACACCACGTGGCGCAGCTTGCCCAGGTTCGGGTCGCGGGCCTTCTTCTCCTCGCACACGGTGGCGTTGACGGCCAGGCCGCACAGAACCGCGAGAATCGTTGCCGCGAGCAGCAGGCGTTTCATGATGAGGGGCTCCAAGCGTGGGGGCTCTGGGGAGGTTCGTCGGCTCGCAGTATACTGGAGGGTCCCGCCCGGCACAAACCGCCGCCGGCCGCTTTGCGTCGGGGCGGGCCGGTGCGTCGACCGCCCCGATCCCTCCCACGCCGGCAGGAGACCGACTCGATGTCCCCACCGGACCAATTGGACCTCGCCGATTACATCCGATCGATTCCCGACTTTCCCAAGCCGGGCATCCTGTTCCGCGACATCACGCCGCTGCTGGCGTCGCCCCGGGCGCTGCGCTACGCCGTCCAGCGGCTGGCCGACCGGTTCCGCCAACGCAAGATCGACCTCGTGGCCGCCGCCGAGGCCCGGGGATTCCTGCTCGCGGCGCCCCTGGCCCTGGAGCTCGACGCCGGCCTGGTGCCGATTCGCAAGGCGGGAAAACTGCCCTTCGACACGGTCTCGCACCGCTACGACCTCGAGTACGGCACCGACACGCTGGAGATCCACGTCGACGCGATCCCCCGCGGGGCCGACGTGCTCGTGGTCGACGATCTCCTGGCAACCGGGGGAACCGTCGAGGCATGCTGCCGGCTGGTCGAAAAGGCGGGCGGCAAGGTGGCCGCCTGCGCCTTCCTCGTCGAGCTGGCAGCCCTGGGTGGGGCCGCGCGCATCGCCGAATACGAGCACGTGAGCCTGATCCGGTACGATTGACGGGAACACTGCCCTTCCATCGAACCGAGGCTCCGCTTCTCGGCCGCCCCGACAACCGGCACAATCCGCACAACCCGTCCCCGCGTCGAGGCATTTCGCCGGTCGGGCCCAAGGTTGGTGCGCGGAGCGCCGCGGCGCGCTACGATATTGCAGTCGAGTAGGCAACGTTGTCGACCACGGGTTGTGCGAGGAGTCTCCCGGATGTTGCACCGGTATTGGGCGTTCGTTCTGTTCGGCGCGATGATCGTAGGGGGATGCTTTCCCGCTTCGGCGGCCGGCGCGTGGCCTCGGGCCCTGTGGTTCAAGCCCCAACCGCCCGAACCGCGCATGCGCGCCGTCGAGCCCCTGCGATGGTACCAGCCGCACGAGGGCGCCCTCGACGTGCCCACCTATCGCTGGGGACATTTCGGCGTCCCGCCCCGCACGAGCTCGAGCCACCAGCACGGCTACCACAACGACTACAAGCAGTGGACCTGTCGCCACGGACTCTGAGACACCCGCGCGCCACAAGCTCCGCCGGACGGACGAGGGCTCAGAGATCGGCGAGGCCCGTGATACCGGGCCGAGGCAAGGGGTAGTTGCCGGTCTCGTCGGGAAGCGTCGGGGGCTCCGTCTCGAAGCTCGTCGCGTCGGGCGACGGGCCGTACTCGAGATCGGCGTTGTAGGCGTCGTCCCAGTGGATCGCCTTGCCCGTGTAACAGGCCATCTGGCCCAACACGCCGATCATCGTGCTGCCGATCATGTGGTAGCCGCTGTTGAGCGGCTTGCCCTGGCGGACCGCGTCGATCAGGGCCTTCTGCTCGGCTTCGTAAGGGTTGTTGTCGGGGCCTTCGTAGCGCCAGGGGGTCTCGCCCTCGAATCGGGGGCGGTGGCCCAGGTGGCAGATGCCCTTGCTTCCGAGGATGACGTCGCTCGAATTGTTGTAGCAGCCGGCCTGCGTCCGGCAGAGGGCGTACAGGCGCGTTCCGCTCTCGTATTCGTACACGGCCGTGTGGTGATCAAACATGTCGCCGTACTGCACGCCGAACGACGAGGAGCGCCCGGCCAACCCGAAGCACCACTTGGGCATCTCCTCCTTGAGGATCCACGAGGCCCGGTCGACGTTGTGCACCAGCGATTGGGGAACGTCGTCGCCCGAAAGCCAGCGGAAGTGATACCAGTTGTAGAAGTGGTACTCGGTTTCGGTCAGCCCGGGGTCGCGGTCGTACACGCGGTAGGGCGCCCGCAGGAACATCGACTGGATGGCCACGACGTCGCCGATCTGTCCGTCGTGGATGCGCCGGACCGCTTCCTGCCATCCGGCGTGGAACCGGCTTTGCAGGCCCGAGACGATGCTCAGGCCCTTCTGCGCGGCGCGATCGCAGACGGCCTTGGCCCGCCGCACGCCCACGGGATCGATGGCGTGGGGCTTCTCGACGAACACGTGCTTGCCCGCCTCGATCGCCGCCTCGGAGTACATGGGGTGGAACTTCGAGGCGCAGGCGATCAGCACGACGTCCGAAGCGTCGATCACCTTGCGGTAGCCGTCGAACCCGACGAAGCAGTGCTCGTCGTCGACCGCGACCTGGTCGGGAAACTGCTTCTCGAGGTTTATGCGGCTGGCCTGAAGCCGGCTGTCGAAGACGTCGCATATTGCCGCGAGCTTCACGTCGGGGCCGGCCTTGAGGGCCTGAGCCGCGGCCCCCGCGCACCGGCTGCCGGCGCCGATCATGCCGATCCGGATCGTCGGGTCGCCCGCCGCGTGGGCGCCGCGAGCCACCGACACGGCGGCGGCCGCGCCGGCGACCGATCGCTTGAGGAACTCACGTCGATTGGCCGAGGGGGCCGCTTTGTTCTGAGACGCCATGGCAGATTCTCCGGGGAATATTCGTGAAGGCCGCTCCCTTTTTCCCAGACGGAAGCGGCCGCGTCAAGCGGACGGAGAAGCGCTTTCGCCTCGGCGAGACTTGCCGTGTCGTTCGATTGTCGCTCAAGGGGGTCGTGAGTAAACTGAAGGCGGAGCGTCCCACCGGTCGGCACCAACTCGGGTCGGGAAAAAGGTCCCTTGCGATTCCGGGCTTGCCGCAAGCCGGGGCGCGGCCGGTCGCGACTCGATCGTTAGTTCCATCGCCCCGGCTCGTACGAGTCCGAACCGAATGACGGCCATTTTGGGAATTTCCGCCTTCTACCACGATTCGGCGGCCGCCGCGGTGGTCGACGGCCGGATCGTCGCCGCCGCCCAGGAAGAGCGTTTCACCCGCGTCAAGCACGACCACCGGTTCCCCCAGCATGCGATCGACTACTGCCTCGAAACGGCCGGCCTTTCTCCCGAGCGGCTCGACTACGTCGTCTTCTACGACAAGCCGCTGCTGAAGTTCGAACGCCTTCTCGAAACCTACCTGGCCTTCGCACCGGTGGGTTTCCGATCGTTTCGCAGCGTGATTCCTTCGTGGCTCCACCAGAAGCTCCACGTGCCGCGCGAGATCGGCAAGGGCCTCGGCGGCCGCTACCGGCGGCGCTACGTCTTCGTCGAGCACCACCAGTCGCACGCGGCCAGCGCCTTCTTCCCGTCGCCCTTCGACGAGGCCGCCATCCTCACGCTCGACGGGGTGGGCGAGTGGGCCACCGCCAGCTTCGGCGCCGGCCGGGGCAACCGGATCGCGCTGGAAGGCGAGCTTCGCTTCCCCCATTCCCTGGGCCTGCTCTATTCGGCGTTCACCTACTTCTGCGGATTCGAGGTCAACTCGGGCGAATACAAGCTGATGGGCCTGGCCCCTTACGGCGAACCCAAGTACGTCGGGCCGATTCTCGAGAAGCTCATCGACCTGAAGCCCGACGGCTCGTTCCGGGTCGACCAGTCGTACTTCCGCTACGGCCAGGGACTGCGCATGACCTCGCCCAAGTTCGACCGGCTCTTCGGCGGACCGCCGCGCAGGCCCGAGGCCCCCTTGACCGAGCGGGAGATGGACCTGGCCGCCTCGATCCAGAAGGTGACCGAAGCGATCATGCTGCGCGCGGCCCGGCACGTGCACCGAAGAACCGGGCTGGCGAACCTCTGCCTGGCCGGCGGCGTGGCCCTGAACTGCGTGGGCAACGGCCGCATCCTGCGCGAAGGGCCGTTCGAGAACCTTTGGATCCAGCCGGCGGCGGGCGACGCCGGCGGGGCCCTCGGCGCGGCGCTGTTCGTCTGGCATCAGCTCCTCGGCCATCCCCGGCCGCCCGTCGACGGCGACCGGCAGCAGGGGTCGCTCTTGGGGCCCGAGTTCTCGGAGGACCGGATTCGCTCGTTCCTCGACGCCCGCGGCGCCGCCTACCGGCAACTGGCCGATTGCGACCTCTACGATTACGTGGCCGGGCTGCTCGCCGACGAGAAGGTCGTCGGCTGGATGCAGGGACGCCTCGAGTTCGGCCCCCGCGCCCTGGGCAGCCGAAGCATTCTGGGCGACGCTCGAAGCCCGGCCATGCAGTCGGTGCTGAACTTGAAGATCAAGTTCCGCGAGTCGTTTCGCCCCTTTGCTCCGGCCGTGCTGCGCGAGCGGGCGAGCGAATACTTCGACGTGCGCAACGGCGAAGACAGTCCCTACATGCTGCTCGTCGCCCCCGTCGCCCCGTCGAAGCGCCTGGCCGGCGCCGACGCGGGGGCGACCGGCCTCGACAAGCTCCGCGTGATCCGCTCCCAGGTGCCCGCCGTGACCCACGTCGATTACTCGGCCCGGCTGCAAACCGTCGACGAGTCGCGGCACGGGCCGTTCTACCGGCTCCTCAAGGCGTTCGAATCGAAGACCGGCTGCCCCCTGGTGATCAACACCAGCTTCAACGTGCGCGACGAGCCCATCGTCTGCTCGCCCGACGACGCCTACCGCTGCTTCATGGCCACCCACATGGACGCCCTGGTGATGGGCCGCTTCGTGCTGCACAAGGACGACCAGCCGGGCGGCGGCGAACGTCGGGCCATGCGGCATCTCGAGCGGTACGGGTCGCGAAAAACTACGGTCCTGGCGGCCGACACCGCGTCGCCCCTGGGCCTGATCCGGATCGATCCGAATCCCTCTCGGCGGCAATTGGCCCTGTTCGGCCTCGCCTGGCTCGTGCTGTTCGGCGTGATCGGGGCGATCGTGCTGCGGGCAACCGGGGCGACTCGGGCCGCTTCGGTGCTGTGGACTCTGGCGGCCGTCGTGCCGGCGGTCGGCTGGGTGCGCCCGCCCGTCATGCGGATCGCCTACCTTGCGCTTTCCTACGCCAGCTATCCCGTCGCGCTGGGGATCTCCCATGGCGTGCTGGCGATGATCTACTATCTTGTGTTGACGCCCGTGGGCCTGATTATGCGCCTGGTGGGCTACGATCCCATGAATCGACGCTTCGACCCCGAGGCCGACACGTATTGGAGCCCTCGGCAGGAGACGGAGGACGTCGATCGGTACTTCCGCCAGTTCTGAATGAAGAAGCCGGCATCTTTTCGGAGCACATCCCATGTCGAACGAGCCGACCGACCACCGCCAGGGCGAAGGCCCAACCTCGGAATTCGAGCGCATGGCCGGCCAGACGCAACCCGGCCTTCTGGCCGAGTTCGTCGATTTCCTGCGGCACAACAAGAAATGGTGGTTGACGCCGATCATCCTGGTGCTGGTGCTGTTCGGCGCGCTGGTGATGCTGAGCGGATCGGGAATGCTGCCGTTCATCTATCCCCTGTGACCCGCCCCGAGCTTCGCGTTCCTCCGGCGGCCCGCTCGGCAAGATACGCTCGAAGGGCATCCTGCCAAGCCGGCATGGCGGGCCGGCCTGGCAAGCCGTGATACTTGCCCGTATCGAGAACGCTGAACGCGGGGCGCGGCGCGCGCGCACCGTATTCGGCCGTGGTGATCGGCTCGACCGCGACCTCTTGCCCCGTCGCCCGGAAGATCTCCTCCGCGAAGGCGTGCCACGTCGTTGCCCCGGAGTTGACCACGTGGTAAACGCCGTACCGGTCGGTTGTCAGGAGGAAGCGAATCGCCCGGGCCAGATGCCGCGACCAGGTCGGCGTGCAGTGCTGGTCGCCGACGACGCGAACCGCGCGCCGCATTTGGGCGACGCGCAGCATGGTATCGACGAAATTGCCCGGCGAGCGCCGGCCCCCACGCCCGTAGAGTCCGCACGTGCGCACGATGAAATGCCTCGCCCAAGTCGCGGCACGCTGCTCGCCTTCGAGCTTCGTGTGGGCGTAGATCCCCTGGGGCCGAGGCGCGTCGTTCTCGCGGTACGGAGTGCGTCGCGCGGCGTCGGCGCCGAAGACGTAATCGGTGCTCACCTGCACGAGCACGGCGTCGAGCCGCCGGCAGGCCTCGACCAGGTGCGCCACGCCCCCGGCGTTCACCGCCCGGCACGTCGCGGCCTCGCACTCGGCGCCGTCCACGTCGGTGTAGGCCGCCGCGTTGATGATCGCGTGCGGCTCGACTCCGGCCAGCGTCGTCAGCACGCATTCTCGATCGGTCAGATCGAACTCGGGCAGATCGAACCCGACGCCGTCCGCGCCGAGCTGGCGGCACAGCTCGGCTCCCAGTTGACCTTGCGATCCGGCGACGGCGATTCTCATGGGAAAAAACGGGCATCGAGCCTCGGCCAAGCCAAGGAACCCTTGCGTCACTCCACCTCTTCCTCGACGAGGTAGATGTTGTCGTCCTTCACGGCCAGATAGCGGAACCTGGTGCGCGAGTCGAAGGTGAGCTTCTGCCCGTGGGGAAGCCAGATCGCGTCGTACCGGTGGGCGGCGGGCTTGTCGTCGACCACGGTAAAGGCCCTGCCGTCGCGCACGGCCGCGTAGACCGGATGGCGGCTGTCGGGCGAAAAGGCGAGGTAGCCCACCATGTCGAAGCGGCGTTTGCGCCGGCCGTCGACGACCGCGCACCGAGCCCACCCGCTGCGCGCGATGTACCCGAGACGCCGGCCGTTCGGGCTGAACACGAGCGAGCCGCCGCCCACGGCGTCGAAGGCGCGCTGCTCGCGGTCGCCGACGACGACCGTCTCGAACTCGCCGGTCCGGACCGCGTAGGCCAGCGTCTGCCCGTCGGGGCTGAAGATCATCTCGCCGATGCCGTCGTAGGCTTTGCCCGGCTCGCCGTCGACGACGGCCATCCACCGATCGCCCTGTTTCGCGGCGTAGGCGACCTTGGCCCCGTCGGGGCTGAATTGCAGGGTGCCGTCGCCGATCGTGTCGTAAGGCGTGTGGGGTGGGCCGTCGACGACGACCCGCCATCGGCCCCGTTCGAGCGCGGCGTACGCCAGACGCTTTCCGTCGGGGCTGAAGACCAAATCGCCCACGTCGTCGTGCGGCGTCTGCGCCGCCGCGTCGACCACGACCCGGAGCTTCGTGCCGTCGAGGATCACGTAAGCCAGGCGGCTCCCGTCGGCCGAAAAACGGTATCCGGTGCGAGTGCCGAGATCCTCGTGGGGCCCGACTTCCTCACCGTCGATCACGAGATAACAGCGATGGTCGCGCACGGCGCCGTAGGCGACGCGGCGCCCGTCGGGGCTGAACTCGATCAGTCCGGCCGAAATCACGTCGTAGGGCTTGCCCGGCCGGCCATCGATCACGACGACCCGTTTGCCGCCGGCGACCATGGCGACGTAGGCCAAGCGCCCGCCCGCGGGGCTGAAGACGGGCGGGCCGACGCGGTCGTAGGGGCCCTCTTCGACGCCGTCGACGACCAGGTGCCACGCATCGCTTTTGCGGGCCGCGTACGCCAGACGCTTGCCGTCGGGGCTGAACTCGATCGCGGCCACGCCCTCGTACGCCGATTGCCTCTGCCCGTTGACCACGACCGTTTGACCGGCGTCGGTCGGTTCGATGTAGGCGATGCGGCGGCAATCGGGGCTGATGACGGCCGAGTCGCGAACCTCGTCGGGAAAGGAGGCCAGAAGCGTCTCGGTGTATTTGCGGTCGACGGGCAACTGGGCCGAGGCCGACGAGGCGGCAAGCGACGCGAGCAGAAGCGCGAGCATGGCTCGCCACGCGCGGCGGCACTTCGATCCCCCGGCGAATCGTTGCGGGCCGCTTCGATGGTGCCCGAGTCGCGTCGGCGGTGTCGAGATCATCGCAACGATCGATCCTGGGCTACGGCGTGTAGGGGACGGTCCCGAAACGGTCGGTCGGATAGCCCCACTTGGCGACGTATTCGGCCCCGGGGCGGAACTCGTCGCCCGTGGCCTCGAGCCGCTCGTTCAACAAGGCGTCGAGTCGAGCTTGAAGCGACGCGTGCTCGGCCCTGCCCGCCAGGTTGTTCAACTGGTAGGGATCCTCGTCGTTGTCGTACAACAGCCACGGCCCGTCGAGCGTGCGGACGTACGTGTACCGCATGGTCCGCACTCCGCGGTATTCCCGGCCGCCGCGGGGGCGAGGCCACTCGCCGAACGGGCTGGGGCAGGTGATCAGGGCCGCTTCGTCTTCGTCGGGCGAATCGCCGCGAAGCCATTTCGTCCGGTCGGTACCTTCGACGGTTTCGGGGATGCCGATCCCGCACAATCCGAGCAGCGTGGGCATGACGTCCGGCGCGTTGATCGGCGCGCGCAGCGCGCGGCCCTCACGACCCAATCCGGCCGGGTAGCGCACCAGACAGGGCACGCGGATCGACTCGTCCCACGGCCGCTGCTTGCGCGTCTCGCCCTGGGAGCCGAGCATGTCGCCGTGGTCGGAGGTGAATACGAGCACCGTGTCGTCGTCGATGCCGCAGTCGGCCAGAGTCTCGACGATTCGGCCCACGCAGTCGTCCAAGGCGCTGGCGTGGGCATAGTACCCGGCCAGATCGCGCCGGGCGCCCGCCCCGGCCTCGTCGGGCACGTTGGGTCGCAGCACGATCCCGTCGGGCCGGTACAACGCCCGGTACGCCTCGGGCGCCGTCTCGTAGGGGTTGTGCGGCGGCCCGAGCGAAAGAACGAGTGCGAACTTCCCATCCCGGCGCTCGCGGATGTAGCGGCACGCCTCGCCGGTCTGAGCGATGGCGTCGTAACCCGGCCAGAACTGCTTGACGGGCTCGTCGCCGTAGTAGTGTGAATGGTTGTAGTTGTGCGTGCACTCGGCGGCCCGCCAGAACTGCCAGCCCTGCCGCCGCTCGGGCGGAATGAAGCTCGATCGCCCGTGGCCGTCGAGGTGCCACTTGCCCACGTAGCCCGTGTGGTAGCCCGCCCCGTTGAACGCCTGGGCCAGCGAGACCGCCTCGTTGGAGAGGCATACGTCGTTCAGAAACACCCCGTGCGTGAGCGGATAGCGCCCCGTCATCAGACTGCCCCGGTAGGGCGAGCAGACCGGGCACCCGGAAACCGCGTTGACGAGGTTGACGCTCTGGCCGGCCAGCCGGTCCAAGTGCGGCGTCTTCACGTTCGGATCGCCCGCGTATCCCGTGGCCTGGGCCCGCCATTGGTCGGCCAGCACGAAGACCACGTTGGGCTGGCACGACGGTTCGGCCCCGGCCGCTCGCCCGAACGCCGCCGGACATGCCACGGCCGCGGCGGCGACCGCGGTAGTTTGCAGGAATTCTCGCCGTTGCATGCGTGGTCTTTCTCACCCGAAGGGAATCGACCGTAATGCCTCTCCGTAGTGGCTTGTCTTCCGATTCTAGCCCTCGTGGCACGACGGGTGCAACCCGATTCGCGGGGCAACGTCTCGATCCTCCGTTTCGAGACGCCGTGCCTCCCGGGCCGTTTGTCGAACGGTCGATCAAGCGGCGAGGCGAGGGGTCGGTTGCCTTGCTCAACGGCGTCGTCTCGGCGCGTTACAATGGACGGATTGCCAACCGCTCGCTTCCGCACCGTGAGGGACTCGTGGCCGCCGTCTCACCTCCCGATTCGCCAAGCGCCTCGGCCTTTCGGGCGTACCTCGAGCTGATCCGCCTGCCGAACGTGTTTACCGCGATGGCCGACGTGACCATGGGGTTCCTGTTCACCCGCGCCGCTTTCGCGCCGAGCGACGGCTGGGTCTTCGGGCTGTTGCTCGCCGCGTCGAGCGCGCTTTACATGTCGGGCATGGTGCTCAACGACGTGTTCGATTTCGAGGCCGACCGGCGCGAGCGCCCGGAGCGACCGCTTCCGTCGGGTCGAATCGCGTTGGGCTTCGCCCGCTGGCTCGGCTGGGAACTGCTGCTGGTCGGCGCCGGGATGGCCTGGTTGGCGTCGTTCGCGGCCGGCGACTCCCGGCCGGGTATGGTCGGGACGCTCCTGGTCGGATGTATCGTGGCCTACGACGCCGGCATGAAGCGCACCGCCGCGGGGCCGCTGTTCATGGGAGCCTGCCGGACGCTCAACGTGCTCCTGGGGATGAGCACCGTCGCGGGCCCCTGGCGCGATGAGCACTGGCTCGTCGCCGCCGCCATCGGCACGTACATTGCCGGCGTGACCTGGCTGGCCCGCACCGAGGCCCGAACCAGCAAGCGGGGCCACCTGGCCGGCGCCACGGTCGTCATCGTGCTGGGCATCGGCCTGTTGAGTCTTCTGCCTCACGTGGCCGAACGGGTCGTGCCCCGGCTCGAGCGGGAACCGGGCCGCTGGTGGGTGCTGATGGCGGCGCTGGGCGCGTTGATCGGGTTCCGCTGCCTGCGAGCGGTCGTCGAACCGATCCCCGACCGGGTGCAAACGGCGGTCAAACAGTGTATCTTGTCGCTGGTGATCCTCGATGCGGCGGCCTGCTTCGTCACGGCCGGGATCGCCAAGGCCGTGCTGGTGCTTGCGTTTCTCGCGCCCACGGTGCTGCTCGGACGGTGGATCGACTCGACGTGACGCGCCCATGCTCCTCGGCTATAACACGAACGGGATGGCTCACCACGACCTGTTCGACGCGGTCGCTCTGCTGGCCGACGTCGGATATCGCAGCGTGGCCGTCACGATCGACCACGGGGCTTTGTCTCCCCGCGATCCGAACCTGGGGCTGCAGTTGTCGCGTCTGCGCGGGCACCTCGAACGGCTGGGTATGCGCTCGGCCGTCGAGACGGGCGCCCGATTCCTGCTCGATCGGGCCCGCAAGCACGAGCCCACCCTGGTTTCGCCCGATCCGTCGGGCCGGGCGACTCGCATCGCGTTCTATCGCCACGCGATCGACTGTGCCGCCGAGTTGGGGAGCGACTGCGTGGCGATCTGGTCGGGCGTGGTGCACGACGACATTCCGCGCGAGCAGGCCATGCTGCGCCTCATCGCCGGGCTCGAAGAGGTGCTCGACTACGCGGCGCGACGCCGGGTGCCGATCGGGTTCGAGCCCGAGCCGGGCATGCTCATCGACTCGATGGCCCGGTACGCGGAGTTGGCCGGCCGGTTGGGTGCGTTGAATCTGCGCCTGACGCTCGACGTGGGCCACCTCCATTGCCAGGGCGAAGTGCCGATCGCCGAGGCGATTCGCCGCTGGGGCCCGCACTTGGTCAACGTGCACATCGAAGACATGCGCGCCGGCGTCCACGAGCACCTGATGTTCGGCGAGGGAGAAATCGACTTTCCCCCCGTTCTGCGGGCCCTGGCCGAGGTTGGGTACGCCGGGGGGATCCACGTCGAGCTGAGCCGTCACAGCCACATGGCTCCCACGGCCGCCCGGCAGGCGTTCGCGTTCTTGCAGCCGATGATCGAGCGCGTCGCGTAGGCCACACGATTTGGCATCGGAACCGTTCGCTACGCCGAGAAGCTCGGAAGCGTGCCCGGCCCATCGGTCGAGCTTGCCTTGAACCGTCGCTCGTGCGACAATCGACCCAGACAAACCGGGGGGCCGCTCCGGCCCGTCGCCATTGGGGAAACCGCGGATCGGGAGGCGCGTGGAGAGTCGTCGCTTGGGAGACGTCAGCTATCGAGGCGCCCCGGGCTCGAACGAGGCTTGCCAGGGGGGGTTGGGGGGACGAATCACCGAGGCTCGTCGACCATGGCCGATCGCGACAACCACTATGAGGCGGCCTTTGAGGAGTACCTTCGCTCGCAGGGTGTGCCCTATATCGCCGTCGACGAGGCCCGGCGGAGCCTCATGGCCGACGGCCGCTCGATCAAGAGCCTCGATTTCGTGGTGGCCTCGCCGGGCGAGATCACCTGGCTGGTCGACGTCAAGGGACGCCGCTTTCCTTCCGGCGACGAGCAGAAGCAGTACTGGAAGAACTGGTCTCCCCGCGAGGACCTCGAAAGCCTCGCGCACTGGGAGCGGCTCTTCGGCGAGAGTTTTCGCGGCCTGTTCGTGTTCGCCTACAACATCGTGGGCGAGCGCGCCCCGCTGCCGGCCGAGCAGCTCTTCGAGCACCGCGGGGCCCTGTACGGTTTCGTCGGGGTCGAACTGGCCGATTACGCCGCCTTGGCGCATCCCATCTCGCCGAGTTGGGATACGGTGGCGATGCTCACCGCCGACTTCCGCCGGCTGGCCCGGCCCGTCCAGTCGTTCATCGGGGGCGGCTGGCTTCCGGCGGCCGACCCGAGGCCGGGTTGAGCCGACCGTGCGCGGCCGCCCTGGAAGGCGGAGTCTTGTGAGGCAGAACAAGCGCAGCGCCGGTCCACCATGCGGGGCCGCTCGCCGGGCAATGCTTCTCTCGCGGCGAGAACCCGGATTGTCCCTCGGCGCAGGCCGGCAACTCATGCGTCGCCGAGGTGCGCGCCCGTCGGGCTACACGCGCGGCAACTCGTAGTCCTTGCGGCGCGGGTAGGGATAGTCGCGCCACGTGTTCGCCTCGGCGTTGCCGACGAACTCCCATTTCTGAGGATCCCACTTCAGCGACTTGCCGGCAAGCTCCTCGGCGTGCAGGTAGGCGATGTTGCCCAGGTGGCAGACGGCCACGGTGCGGGCGCCGATCTCGATGGGGCAGTTGGGCTGTTTCCGATTCAGCACGCAGTTGACCCAGTCCTGGCGGTGGCCCGAGTGGCCTCCGCCCGGGGCTTCGTACAGGTGGATCTCGTCGTCGCCGATGGGCTTTTTGATCACGTCGTCGGGCTCGCTCGTGAGCTTGCCGCGGTTGACGAAGATCCGGCCTTCGGTGCCGAAGAAGGTCACGCCGCCCTCGCCGCCGTGGATCATCGCGACGCCGTTTTCGTAGACGAACTTCACGCCGCGGCCCAGCTTGGGGTTCTCGGGCGGGACGATCTCGACCGGGCCCGACTTGTCCATGCCCAATCCCCACTGGCCGATGTCGAAATGGTGGGCGCCCCAATCGGTCATGCCGCCGCCGCCGTACTCGCAGAAGGCCCGCCACGAAGGGAAGTGATCGTGCATGCCCCGTGGGCTGAGCACCGAGCTGTAGGGGCGCATGGGGGCCGGCCCCAGCCAGCGATCCCAGTCGAGGCCCGGCTCCATGTCCTCGCCGGGCAGGTTGCAGGGCGTGGGCGGGCCGCCCACCCCGACCTCGACCCGTTGGATCGTGCCGATCCGCCCGTTCTGCACCAATTCGCAGGCGTAGCGAAAGTTGCGGTCGGCCCGCTGCTGGCTGCCGGTCTGGAAGATGATGTTCGAGGCGTTGACCGCGTCCATGACCGCCTTGGCCTCGACCAGGTTGTTCGTCAGCGGTTTTTCGCAGTACATGTCCTTGCCGGCCTTGCAGGCGTCGAGGATGACCAGGGCGTGCCAATGGTCGGGCGTGGCGCAGGCGACCGCGTCGACGTCGTCGCGGGCGAGGATCTCGCGGTAGTCGACGCAGGCCGCGCAGTCGGAGTTCTTGTAGGCGTCGTCGACCCGCTGCTTGCCCGCCTCGCGCCGCGTCGCGTCGACGTCGCAGACGGCCACGACCTTGACCTCGGGCATTCGGACGAAGTGCGGCAGGTGGGACCCGTACATCATCTTGCCGATGCCGATGCAGGCCAAGACGATCTTTTCATTGGCCGGGGCGTTATTCGCATCGCCGAGGACGTGGCGGGGGATGACCATCGGGACGGCCAACGAGGCCGCCGCGCCGAGAAAGCCGCGGCGCGACACGTGGAATCGGTCGTGATGCATGGGATTCTTCTCCTGGATGCCTTGGGAATCTCGCCTACCGCAGACTGTCGTCGGCCGCGCCCCCGATGTCAAGGTCTTCGACCGGGAGAAGGCCGTCCCGTGTTCGAGGGAGAGCGTGTGCGCCGTTGCCCCTTTTTCCGCTGGAAACCGGGCCGCGCCCCGTGGTAGGCTCGACGGGCGGCACAGGCAGGCGCGACGGCCGCGCCGGCAAATTGTGCACGCCCACTCCGGATCGGGCGCCCTGAGCCATGAGCCACCCAATCCCATCCGACCGGGAAGCGCAGCGCCGAAAGGTCGCCACGATCTGCCGGCGGCTGGCGAGGATCTACGGCCCGGTCGAGCCGCCGCGGGAG
>Ga0334900_1000867_pt1 | contig 38582 bp, 37 predicted proteins | sample GraSluR3_MG_2_FD_207231 | JGI IMG/M metagenome (GOLD analysis project Ga0334900, IMG submission 207231) | Sludge microbial communities from methane-producing bioreactor in Wageningen University, Netherlands - Granular Sludge_31_08-R3 | ecosystem: Engineered > Bioreactor > Anaerobic >... | reverse complement strand
ATTTCATCGCGAAGAGTTTTTACGACTGGATATGTGAAAACGTCAAGTACACTTTTATGAGTGAGTATGCACTCTATCCGAATCTCTCCGAATTCGCAGCCGTCAATCTTAGAGGCGACTGCGGAGTGAAGGCTCTCTTGTTCATTACCCTTTGCAGGATTAAAGGTATTCCTGCCAGATGGCAGTCCGGATGGTTTGCAGCTCCTTTGGGTGCCAGCCCTCATGACTGGGCGATGTTCTGGGTTGAGCCTTTCGGCTGGCTGCCTGTAGACTGTTCATTTGGAGGGTCAAGAAAAGATATGCCGGCATACAGAGAATTCTATTTTGGTAATCTCGATGCATTCAGAATGGTTTCTAACTCAGCTTTCATGTCTCCCCTTGTGCCTGCCAAGAGATTCTATAGATCTGATCCTTACGATAACCAGGTAGGGGAAATTGAGACCGAGTCTAGAAACTTGAGGTCAAATGAGTGGGAATACTCACTGGAGATTTCATCGTTTGAAAGAATATTGTGACTCCTCCTGAAGTTGAAATTACCCGGCGAGACTAAACTTGTTGTTTTGCCTTGATACTCGATTGCTATCAAAGACAGCTCTAACTGCCTGTGAATATGGTTAAACGAAATTTGCTCCGATCAACTCAGTTAACTCTCTGGTCTTATATGCTTGCCTTAAAGATGTCCATGATTTAGGCTTCCCCACTATTTCCAGCTGAAAGAAAGTAAGGCAATTGCTGGTAAACTTACTTGTATTCATTCCAATTTAGGAGGCTTTCTATGAAGAAGACACTGATTTTGGTGTCACTACTGATTGTCTTTGCCAGCTTGGCTTTTTCACACATTCCCTTTTTCCTTACTCCTGAAGACTTTGTGGAAGGATCATATCTTGTAAAAGAAATCGATCTTTCCCAAATCTATTACTACATTTTCTCATCAGCGGAGAAGATCAGATTTGTTTTCGAAGGGACCGCCGGCCAACAGTTTCATATGCTTTTTGGAGTACCAAAGGAAGCTGACAGTATGAAATCAACTGCAGATTTCCGACCGAATCTGACATTTTATGGTCCAGATCGAGAGGTTCTCGAAGACTTCTTCCTCGAAAGCAAAGAACCTGAGATAATGTACGAGTTTTTTGGCGATACTTACTCATATCTTTACGTCAGGCACGACTCAGAGCTCACTAAAGAGGGGATCTATTCTGTTGAAATTGAGGCTGAAGGTTCCGGAAGGGCATGGATAACTTTCGGAAAAAAAGAGAGATTCACGGTAGCCCAGATAGCAGCTGTCCCAAGGTGGATTAGAGAGATGAGAGCTTTCCATTATCATACCGGACTCGCAAAGTGGGAGAAATACGGTCTTGGAATAGTAGGAATCATAGGTACGACTCTCATAATACTTGTCTTTTTCTGAATGAAAAGGAATAGCAGAGCAAAGACAGACAACGAAAAAGACGCCCATCTTCGGACGTCTTAGTAGTTATTGTACCACGGATATTTGTTAAAGTCAATTGCTTTGCGCATTACCACATAGTAAACTTCAGTTTCAGCTCGCACTCACTCTAGGGTTGGAAGATGTTTTCGGGTTCTAAGACAACACTTTTGACGGTATCAAACTGCAGTGCAGTCTTCTCAATCTGTGCCTTCAGGAGGCTCACTCTGCACGATCCACCTGAAGTGAATCCCGAAGGATCCGAGAATCTCAGATAGAGAACTCCATTTTCCAGCTTCGCTCCAAGAAACTGAAGCTCTCTACCAGGGAATTCCGTCTTGAACCCGAGGTCTCGTTCTGCCTTTGTCAGTTCACCTCTTATAAGAAGACGTACAACGTCGTTAATTGGAGACTGAGAAACCGGAATTGTTCTTTCTACAGGGATAACAGCTTCTATATCGCAAGCTATTTCACCGTTTATCAATCTGTCTAGAAGCTCGTTGTAATAGTAAAGATTAACGTTCATAGTTCTCTGTACACCCGTTACAGCACTTATCTCCAGTTCAAGTGCCGCCTGATGCTTTTCGAGGTTCGCAATCTTGTCCGCAAGATTCTTCACCTTTCCCAGTTGAACAGCAAAAAGCACAAGAAGAAGGATTGAAAGCCCAAAAAAAACAACAACGGCTACCCTAAGAAATGGTAAAGATTGCTGCTTCTTAACCCTCAAAGAACTCACCTCTCAATCAATATCGAATCAATTATACATTCTCTATCCGAAACTCAGCTAAAATACTATGGTAGGAGGTAGAAGATGAAGATTGGATACCCGTGCATCAACAGAACCGTAAAGTGTTGTTCTGCGAGGACATTCAGGCTTTCATCATACAGCGAAGAGAGATTGATTGAAACTACAGCGGCAAATCTCATGTGCCTTGAAAAGATCCTTGAATTCAACAGAGCGAAGAGTATCCTCTTCTTCAGAATAACCTCAGACTTGATTCCGTTTGCATCCCACCCTGTTTGTAGGGTTGACTGGGAGATGCATTTCAAGAGTGACTTCGACAGAATCGGGAAGATGATAAGAACATACGATATGAGGATTTCAATGCACCCCGATCAGTTCGTCTTACTTAACTCACCCAAGCGTGAAGTTCTGGAAAACAGTATTTCTGAGCTTAAGTATCATGCCAAGCTTCTGGATCTTATGGGGCTTGACAAGAGTGCGAAGATTCAGATTCACGTTGGTGGAGTTTACGGAAAGAAGAAAGAAGCTATGGAAAGATTCATTGATCGGTACAAATATTTGCCCGAAAACGTTCGCGAAAGGCTAGTCATTGAAAACGATGAGAGGCTTTACTCGCTGGTGGACTGTCTCTCGATACATAACTCTACTGGTATTCCCGTACTTCTTGACGTATTCCATCACTCAATTCTCGGCGATGGAATAACTCAATTGGATTCGCTGAAGCTTTCTCAGCGGACATGGCTTCCTGAAGACGGCATCCCCGTTGTCGACTACAGCACTCAACAAGGTGGAGCAAGAAAAGGTAAACACACGGAGAGCATTGATCTTGAGCATTTTTCAGACTTTCTTAGAGTAAGCAGTTCATATGATTTTGACATAATGCTCGAGATCAAAGACAAGGAGCTGTCTGCTCAATCTGCGATTCGCGTTGCCCAGACAGACGAGAGGTTTTCTCGTGTTACTAAGGGGTGTTGAAGCTGAGATCATTTTCAGATGGCTTCCGGATTCTGAGATTGCGCTAAGTATGCTAGAATCTCCATGAGGTGAGGTGCTTGAAAAGACACGGTGATCTAAGTGGCTTCAGAAGAAATCTGACACTTCTGGTTTTCGATTCGTTGATGGTCTATTTCGCATTCATTTTAGGTATGTACTTCAGATACGGAATCTTCACTTTGGACGAACCTCAGTTCTTTGTCAATGGAGTCTACTTCAGTTTATTCATAATAGTCTCTCTGATTCTGAATGGGGTCTATACAATAGCCTGGAGCTACAGCTACTTCAGAGATTATCTGATTATTCTCAGGGCGGTCGTAATAGGTTATGCAGTAGGGTTTGCTACCGGAAGACTTCTGAATCTTTTTGGCGTCGGATTTCTTACGGTACCATTCACGGTATCGACTATGGCTGCCATTATCTCTGTGTTTTTGATTATCTGGTCAAGGATATTCTGGCTGAGCATATTGAGTAGAAATCATCATGTCGTTTCCTCTGCAGAGAGAGTACTGATAGTGGGCGCCGGTGATGCGGGAACTTCAATAGCGGAGGAATTGTCTCGCCGCCCAGAAAACGGACTGGTTATAGGGTTTATCGACGATTCCCCAAGAAAGCTTCGAAAACGGATCAGGGGAGTCCCGGTTTTGGGAAACACAGACGAAATCATGGCCTTGGTTGAAAAGATGGATGTGAAGCGAGTCATAATCGCAATCCCTTCTGCTGATGCAGCTACTTTGAGAAGGATTTTCTCAAAGATCGATGTGGGAAAGGTAAAAGCTCAGACACTGCCTAGCATTACAGAGATAATGGATGGCAAAGCGAAGCTAGGATACTTGAGAGAGATCAACATCGAGGACTTGCTTGGCAGAGAGAGCGTGCGCATCGATGTGAATTCACTTAAGGGTTACATTGTCGGAAGAACTGTACTCGTAACCGGTGCCGGAGGAAGTATCGGAAGTGAGCTTTGCAGGCAGATAGCTCCACTGAAGCCCAGAAGACTGCTACTGGCGGGTAAGGGAGAAAACAGTATCTATGAGATCAGACAGGAGATTGGGTCGTTGTTTCCCGATCTCGATCTCTGTCAGCTGATTTGCGACGTTGCCGATTCATCAAGAATGAGGTATATCTTCGAGACGATGAAACCCGAAGTCATCTTTCATGCCGCGGCTCACAAACATGTACCTCTGATGGAGGAGAACCCGACGGAAGCGTTCAAAGTTAATTCCATTGGCACTTACAACGTTGCTATGCTTGCCAGTGAGTTCGGTGCGGAGACTATGGTGGTAATATCTACTGATAAAGCCGTCAAGCCGAGTTCTGTAATGGGCGTTTCAAAAAGGATCGCAGAGGAGTTCGTTAGGTCTATATCATCGAGAAGTAAAACAAGGTTCGGCATAGTCAGATTTGGCAATGTTCTGGGAAGCAGAGGAAGCGTGATCCCCCTCTTTAAGAAGCAAATCCAGTCGGGCGGTCCCGTTACCGTAACGGACCCAAGAATGACTAGATATTTCATGACTATCCCAGAAGCTGTATCGCTTGTGCTTCAGGCAGGAGCTTACTCCGGAGGCGGAGACGTTTTCGTGCTAGATATGGGAGAACCCGTCAAGATCTCTTCTCTTGCAAACGAGATGATCACACTGGCAGGATACGTACCGCAGCAAGAAATAGAAATAAAGTACACGGGAGTTCGACCGGGCGAGAAATTATTCGAGGAACTTGTCCTTACGAACGAAGAATTTATTCAGACGAAGCATCCAAAGATTTTTCGTCTGAAGACAAAGGAAGCAATGGATGAAACGACCTTATTTTCGATAGTTAGTCGCCTTAGGGCAGCCGTTGATAACAACGATTTTGAAGAGCTGAACAAAATCACGGCCGAAATAGTTGACGATGCCACAGTCAAAATAAGTGCAGGGTGTGATTTTCGATGAGATGGTATGTGGAATTTGTCAGAGATTTCCCCTTTGTTTCTGCAATGATTCAGTTCTCGATTCTCGGAACTCTAGGCGATTATGTCAGCGTAAAGATTGCAGGTTCTAAGGAAAACCTCTCTGCTTCCGTAATGGTTTTGAAGGCGCTTGAATGGGCTTTCCTGTCAATCTTCATAAAGATTGCCTTCATTGGCTACGAGGGATTCGTTTCTGCTTTGGTAATCAACAGAATTCTGCCGACATCCTTCGCTGAAGACTCATTTCTGAATGCAGTCACGCGCTCTGCATCAATGAATCTTCAGTTTGGAGTCTTCTTGGTTCTATTTCACAGGTTGCTCGATAATCTTATTCTTCATGCTAAGAACTGGAAAAACGTCGATAAAGCCTTATTCTCTCTGATATGGTTCTGGCTTCCAGCACACACATTGACCTTTTTACTGCCAAAAGACTTCCAGATTGGTCTTGCCGCATTATGGTCGTTCATGCTGGGACTAATGCTTTCTCTATTTTCAAAGTCTCCCCAGGAGGTGAAGTAGTGTTTATACCCCTTTCCAGACCCGACATAACTGAAAGAGAGATATCCGCTGTTACTGAACTCATGAGTAGCGGAATTCTATCCATCGGCCCAAAAGTCGCAGAATTTGAAGAAAGGTTTGCAGAATATATTGGTGTCGAGCACGCAGTTGCAGTAAACAGCGGGACCAGCGCTCTTCATCTTATAGTTCGCTCTCTCGACTTGAAACAGGACCAGACGGTGATCACAAGCTCCTTCACTTTTGTGTCCTCAGCCAATGTTGCAGTATACGAAGGCGCCGTTCCTGTTTTCGCAGATATTGACGAGGCAACATACAACATCTCTCCAGAGACTTTGGAAGATGCTCTTGCCTATTATTCGAAAAACGGTTTGAATACAGGTCAAATTGAGTTAGGACCCTTCATTCCAGATGTTTTCATGGCGGTCGATATTTTTGGTCATCCCCTTGAATGGGACGGGATAGAAGGTGTCTGTAACAGACACGGCGTAAAAATCATAGAGGATTCATGTGAGGCACTGGGAAGCTCCTTTATGGGGCGGAGAACCGGCACTTTCGGTCTCGCAGGTGCATTTGCATTCTATCCAAACAAGCAAATCACAACTGGAGAGGGTGGAATAATTGTTACTGACGACAGCAAGATTGCCGAATTATCGAAAAGCATGCGGAATCAGGGAAGAGGCACATCAGAAAATTGGCTTGAACATGTGAGGTTGGGCTACAATTATCGGATGGACGAGATGTCGGCAGCACTGGGTTTAGAGCAGCTTAAGAGAATTGATGAAATTCTAGCAAAGCGGCAGAGAGTTGCCGACAGATATGCGAAATTGCTTTCAAAGATTGATGGAGTAGAGACTCCCTTTGTAGCAGACTACGCTACAAGTATCGGCTGGTTCGTATATGTCATAAGGCTTGATGAAAAGATAGAGAGAGACAACTTCATGAAATACCTCAATGACAATGGTGTTCAGTGCAGAGACTATTTCAGACCTATACACCTTCAACCCTTTTATATGACAAAGTTTGGATTCAAGAATGGCATGTTTCCCGTAACTGAAGAGCTCGCAAGAAGAACGGTTGCTATTCCTTTCTTCAATAATCTGTCTGAACAAGAACAGCAGTTCGTTGCTCACACTATTGAAAAGGCTTTGGAGTATAACTGATGATGGCTTTTGTCTACGCTCTCGTTCTCTCGGCCGTACTATGTTTCCTTTTTCGTAGAGTGGGCATTAAGCTAGATCTGGTAGACAGGCCTTCGGGGACTCTAAAGCCCCACGAAAAACCGATTAGCTTTATGGGTGGAACTGCAATTCTACTTGCGCTTGTTCCATGGCTAATTCAGAGTCCGGAGTTCTTACCCGCAATAATCATTATGTGGACTCTGGGCTTTGCGGACGACATAAGAGGCATATCACCAAAGATCAGACTGGTAGTGGAAATTCTTGTCGGATTCTCCGTTGCATTCGTAATCTACGGCTTCTCGACAGTCGATTCGATAATACTCTCAATCATCTTTGCAGGAACGGTTAACGCCTATAATATGGTGGATGGACTTGACGGAATATGCTCAACTAATATGATTGTTTTCGGAATCTTCGCCTTCTTCACGGGATTTGTGCCTCTTATGTCTCTTGCAGTCGCTGGCGCTTATGCCGGATATATGATCTTCAATTTTCCCCCCGCAAGGCTTTTTATGGGGGACCAGGGATCATACATCGCCGGAACATTTGTGGGAACGTTACTCATACAGTCTTGGGGAAGTCAGAATTTCGTTCGAGTTGCAGCTATTTGCTGGCCCGTAGTACTTGACCTTTTCGTGGGTTTCTTGAGAAGATCTATTGCAATGAAGTCACCTTTCACAGGTGATAGAGATCACTATTACGACAAAATATTCAAGCTCTTTGGACAGAAAAAGAGAGTCACGCTCTTAATATCTACCGGCATGGCTCTCTTCTATGCAGTCTTAGGGCTATTTCTTCCAGTTGCGCTAATTCCCCCCGTACTACTGTTGACTTCGTTGACTCAGATCTTCCTTCTTAAGTCTCTACGAACTACTTCTTAAACCATCTAATTTTGAAGAGAATTATGGCAACAAGAAACGCCACAACTCCCGAGAGACCCATTGACCAGTAGAAGATAGAACTGTTGTTCATAAAAGGAAGTTTGACATTCATTCCATACATCGATGCAACCAGTGTCGGAATCTGAAGAGACAAAGTCACTATTGTCAGTATCTTCATTACAACGTTGAGGTTGTTGGAAATAACAGACGCGAAGGCATCCATCATTCCCGTCAGAATGTCGCTGTAAATATTCGCCATCTCTATAGCCTGTCTGTTCTCAATGGAAATATCCTCAAACAGCTCTTCGTCCTCCTCGTATAAAGTTAGGATGTTGGCTCTCTTCAGCTTTTCAAACATCAACTCGTTGGACCTAAGAGATGTGGTAAAGAAGACCAAAGACTTTTCAAGATTCAACATTGCCACCAGTTCTTGATTCCTAGTCGATCTGTGCAACTCTGATTCGACTTCATTTGACAGTCTTCGGATTTCCTTCAGATACCTAAGGTAATAAACCGTTGCCCTATCGAAGATTCTCAGAAGAAAACGATTACGCTTCTTGGTTGATATGTCCCTAACTCTGCCTTCAACTATGTCAGAAACAATGGCGTTTTCGAAACCACTTATGGTAACAAAATAACCGGACTTCATAGCGATACCAAGTGTGGTCGTTCTGTAAGGAACCGCCTCGTCGTTGATATCGAAGTATGGAAGCTTAGTAATCACGTAGATGAGTTCTTCGTCTTGCTCAAACCTTGCCCTTTCTTCCTGATCAAGAGCATCATACACAAAGTCCTCGTCGATCTCCAAACTTCTGAGAAAAGCTATGTCACCACTGTCAGGTGCAATAACATTGATCCAGCAGCCTTCCGTCGGTGACTCTATGACTTTCATTTTTCCATTCTCTGAAATCAGTATCTCTCGCACACCTACACCTCCTCTTCTAGTAGCAAAACAACTCCGATTAGATAGAGGGAGGCTTCAATGGGCGAGACAAATCAAAGTGGCGGTTCACTCTCACTACTGTATAATTCCATTTGGCTCACCTCCGCTTTGAGATTATATCACGCAATTAATCATTGCTATCTCGTAATCTCTTGAGTAGATTTAATTATGATACATTACGGTGATCCAAAATTCTTTGAACCGCCGGATAGTTGTCTGCCATCTAAAATAAAATGGAATTCGCGAGATTTTATAACGAGATACAAAACCGCTTTTTCGTTATAATCTCTTATGAGTTGGATCAGTCTTAACAGCTACAACAGACCAAAGGAGATGACTAAAGTGAAAAAATACACAATTCTGATATTTCTTCTGGTAATCTCTCAGCTCTTCTCTCTCTATCTTAATGATGTTTCTGGGGATGGGGTAACGATTAACTGGTTTACCGAGGAGCCCTCCGATTCTTTCCTGATAGTATACGATGGTTCAAATGAATCAATCTATTCCGAGCAGGAAGTTACGTTGCACAGATTCAAAGTCTCCGGTCTTCAACCGGGAATGAGTTACGCATACACTGTAAAAAGCGAAAAGGACGGAAAAGTAATCTTCAGGAATGGCGGCATACTTACAACAGCTCCTTTGAAAAGGACCCCATTTAGCTTTGCAGTCTATGGAGACAGCAGGAGCAACCATTCGGTGCATCTCGAAATTGCCCATGGAATTGCCCGTGAAAATGTTCCGCTGGTCATACATACAGGAGATCTCGTATCCTCAGACGACACTCTCGATGAATGGACAAGTTTTTTCAATGTAATTGACATCTTATCGGATAGCGTCTTCTACAGTACAATTGGTAATCACGAGGCATCTGCCGAGAACTACACAAAGTTCTTTGCTTTTCCCGGCAATAAGCGATACTATAGTTTCTGGTACGGTGACGTATTCTTTATCTGTCTAAATACGAATGAAGCTTTCGACAAGTATTCACTGCAGTACATTTGGCTGTTGACAGAACTCGAAGAGGCGAAAGAGGGAGACCCTGCATTCATAATAGTCTACTTCCACCATCCCCCCTATAGTTTCGGCCCTCATGGCGACCATCTCTATATACAGCAGTATCTTGTGCCGGTATTCGAAGATTACAAAGTAGATTTAGTTCTAAACGGGCATGATCACGGTTACCAGAGGGTCGAGAAAAACGGTGTGACCTACGTTATTTCAGCCGGTGGTGGTGCACCGCTCTATGACATTGGCTCAGGAAAAGACCTGATCGCCTCTGCAAATGCATATCACTACATGTTGTTCAACTATACCGTTGATGGTCTGTTTGGTTATGCGAAGACGGCAAAGGGATTGATTCTCGACAGTTTCTATATCCAGAGACGAGATTAACGGCTCTTTACTGCAATTCAGTAAGCATAAAGTTCTTAAACCACCGATAATAATCGTCGTTGTCGTTCATAAGCACCTACTGGTAAGGATTTTATAATATAGTGCGACTGCCGAAGACTTCAAGAATCTGAACTTGCACTACTTATTGCTCGGAAATTCTTCTCTAGCAGCACATTTCAGCAGCAAGGACAAATAGGAATACTCTTATAAAACCCCCATAACACCTTCTGTGTATAAATAAAATGTGGAAAAAACTTTAGGAGGTGTGGCTATGAAGAGTTTCGTTACTGTATTTGTTTTGCTCATGTTAGTCGGAACGGCATTTGGTTCTACTCTTGTTATTAAGGGCTCAAACACTGTTTATCCTGTCGCACAGCTGTGGGCCGAAGCCTACAAAGAAATCAACCCGGATGCAGAGATATCGATTGAGGGTGCGGGGTCTTCAACCGGTATAAAAGCTCTCTTCAACGGGCAGACGGACATCGCAAACTCCAGTCGATGGATCAAGAGCTCGGAGATCGAGCAGATGAACAAAGAAGGTAAGTACTTCATTCCCTTCATCGTTGCATACGATGGAATAGCAATAGTTGTCAATAAGTCTCTTGAGATTGAAAACATAACTGTTCAACAGCTTTACGACATTTACTCGGGTAAGGTGACCACATGGAATCAAATCGATTCTTCGCTGCCAAAAGTGCGAATAGTACCCCTGTCCAGAGACAATGCATCGGGAACATTCGAGTACTTCGTTGAGCACGTAATGAAAGGCGAAAAGTTAGCGCCACAGGTTCAGCAGCTTGCATCGACGAGGGCCGAAGTTGAACAGGTTATGCAAAATCGCTACGCCATTGGTTATATCGGAATGGGATACATCACCGAAGATGTGAAAGCTCTTACAGTAGAGAATATTGAACCGACCGTAGCTAACGTAAACTCCGGTGCATACCCAATATCAAGGCCGCTATTCATGTTTGTCGATGCAACCAACGGACTCCCCACCGGTGTTACAGGAGACTTCTTGAGATTCGCTCTTTCACCTGAAGGCCAGTCGGCGGTTCTCAGTGTGGGCTATGTAAACGCTTACGGCATAGAGTAGGAACGGATGAAGCGAGTTGAGTAGGAAGAGAATTGACCTTTTCTCAAGAGTGTTGGTAACGGGCGCTGCCCTACTGACAATGGTTATTCTGTTCGGAATATTCTTCTTTCTGATATCTGATGGAGTCAGAGTCTTTGGAAAGATATCTTTGAGAGAGTTCTTTCTCAGCACTCGCTGGTACCCAACGTACGAGGATGCCGAATTCGGCATCCTCGCTCTCTTATCCGGAACGCTTGCAGTCACCGGGCTTACATTGCTTATCTCTATCCCGTTGGGGTTCATATCCGCTATTTTCCTTGCGGAGTTCGGAAACAGGAAGACACACGATTTCCTGAAGTATGTATTTGAACTTACGGCGGGAATACCTTCAGTAGTACTGGGAAGTTTTGGTCTCAAATATATTTCCAAATGGTTGATGGACCTATTCCCGATGAAAGTGTGGACCGGACTGAATATTTTGAATGCCTCTTTAATGCTTTCTGTTCTTGCAATACCTTATTTCGTAACTCTGATAGAAGATGCGTTGAAAGCCGTCCCAGTGGATCAGAAAGAAGCCTCACTGGCACTCGGCGCCAATATGACCTCAACTCTTTTCAGGGTGCTCATTCCCCAGGCCAGAAGCGGAATTCTCAACGCAATCATTCTTGGCACAAACAGAATAATTGGAGAGACAATGGTTGTCTTGATGATTGCTGGGGGGGCAACCATGATTCCACAATCAATCTTCGATCCTGTAAGACCCCTAACAGCTGCAATAGCAGGTGAAATGGGAGAAGTGGAGCTAGCAAGTACTCATTACTTCGCCCTCTTCATGATAGGAGTAGTCCTTCTGATGATATCTCTTATCTTCACAGTTACGGCAATGCGCTTGAAGAGAGGAATGAGAAGATGATAATAGATAGAATGGCGAAGATAGTTTTCGGAATCATATCCTATCTTCTGGTGACCATAATTCTTTTAATCGTAGGGTTCCTAATACTGTCTGGTCTAGATGATATAAACCTGGAGTTTCTGACTTCATTTCCAAGAAACTCAATGACCGAAGGCGGAATCTGGCCTTCAATACTGGGGACTGTTTATTTCCTGTCGATAGCTCTTCTTTTCTCGGTACCTGTTGGGATACTCGCAGCAGTATATCTCAGTGAGTATAGTAAGGAGAATCGTCTGCAGCGTCTAGTGTTGACAGCAAACAACATTCTTGCCGGAATACCTTCCGTCGTCTTCGGAATGTTCGGCTTGTCGCTTTTCTCGATCACCTTTGGATTCGGAACTTCAGTCATTGCAGGAGGCCTGACACTCGGAATTATGTCACTTCCGTATATAATCTCCAATACTCATGAAAGTCTTGTAGCGGTCCCGAAGTCATACAGAGAAGCATCGATGGCCTTGGGCGCCAATAAAGCCGAAACAACCTTCAAAATTGTTATACCTGCATCCTCTTCAAGAATACTTACCGGAGTAATCATCGCAATTGGAAGAATAATTGGTGAGACCGCACCGTTGCTTTTCACGGGAGCTGCCTTCTATATAACTAGAAATCCTTCAAGTCCTTTTGAACCAGCGATGGCTCTGCCTACACATATATTTGTTTTATCTGCGATTTATCCTGACAATGTAACTCCGAAGTTGGAGGGAAGCGTATCAGTTCTCTTGATCATCGTGGTGGCGCTGTTCATGTCGGTTGCAATCAGGAGAAGAAGGGAATCTCGGAAGATGGAGGGATGAGATGACTGAACCAATATTCAAAATAAAAAACCTAAATGTCTTCTATGGCGAGAAGCATGCTCTTAAAGAAGTTACCTGTGATATACCTCAGAGAAAGGTAACTGCAGTAGTAGGTCCGTCAGGTTGTGGGAAATCGACCTTTCTGAGAGTTCTAAACCGAATGAACGACTTAATTCCTTCATACAGGCATACCGGTTCTGTCAAGCTCTTAGGCGATGAGATTCTAGATATGGATCCTGTATTACTCAGGAAACATATCGGAATGGTATTTCAGAAGCCAAATCCCTTTCCGAAGACAATACAGGAAAACGTCACTTACGGCCCAAGAATTCATGGCATTAGGAACCGCCAAGTTCTGCGTGAAATAACCGAGAAATCACTAAAGCAAGCTGCTCTATGGGACGAAGTCAAAGATGAACTGAAGAAGAATGCAGCAAATCTGTCGGGAGGTCAGCAGCAAAGACTCTGCATAGCAAGGGCTCTTTCTGTAGAACCCGACGTCCTTTTGTTGGACGAACCGACAAGCGCTCTTGACCCTATTGCTACTCAGAGAATAGAAACGTTAATAGAAGAACTCTCTGAGAAGTATACTATTGTTATAGTAACCCACAATTTGCAGCAGGCGCTGAGGATCTCGGATTATGTTATGTTCTTTTATGTTGGAGAGTTAGTAGAGTTTGATACGACGGAAAAGATTACCTCAAATCCCAAGGATCAAAGGACAAGCGACTATCTGAGAGGAATCTTTAGTTGACGGGAGTTGGTTCTGATGACACCAGAAAGACAAAGACATCTTGAAGCGGGATTTAACAGGCTCAAATCAATGCTTTCTGACATGATGGAGAACGTAAGATCCAGTATTCAGAAAGCCATCGATGCGCTGGATAGACTTGATGGCGACCTTGCAAGAACTGTTATCGAAAACGATGAAGTTATTGATGACTTGCAGAGAAAAATGGATACGGAAATCTGCAATTACATTGGCCGATTTCAACCTCTGGCAGAAGACCTCAGGTATGTTCTGACGATGATGAAATTGGCTACAGATCTAGAAAGAATAGGCGATCTTGCTGTAAATATTGCTGAAGTTGCAGTTAGGTACGAGAACCAGACTCTGGTCAAGCCCCTCATTCACATAAAGAAGATGACTGCCGTGGTAGAAAAGATGCTGGAAGAGGTAATTGACGCTTATTACGACAAGGATACGGAAGCCGCCAAGGGAGTTTGGACTGAAGACAGTAAGGTTGACGAATACTATCTTTACATCAAGAGGGAAGTGAGAGACAAGCTGATAAGCATGTCTGACTCCAGCGCAATTGGTCAGCTTCTTGACCTGTTGCTAGTATCAAGATTTCTGGAAAGAGCCGGAGACCATGCAACGAATATCGCTGAAGAGATCTACTACATAAAAAAGGGTGAGAGTCTTAAGGAGGAAATGCGACGTTGAAGGTATTGATTGTAGACGATGACATCGATATTCTGAACATTGTTAGGACAGCTTGCGAAAGCGAGAGTATGGAGACTTTCACAGCCGCAAGTGCAGAGGAACTCTGGGCAGCTCTTCGGGCAGGAAGACCAGACGTAATATTACTTGACATTATGCTGCCCGATGCAAACGGTCTTGATCTTGTGAAGAAGATCAGGATTAAGCATCCAAGAATTCCTATAATCTTCTTGACTGCAAGGAAATCGGACCTTGACATGATACTCGGATTGGAACTAGGTGCCGATGACTATGTCACAAAGCCTTTTAATCCGCGGGCTCTCGTAGCGAGAATAAAGGCCGTAATGAGGAGAAGCGAGCTATCCGGCACATTGGACGAGAATCTTGCAATAGGCGAGGCCATTGTGAACCTGAAATCGTACACCGTTACCAAGAACGGCAGGACCGAAGAACTCACCAGACGTGAATTCGAGTTGCTAAAGTTGCTAGCGGAGAATCCCGAGAGGGTTTTCACACGAGAAGAGCTGCTGGATAAGGTGTGGGGGATTGATTTCTTCGGAGACTTTAGAACTGTAGACGTACACATCAGCAAACTAAGAGAAAAAATCGGAGAAGGGTTCATTCGGACAGTAAGGGGAGTGGGCTACAAATTTGCACTAGGGGATCAGAAGTGAACGAATCATTGCTTAACGAACTCAGTGAAGGAATCCTAATGGTCGATGAAGGCCTGGTTATATCGTATGCGAACTTATCGGCCAAAAAGTTACTAGGCGAAATCGAGGGATCGGCTCTTCCCGATGCTCTTCATGTTCAGGGGATTTCGAACATAGTAGACAGCTTCATCTCTGGATCTCATTACTGTACAGATACGGTATTTGTTAAAGACGAGACAACCCACTATTTGAAGATCAAAGTCTCACCGCCTTACGTGATTGCCAGAAATATAACAAGTGAAAAGTTGTTTGAGAGTGCCAAGATGGACTTTGTAAATTCTATTGTTCACGAGTTTTCGACACCTTTGGCAGTTATTAACGGATATGTACAGCTACTGATTGAGAAGAACAAAGAGCTACCAGCTGAAGTATCGGAAACGATTGATAGGATTGCAAGGTCGACGAACAGGCTTTCTAGACTTGTCGAGGAGCTCGGTATTCTGTCGAATCTTGAATTACAGAACTATAGGGTGAAAATCGAAACGGTTAATCTTAGAGAATTGGTAGACGAAGCTGTATTTGACCTCGAAGGCAAGTGGAGTCGAAAGAAACTTAAGATTATCACTGATGTATCTCAAAACATATACGCTGCGGTGGATTCCATGCTCCTCTTCAGAGTCATATCTAATCTCATCTCTAATGCGGTAAAGTATTCTAGCGTAGGAAACACGATAGAAGTGAGTTCTCGTGAGAATGGATCAAAGGTATATGTGTCTGTTAAAGACAACGGCATAGGAATAAAGAGCGAAGAGCTGCCGAGGATTTTCGAGAGATTCTATCGTGCAAGCAACGCAAGGACTTCCGGATCATCAGGGCTTGGACTGGGGCTCTCGCTCGTCAAACATGCACTTAACCTCATAAACGGTACAATAGATGTTAGGTCGAGATACATGATGGGAACTACAGTTACTATCGGCTTTCCAAAGAACATGTAGAGAAACCCAGCAGTACATTTAGGAAAAACCTAAAGATTGAATCAGACAGACTGTCTCGAAAGACAGGATATCGTGTTTGGGCCGAACTCAGGGTCCGTGCTATAATTCGGAAAGCACAATTCTCTTGTAAATTCATAACCGATTTTGGAGCTGTTGCCAGATGGAGTTACGGATGCATGGGATTACTTTCTATGAATCGAATCACGATTTTGAAAGTGCGATCGGTTCCTTTTTGATCGCGGGCCTTTCGAATAACTATAAGTTCTTGTACTTGATGCCAGAGAAAGATGTCGCCTCTCTGAGGAGCGTGATTCTCAGTCGAAAGCAGACCGTGGAGGATTTGGTTCGTGAAAAAGCAATAGAGATAATAGATTCGCGTCGTGCGTACCTTAGTAATGGGTCTTTCGATCCGGAGAGACAGGTCAAGTTTCTTGAAGATTTCGCTCTAAAAGCTCTTGAAGAGGGGTTCAATGGTCTCTGCGTAGCGGGGGAAGGTACTGCCCTTTTGGACTCGGCGATTCCACTCTGCAAGACGATTCGCTATGAAGCAGCGGTTAATGATTTGATTGAGAAATTGCCCATTATTGCAAACTGTTTATACAACCCTTCTAGAATGGACCAAAAAAGTGTTCTCGAAATTTCCAGGCTCCATCCATATGTTCATCGAACGGGGGAGTTTTCAATGAATGAAGATTACTATTCCTTGTCCCGAAAATCTGTTGAATTTGGTGGGGCAAGCCGTCTAGATATCTGCAGGGGTACTGCAGACTCTTTGTTACGTCTGTTCAGGATCAAGAGTATCTATGTTGAGAATCATGAGAAGAACGTCTCAGATCTTGCGATAGCCATAGCAGATGAAATGAGCCTTGATTCTTTCACAAAGGCTTGTCTCGAAATGGCAGGAAAAATCCACGACATAGGAATGAATTCGCTGTTTCTCGACATGATTAGCAGACCAGGCCCCTTACACAGTTTTGAGAAGGTTCTTCTTAGAGAACATCCCAGTACGGGATTCGAAATCAGCAAAGGTGTCCCCCTTCCTGAAGAGGTCTCTAATGCAATCCTTCACCACCACGAGAGGGTAGATGGGTCAGGCTATCCTAACGGCCTTAAGGGATCTGAGATCAGCCTTGAAGGCAGCATCATCGCTGTATCCGAGGTAGTCGCCGCGATGAGCTTCTACAGACCTTACAGAGAGAAGTACGGAACAGAATATGCTCTGAGCGAGATTATTACCAATTGCGGTTCACTGTACAGGACCGAAGTGGCAGAAGCCTGTTCCAACGTTTTTAGTAAGGGGTTTGCCTTCGATAGTGATTCCTAAAGAGTATAGTTTTTGGAGAGACTGAGAGGAAGATACGACCTGCATGTGGCACTCCGCGCTGATTGTGATTATTGACTCAATTTATAAAATTCATGCAAACGAACTCACTGTCGCAATGATAGACTTCATAGAGATATTCTTCCGTTGATATTCGAGTCATAAGTATCTCTTCTTATCAAGTGTCCTGTCTACTTTCTCCAGAGTCTGCATCGTTCCATTTCTGAGTTTAATAGATTTCTCCAACAGAAGTTGAATTACAGCAAGCTGGCACACTCTAGGCTGAAGCAACGGTATCCCCGTCTCATGACCACCTTGCGCCACGTAGATAGTCTCTTTCGAAACGCTGACAATTCTCGATCCGATGCCACCTGTAATGGCTACAGTATAAGCCCCCGAATCCGAGGCTACTTCAATAGACTTGACAGTATCTCTTATGTTCCCACTTGCGGAAATACCGAAGACAATATCATCCCAGTTGAGAGAAACTGCGGTCATTATCTGCAGATGAGGATCAGTGTAAAATGCGGTCGAAAAACCCGCTCTCATGAATAGAGTTGCCCCAAACTCTGCCACTATACCACTTGATGCAACTCCAAAGAAGATCACTCTGTTTGCTTTCACCATTCGCTTTGCTATCCTATCTAGCTGTTCATCATCTATTAAGTGATTCTGTTGATTAAGAGCGTCAATCAAATCCGAGATCAACTTGTTTTTATCGGCCGAAATCGGCGGCGACTCTCTTGAGAGCTCTCTGGCCAACTGAATCTTGAATGCCTGGTAGCCATTGAAATTCAGCTTTTTGGACAGCCTGAAGATCGTGGTCTCACTCGTCCCTGCTAGAACAGAGAGCTCACTTATCGAGTGATGAATGACATCATCTGGAAAATCTATGATGTATCTAGCCGCTTTCTTTTCTGCAGGGTTTAGTCCCTTGATCATCGCCCTAAGCTTCTCGACTATCCCAAATTCTTCTCCCATATCGATATCAACTCACCCTTTGTTTCCACAAATTTCTCAAGGAGCTTTTCCGTTTCTTTCTCTGCATCTTCCTGGACCAGTGATTCCGTTTTCGAAACGAAGTAAGCAACCCTGCCGAAATATAGCGGAACAAGCAATTCTATAAGTCTCTCTCTCAACGCTTCATCTCTGTAACTAGATGCAATTGAGTAAACAATTCTAACCCATAGATCGTCTTCGATCATCGCATCGGTCTTTCGTAGAAGAAACAAGCCTTCGAAAATCTCCGGGCCAAGAATCTCTTTGACAAAACTCTTCTGGTTTTCTATGCCCTCATAGAACTTCAAAATCATGTTTCCTAGATCTACTTCAAGCGGTTCCGGCTCTCCCACCACCGCATCACCGTAAATTGGTGATTCAGTATATCCCTTCACATGCTTCCATCTGCTTTCATACTTCTGCATAAGGGAGAAGAGAGTCCCTACTACCTCTCGGAACATTCTCCCTAGTTGCTTTCCGGGATCTTTGACATCATGGATCTTGGTACCGAGAGCGGCCTGGTAAATCTCCCCTTTGACCTCATTCACAGCCGAAGTGGTCATCCATATGTCGATCCCAAATCTGGAAACATCTGAGTTCCATGTGTTGTCTGGAACAGATGTGCAGTAATCTATGATCTCTCTCCCGACACCAAAGTCTCCACCAATAGGCTGCCTCAATTTTCTCCCGTAGAGAGCCGTGGTAAGCGGATAGCAGATGCTGTTGGTAATCGTTCCATCGTACTTGTGTCGGACATAGTAAGGCGTCACGTACGCTGCGTTCTTCTCGAGAACTGGATTTACAAGCCTTTCAATCCAAAAGGGTTCGACGCTTCTCAGATCAGAATCCAGAAAGACAACCACCTTAGCATTCAGCGATCTTGCTTTTTCCATTATTGACCTCATCGCACTTCCCTTTCCGGAAATCCCCCGGTACTTGAAAGACAGCAAATCCACCCCGTCACTGTAGGCTGAAAAGAAAGCCCCTTCAGTATTATCTGTTGATCCACCATCGGAATTGAGTATACAGGATCTTAAAGATGGAAAGAACTGATTAAGTCCTCTGACAGACGTTTCAACAACGTATTTGATGGTACCTGCGTTATTGAAACTTGGTATTCCTACTACAATATCGTATGAAGTATGATTCAATCCAGACATTCTTACACCTCCTATTCTTTTACTCCTCCGGCAGTGAATCCACTAGTCAAATACTTCTGCATAAGAGTAAAAATTATGATGATTGGTATTGCAGAAACCACGGAAGCCGCCATCAACCTTCCCCAAACTGCATGAGCGGAACCGGAAAATGCATTCAGCCCGATCGGGAGAGTGAAGAGATCTTTGTATGATTTTAGCCCCAGGAAGGCCGAAGCGAATAGATACTCATTCCAGCCAATCATGAATGCGTAGATGTATACAGTGACTATTGCCGGAAGCGAAAGAGGAATAACAATCTTGAAAATCGCCTGGACTCTGGAACAGCCATCGATAATCGCCGCTTCTTCTATTGAAAACGGAATTGTCCGGAAATAGTTTCCCAACATATAAAGAGAAACCGGAAGTGTCTGAATAACATAGACCATGATCAGATAAACTCCGGTACCAAATGGAGTAGAAAGGATTCCAAGCTTCACCGCCATCTGATAAAGCGGCACCATTATTACGGTACCACCGAACAGATACACGAAAAGAACCGAACGCTGAACAAGTCCCCTACCCTTGAATCTCAACCTCGAGAATGCATATGCTCCTAAAATCGCTACGAAGAGGCTTATCAAAGCGGAAATCCCTGCGAATATCAGCGAGTTTCTAAGGTATTTCAAGAAGGGAAATTCACTAGCTCTCTCTTCCAATATTTTTGTCTTCTGCGCTTCGAATAATTCCAGTTGAGCCTTTGCCTTTTCGAAACCGGCAGCAAGCGCTTCCTCGGAGAGAGCATTGTCAACCTCGGCTCTCAAATCCGTAAACCGTTTCACATCATTTGCACTGAATATGGTTTTCATGTTTTCCTCGATTATTGAAGCCTCCTCTGTACCTGGAACGAGCGAGTTTTCAATAAACTCTTCCCTGTCTGTTACATCAATTCCACTGAAGTCGATCACAAGATCAACGATATCTCTCAGTTCTTTTTCCTTGGCCTTGAGCTGTACATCATGAACATACCGCGTATACACTTCAATTGAGGCCGTTCTCTCTTCCAACTCATCTATCCTCTTCAATACAGGCTCAAGATTTGCCCTAATTATCTCATCGCCGAAAAACTCTGTCTCACTACTTTGAATAAGCCCAAATATCTCCAGATAGTTTCTGATTGTGAAATCTGAGAATGTCATTTTGTTCGGATCGTAGTCTGCCTTAAGAGATACATGAACCATGAAATAAAACGGAATGAGTATGAAAAAACAGATTAAAGAGATCCCCAATGCAAACATGACTCTTCTGAAAGGTGTCTTCTTCCTTACCATTTCAACACCTTCTTCACGTATGCAGTTATCAGCCCAAGCATAATTACCATAAGGATTGTTGCAATTGCCGCTGCCACTCCGTACTCCGGCGAAGTTGTACCGATAACCCTTTCATAGATAAAGATAGGCAGAGTGCCAGCTCTCTTGCTGATCAGATAGACCTCGTCAAACTTATAGAAATTCCAGATACCCCTCATGAGAGCGACAGCACCCATGACGAAATAGATCTCCGGTAGAGTGATATTCGTGAACTTATTCCATGATGTTGCTCCATCGATTTCTGCAGCCTCGTAGTACTCATCGGGAATAGATTGAAGTCTTGAAAGCAGCATCAGGTAAACAAAAGGGAAGTTCCGCCAAATGTTGAATATCGATGCCACAAAGAATGCATTGTTCGAGTTGTTTAGGAGATCAAGTTGCGGAGAGACCCATCCGAGACTTTGACTGAATAACTGCATAAAAGGCCCGTAGCTTGGATCAAATATGTACTTCCATGAAAAGACTATCGAGATAAGTGGGGTAATGTATGGAAGCAGAATGATCGTCCTAACTATCGCCCTCCCCTTGAACTCCTTGTTCATCATCAGCGCTACTCCGAGACCCAACAATATACTTCCAATAACTGTCATCAGAGTGAAACCAACAGTTATGAAGAAGGACTTCCAGAAAGCGGCGTCTTTGAAAACTCGGATATAGTTTTCTAATCCTACGAACGTTGAACTAGTGATCCCGTAGTCGAAAAACGAAATGTATATGTTATACGCCACCGGATAGATTATCAATATCATCAGTAGGATTACTGTTGGCGAAACAAGTTTCCAACCTAAACTATTTTCCTTCTTCAATATGGAAGAGGCTGCTTGCTGCATAAGATCTACCTCCAAAAAAGGAAGGCCCCGGCTCCGGGGCCTTCGATGTCAGGCGTTTATCTTCCTATAAGCTTTCTAATATCCTCTCTCCAGAAGGTTAGAACCTGATCTGGGGTTGCGTTGTTATCGAACATCATGACTATGCCATTACCTATGGTGAAGGCTCCGGATATCTTTCCCATTTCGGGGAAGACTCTTCCTTCTACATAACCGAACTTCTCAATATTCTCCATACCATAAATGATTGCCTTGATCTTTTCTGCGCCGTAGCTCTTATAAATCCCCTTTGGATCGTTCAGGAATTCTTCGCTTTCAGCTATGGAAGCTCTTGTAGGAAGCATTCCACCGGGAGCCATATGTATGTACTTTATGTAATTGTCCGGCTCGAACATGAAATCGAGAAGTTTGAGAACATCAAGCTTGTTCTGGGAAGACTTGACGATCGCGAGCGACAAGACCTGTCCAAAGGAGGAAGGCCTGCTGTTAGTCATCATGGGAGCGAATTCAGTGTTCTTAACAAGATCTGGATCAAAGTCGCTTATGAACTGAGTCTGAATCTCGGCAAGAGCCAGGTCATCCATGACGTAAGTTGAGTAGAACATCATAGGTGTCCTACCCGCAAGATAGAGTTCTCTTGCCTGCTGCCAGTAGGTATGTCCTGGAGCTGAATATGCGCCAAGGTCCTTGTAGAACTGAAGTACCTCTCTCATCTCAGGAGAGTTAATGACTACATTTCCGTCCTTGTCGAAAATCCTTGCTCCGTTTGACAAAGCAAAGATTGTGAAGACCTGTTCCGCGTAGGCATCGTTGGTCTTTCCAAGTACGATTCCATACATTCCATTCTGAGGATCGTGGAAATACTTTGCCGCCTCCATAATCGCATCCCAAGTTGTTGGTTCGGCAAGACCCGCTTCTTCAAACCAATCTCTTCTGTACCAAATTCCTTGAACCCATCCGTGATAAGGAATAGCAAAATACTGATCCCCAGCCGGAGTAATAACAAATCTTGTTGCACCAGTGTAGAAATCCCCTGCATTTCTGATGAATCTTGTTGGAATCACAGTATCCAGAAGACCGTCAGCTCCAAGGCCGAGAATAGTTTCAGCGCCAGCTTCAATTAGGTCTGGAAGTGTATCGGCCGCAGAAGCCGCAGCCAATTTCGAGAACATCTCGTTCTCCTCGATTGCCACAACATCAACTTCTACTCCGGTTTCAATTGTAAACGACTCGATCAGCTGAGCAATAATCTGCTGTCTGGATTCTTCTTCCTGAGTGTGCCAGTAAACAAGTTTTCCAGTCATTGTTACCGAAAGCATCAATACCAGAAATACTACAAAGAATATTTTTTTCATTTTAACCACCTCCGAAGGAAATTTTTTTCACCCTAATCATACCAAACTTCTTCTTTCGTTCAAAGAGACTATACACCCTATCAGGATCCATCACTGCCATTCTCGTCAATCTAGCATCGATTAGATAGAAATAACTCTAAGAAACTAGCTCTAAGAGTATGGTTTGAACCAAGAGATCTTATGCAATCTGCAGAGGAAAACGATTAAAGAAGTTCACTGAAGATATCCTAAGCATAATAAAGCTATAAAAATGGGATCGGCCAATGCCGATCCCATTAGTAGTAACTGCTTACAGTCTATCAATTACTCTATAAGCTTTTGTGGCAGAACCACCAGTCGTAACAACCTTCCTTGCCCTTTCTCTCTTCAGCAGTCTTGACATCAGATGCGGGAGGAATGATTACGTGATCCCCAATGATCTCGTTGTTTGGCCAATCTGCCGGGATAGCCACTCCATTCTTATCGGCAACCTGAAAGCCCTTTACCATTCTGAGAATCTCATCCATATTCCTTCCCAGCTCTTGCGGGTAATAAAGGATAGCTCTGATCTTTCCCTTCGGATCAACAATGAAGACCGCCCTGACAGTATTCGTTCCCTTTGCAGGATGAATAAGCCCAAGAGTCATTCCTACTTCGCCCATTTCGTCCGCGATAATAGGGAACTCGATTTTCACACCTAGCTTCTCTTCTATCCACTCCGTCCACTTTATATGAGAGAAGACTTGGTCAACGCTAAGACCTACGAGTTCACAGTTTAACTCTCTGAACTTATCATATCTTCTCTGAAAGCCCACGAATTCGGTCGTGCAAACCGGTGTAAAGTCCCCCGGATGACTGAATAGAACAAACCATTTTCCCTTGTGAGCTTCCGGTAGGTTCATTACCCCATGTGTCGTCTTGACTTTCATCTCAGGGAAATCTTCTCCGATCAATGGAATCCTCTTCTCCATAAAGCACCTCCATATTTATAATCATTATTATTAGCTACAATATAATTATACTTTTCGCTGCTTGGTTTGTCAACCATACAATTGTGCCGAACAGAGGTTTTGATTCTAAAGAAAAAGAGGGCTCTTGGCCCTCTTTTTATGACTTCAACAGAGTAGGTAAGGTGTCTCTTCTTCATCGGGGTAGATGTATGAACTGACTACTCTGTAATCTGGAAAACTTGTTTCCAGGGCTCTTGAGATCAGTGAAAGGTACTCGTTGATCCTTGGCACCACTTCTTCAAAGGAACAGGAACCTTTCAGAGCCATGATCTGAACTTCAATTGTATCTTCAGTCTCGGCTCTCATGTTGAGCGTGTCACCTTGGGCTCCCAGAAGTAACTTTTTTGAGAGCGTCTCAAGTATCATCTTCAAAGCCTCTGTGGATCTACTTTCAGAAACAGCGTACCTCAAATCGCAAACAATGTACATGGCGCTCCCTCCTTCGTCTGGTTTCTTAGATTCTGTTCATAACTAACATAGGAAGGTACCAGATGTAGACCCTGATTTCTGGAAAAGCCGTTTGTGAAAGACCGTTCATAGCTACTATTGCAAAGTGATCAGCCCGTTATATTTATTATACATCAAAGGCAGTCTACCTATATTAACCAGGAGGAGTTCTAGATTTATCGGCAGACTACTATATATCGAAATATTAATGTAGAATTTAAAGAATGGGGGTGATCTAAATGATATATAGAACTCTGAAGGATAACAAAGGAGAAATCCCCGCCATTGGTCTAGGCACATGGGAGATCGGAGGAAGAGACGTTCCTGATGAAACGAGGGACAGAGAACACATTGACACATTGTCCAGAGCCATTGAAATGGGTTACAAGCACATAGATACTGCCGAATACTATGGCGGTGGCCATACCGAAGAAATAATTGGAGAGGCAGTCTCGATTTTCAGTAGAGAAGAATTGTTTATCACATCTAAGGTCTGGCCCACTCATTTGCGGAGTGTTGACTTACACAAAGCCCTTGAAAGAACACTGAAGAGGCTGAGAACAGACTATATTGATCTGTATCTTATTCACTGGCCGAATCCTGAAGTTCCGCTAGAAGAGACTCTTTCGGCGATGAATGAAGAAGTGAAGAACGGACGGATAAGGCATATCGGAGTTTCTAATTTCGACACGCAGCTCCTTAAGAAGGCCGTATCTATTTCAAAGGAACCTATTGTGAACAATCAGGTTCTCTTCAATCTAGAGGACCGGCAAGCAATGAATGAGCTTCTACCATACTGCCAAGATCATGGCATTACCCTAACCGCATACTCGCCGCTAAAGAGAAACGCATTAAAAGCCTCAACCGAGAAACTTCTGACTGGATTCTCTGAAAAATACTCGGCCTCTGTTCAGCAAGTAATGCTTGCATGGTTGCTGGGGAAAGATGGTGTGGTGGTCATACCAAAGGCATCCAAGCTTGAACACCTGAGAGAAAATCTAGAAGCAGGCATGATTGTCCTCGACAGAGAGGATATGAAAATGCTTGATTCACTAGAATAAGGAGGGCATCTTGAACGATATCAAGAGCAACTTTATAAGCGCTCTCGACTCACAAGATAAAGAGAGAGCAGTGATGGTGTGCATGGAATCGCTTGAGTCTGGCAGTGTTGAAGTAATCGATTTGTATCTGGATATTCTTGCACCCGCATTGAGGAGTTGGGATTGCGACTACGTGAGCGACAGATTGTGTATATGGAACGAACATATAAGGAGCTCTATTGTCAGAACGGTAATGGAATGCTGCTTCCCTTATATTGTGAAGAAAAGAAGAGACAATGGGTCAGAAAAGAATGATCGGACAGTGGCAGTACTCTGCCCGCCCGAAGAGTATCATGAGATCGGAGCTAGAATGATTTCGGATATCTTCACTATCGCTGGGTACAATTCCATATTCGTCGGAGCAAATACCCCGCTGGACACCTTCCTTGAGGCTGCGAAAAAGCTGAGTCCAATGTACGTTGCGATTAGTGTTTCAAACTACTACAACCTAATAAACACGCGAAGGATGATTTCGCGAATTAAAGAAGCCGGTGGGAAATCGAGAGTTGTCGTAGGTGGAAATGCATTCGAAAAAAATCCCGACTACTGGAAGGAAGTCGGTGCAGATATCTTCCTGAAAGATCCGAGAGAGATTCTAGCTCTGGGGAGCGTGATGTAAGATGAGATTGGCTTTTTCAATTGCGATGCGCTTTCTATCTTCCAGCAAGACCCAAACTCTTCTCATAGTAATGGGAATTGCAATAGGTGTTTCCGTTCAGGTATTCATAAGCTCGCTTATCCAGGGACTCCAAAAAGACCTGGTGGATACAACAATCGGAAGCTCTTCGCAGATAACTGTCTCCTCATCGGAAAACAACAGAGTAGAAGACTGGCAAGGCATAATTTCGGAAATCGCTTCTCTTGATTTGCCAACAGATCTGACGGCTCTTTCTGCAAGCGCAGATGTTCCTGTCTTCATAAGCAGCGGCGACAGAACCTTATCTGTTCTGCTCCGAGGTCTGCAGTTCCCCGAATCACATGTTATTTACAAAACGGATAATCGCCTCATTGATGGCAGCCTTGCTGAAGGAGACGGAGAAGTTATTGTCGGCAAGGGTCTTAAGGATGAGCTCGATGTGAACCTTGGAGAAGAAATCTCAATCTTCACTCCGGATAGAGCAGTTGAGATTCTGAAGGTAGTCGGTGTTTTCGATCTGGGTGTTGCAAGCCTTAACAAGAACTGGCTGATCTCAACGATTGGCACCGCTCAGTCAGTTGGGAAACTTGGTGATACAGTCACATCGATAGAGATGCAGGTGAGCGAGGTCTTCAGAGCCGATGAAAACGCCTCTGTCATTTCGGAACGTCTTTCGGGGTCTGCTTTACTTGTAACTGACTGGAAATCTCAGAACGAAGATCTCCTCTCCGGACTGAATGGGCAGAGCGTCTCAAGCATAATGATTCAGGTGTTCGTAATCATAGCCGTTTCCCTTGGAATAGCAAGCGTGCTCGCAATAACTGTAGTCCAGAAATCAAGGCAGATTGGAATCCTGAAAGCCATGGGCCTTAAGGATTCCACGACGAGTTTCGTCTTTCTCTTTCAGGGACTCGCTCTCGGCATTGTGGGAGCAGTAGTTGGAATTGCATTCGGAATCCTGCTTATAATTATGTTCTCCACTTTTGCCGTAGGAACTGACGGAGAACCGATCATCAGAATCTCTCTGAGTTATGGGTTTGTAATGTTGTCCGCGCTCATTGCCATTGGCGCTTCAACTATTGCCGCATTGGTCCCAGCCAGGAGATCCTCCAAACTCAGCCCTGTTGAGGTGATACGAAATGGCTAACATAATCGAGCTTAAGGATATAAAAAAGGTTTACGGAACGGTTGTGAAGACAGAAGTTCTTCACGGTGTGGATCTTGAAATCGAAGACTCATCGTTTCTTTCGATAGTCGGACAGTCTGGAAGCGGGAAATCTACACTCATGAACATTATGGGCACTCTAGATCAACCCACGAGCGGTGAAATAAAAATCGCAGGGAAACAGACAAACAAAATGAACAAGAATGAACTCGCAAGTGTTAGAAATGAGACTATTGGATTCATATTCCAGTTTCATTATCTGCTTCCCGAGTTCACTGCTTTCGAAAATGTAATTCTTCCTTACAGAATTAAAGGTCTTAAACCATCGAAGGAAATTATGGAAAGGGCGAAAGAACTAATGGAAGTCGTTGAAATCAGCAAAGTCAAGGATAATCTGGCTCCAAACATGTCGGGAGGTCAACAGCAAAGAACCGCAATAGCAAGGGCCCTTATCAACAATCCGAAGATTATACTTGCAGATGAACCTACGGGCAATCTCGACTCCGATACTTCGGCGAAGGTCTTCAGCCTTATGCGTGATCTCAACAAGAGATACGGAACAACATTCGTAATAATTACTCACGATAGAAGAATCGCAGAAGAGACAGACAGAATAGTTGAAATCAGAGACGGCAACATCTTTAATGACATAAAGAGATGAGAGAGACATCCCCCTCATCTCTCTCAACGAGAGCACTTCCAGAAAGCTATTTGGACTTTCTTAAGGGAGATTCCCTTCTGAGGCGCATCGTATCTTTGGGGAGGAAGACACCCTCTTTTACCTTTCGAATATCTTCAACTGACATGAACGCCTTTGGAACGCATTCCAGAGCGATTCTCTCGAAGTCTTCCACTTCTTTCCTGTTTATGATACTGTAAACAATGTAAGCCTTTCCTCGAGCACCGTGAGCGTCTATTTTTGTAACTCCAAATCCAGCCTGGCACAGTTTTTCTATAAGTTCAGTTGGATCTCTCGAAATTATCAGCCTAACCGATACGGTTCCAATTGCAAGCCTCTCATCAATGAGCATTCCTATGTAGCTACCGGCCGCGAAGCCACCTGCATAAGCAAGAATGTAAAGTACATTGTCAACACTCTGGATTACTTTGCTGGCAACGAGCAACCACAGAATAATCTCAAAAAAGCCGATAACACTTGCTATTTCTTTCTTGCCCCTCGAAACCATTATGATTCTCGTGGTTCCAAGAGAAACGTCGATGATCCTTGCGAAGAAGATTATCAGAGGCATAAGAACCCATCTGAAGAGATCGCCACTCAAGAATTCTTCCATAGAAACCCTCCTACCGCATTCTTACATAGAAACTCTTCTCTCAAGCCAATTATAAGATACTTCTTTCAGGATGGCATAATGAAGAGATTACCTTGTTTAATACGGGCAAAACAGATTTCTTCGAATGAACTGGCAAGTGAAGTGGACTTAGTATAGATCATTTCTACCAAATTTAGCATATCTCTACTTCTTTCTCTCAGTAATCTCATCGTGCTCCTGCAATTCGCTACAAAGAAGCGGGGCCTTTGGATTAAAGGAATGATAATTTTTACGAATCGCTTTCTCACTAAAGCTTGCATAGCAGTATAGGCAACGATTAAGACAGGTATTATATGCGCCAATGTCGACACTCTCGACACAGCGGCATGCAGCTCTCTGATATCTGTCTTTTGGGCGATCAATCTCTTTGTTTGTCAGCGTGTCAATTAGCGTCCCGTCAATACAGCTTCCGTGACTAATTCCATATTCCGAAAGATCAACGGTCTCTGAACATGTCTTCAGCTTCATTCCTTCAGAAGATGATACTTCTGAATAATGGCTGGCAATTTTCCTTACCTCAATTTCATTAGGTGCCCTTGCATCAAGTTTTCGAAGGTTTGATGAGATCTTCTGATAGTAATCGAGAAAACTAATCACACACTCTTCAGTGAACCCCTTAAGCAAATGCGCCATTTTTTCAAAGGCCCGTAGATGATGGTCGACACTATAGTCCCCATTTATCAGAATAGGATCGTATCTCCAAATCACTCTGCTTTCTCCAATCTTTCCGGAAAGCTTTTTGAAGGTCTCGATAATCTCTCTCTTGTTGCGAAGCCCAGGCTCTACACTTCCATGATAGGGCGTAATCGTGAACTGAAAATAATAACAGTAATCGGCAAAGTGATTCAGCTTGTCTAACATTTTTTGGGGATCCTTTGTCCAAAATACGAAGCAGTCTACTGCTTCTGGATTTAGGATGACTTTGCTCACCTGATGGGGATTGAATGGATTCCTAACAAGAGCAAAGCCACTTTTCAAACGCTCTATCATCCACTCTGAATAAAAACCAGGGATATCTGTCCTTCTGCTCGCACTTACTATCATTCCTGTCACCTTCGATTAATGTTCGGTTTGATCTTCGTGAAGTGCAAAATCATCACAGCTCGATTCGCCATTTCGAAAAAACATAACGTTTGCTGACCACTTCAATATTAATACAGAAGATCATAGCGACTGAAGAAAGGGGGCATTTGTTGTTTTGATTCGTAGAGAAAAAGAAATGAATAGTCAACTGGAAGAATTGCTTCCTTTTTTAACAGAAGAGCCGATTCATACGAATCACACATGAAGAACAATATCAAAGAATCTGCTAAATTCTACAGAGAAGTGGAAAGGTTAGTTTTAGTTACTGCTGGAATCAGGATACTTGATCTCGGTTGCGGGGCGGGGCTCGAACTAGACGAGATATTCAGACTAAACACGACAGCCAGAGTAGCATGTGTCGACTTGCCCCAGAAGATGCTCGGAATTCTTAGAATCAAACATGAAGACAGACTGGACACTCTGAACTTGATTACCGGTTCCTACTTCGAAGTTGATTTTCCATCGGAAGAATTCGACGTTGCCATTTCGGTTCAGTCGATGCATCATTTCGGATACAAACAGAAGTTGTCGCTCTACAAGAAGATTCTTCACAGTCTAGGGGTAATGGAACATATATCGAGGCAAATTACGTTGTCGATACTACGATAGAGGAAGTGGGACTAAGCAAGAAATACGAGTCTTTGAGAAGCGAGCATGACGCACCTGATGGTTTTTACCACTTTGATCTACCGCTTTCCATAGATAATCAACAAGCTGTTCTGGAAGAGGCTGTGTTCAGTACTGTAAGATACCATGCAAGATACGAAAATTCAAGCATTTTCGTTTCACGAAAACCCACATCAAAATGGAGATGAATCGATGGGAAACAAAGGAGAGCCACTGGCCCTCCTTCTAGATGCTGAGACTATACTATTTCTTACTACACTCAAATAATTATATTGATTATCTTGTCCTGTACGTAGATGATCTTTCTTATTGACTTTCCTTCAAGCATTTTTGAGAGCTTCTCATCAGCCATTACCGCTTCCATTGCCTTTTCCTGGGATGCGTTCTGAGGAAGCACAACCTTTCCTCTCATCTTACCGGTAATCTGAACAGGCAATTCAGTCTTCGCCAGAGAAGCGTATTTCTCATAGCCAGAAGGGAAACCATCTTCAAGAATAGTCCTCTTCTTCCCGCCTTTCATGCTGTATATCTCTTCGCAAATGAAGGGGGCGAAAGGTGAGAGGAGTTTTGCCATATCTACTACGATCTGTCTCTCGATAGCGCTCTCTTTCGAAGCCTCATTGACGAACTCCATGAGAGCGGCTATTGCCGTGTTCGGCTTGATATTCTTGATTGAATATTCGACCTTTTCCACCGTCTCTGCCATCTTTATCTTCAGATCTGTCGAGCTCTTGCCTTCAGGCATTGTTGCGATGTCCCAAACTCGATTCAGAAACCTTCTCATCGCGTCCATCCCGCTGTCCCGGAAATCTCCGCCTTCGAGAAAGGTCCCCATAAACATCAGATAGGTTCTAAGGGCATCCACTCCATGGCTCTCAAAATACTCGTTTGGATTGACGATATTTCCCTTCGATTTCGACATCTTCTCCCCGTCTTTTATGATAAGCCCGTGTCCTCTAAATGAAGCAAACGGCTCTTCAAAAGGAAGAAAACCCATATCGTGTAGCGCCATCGCAAGAAATCTCGAGTACATCAGATGGAGAGTTGCGTGTTCATTTCCGCCTATATACATATCGACCGGGCACCATTTTTCAACCAGCCCATCATCAAAAGGTGCACTGTCATTGTTCGGTGAAAGATATCGCAGATAATACCATGCCGAATCAAGGAAGTTGTCGGAGACATCGGTCTCTCTTCTAGCAGGCCCGCCACAAATCGGGCAAGTCGTGTTGACAAATTCGCTATTCTTTGCCAGTGGAGACTTGCCGCTGCCGTCAGGTATGTAGTCATCGGTATTTGGCAGCATCACTGGCAATTGATCTTCAGGGACGGGGATAGTTCCACACTTATCACAGTAGATCATTGGTATCGGAGGACCCCAGTAGCGCTGTCTGGAAATACACCAGTCATGAAGGTGATAGTTCACAGAGCCCTTTATGCTTTCGCTCACTTCGTCAATCTTGTCGATGAAATCAACACTGAGCGTACCCGAGTACTTTTCGCTGTTGATCATCTTTCCCTTCTCAGTATAGGGCAATTGTGAGGGATCGCATTCTATGACCTGTCTTATCTCTAGTCCATACTTCTTCGCAAAGACATAATCTCTCTCATCGTGCGCCGGGACGGCCATAACGGCACCCGTTCCATATTCTGCCAGCACGTAATCCCCTATCCAGATTGGAAGCTCCTCACCAGTAAGAGGGTGAATGGCGTAAGAACCGGTAAATATTCCGTTTTTTGGACGAGAAATAGAAGTTCTTGTGGCAAGATCCATGCTCTTAACTTCTTCTTTGAAATTATCGAAAGTCTCCACTGTTGAAGGCGTGATTAGCTTGTTCACCAGACCGTATTCAGGAGCTACAACTATGTAAGTTACTCCAAATATCGTATCTGGACGGGTTGTAAACACATCTATCTGCTCAGTCATTCCAGATACTTTAAAAGAAATCGTGGCTCCAGAAGATTTCCCTATCCACGCGCGCTGAAGATTCTTAGTAGTGTCCGTCCAGTCAAGCTTCTCGAGGTTAGACAGCAGTTTCTCTGCGTACTTTGTGATTTTGAAGAACCACTGACTCATCTCACGTTTCTCGACTTCATTATTGCATCGTTCGCAACGACCGTCAATTACTTGCTCATCGGCCAGCACTGTCTTGCACGAAGGACACCAGTTAACATTTGACGCACGTTTCTCAGCAAGACCGTTCTTGAACAACTGAATGAAGATCCACTGGGTCCACTTGTAATACTCCGGAGAAGAAGTTATCGCTTCGCTGTTCCAGTCGAAAATATTACCAATCATTTTGAGCTGCTCTTCTCTGAAGTACTCTATGCTTTTCGGAGTGAGCTCAGCAGGATGTCTCCCAACTCTCAAGGCATAGTTCTCGCTGTGTATACCGAAAGCGTCGAAACCGATCGGTTCGAAGACGTCGTAGCCCTTGAGCTTCATGAACCTTCCATATACATCCGATCCGATGAAGGAAAACATGTTTCCTATGTGGAGACCAGCAGCGGAGGGATAGGGAAACATCATGAGATTATAGAAAGGCTTCTCCGCTTTCTTGAGATCTATGTTAAACGGCTTCTCCTTCGCATAGTAATCCTGCCATTTCCTTTCAATCACCCTGAAATCGTACATATGCAACCTCCCCGAATGAGTGTAAAGCTTTAGAAAAGCAACTTAGATGCATTATAACACGCCTTTGTAAAAGGAAATCTTGCATCCAAAAAACGAAAAGAGCAGGACAAAAGCCCTGCTCTTCTCAGTTGAATGAGCGATCAGTCGATTATGCTGTTCCAGATCATCAGGAACCTGCTCACGTCTTCATGATCTACCAAACCGTCTTTCGGAATTGAGATGTCGAAAAGTGGATTTGCGGTGAACATATTATCTACGAGGAGTTTGAAATCCTCTTCATCGACGATACCGTCTTCGTTGAAGTCGATATCTTCCATTTCATAAGCCTCTTCGAATATCGGAACATACATTGCGTTGTACTCTATCATCCAGGAGCTGATACCGTAACCGTTGTTGGCAGAGAACTCGTAGAGCTGCTTTGAAACGGCCGGTACCACGTAGTAACCGTTCCAGCCCCAGTCTCCCCAGCTGTTCTTGATTATCCAGAACTCGGTCGCTTCCCATGTAAGACCGGAGAAAGGATCGTTGACGGTGATCGAAGTCGCTTCCGGACTGATAAGATCGGGGAAGGCAGCCTTTAGACCCGCCATGTCAAGCCAGCCGACGAGCGTAACCGCATGGCCGCCGGTTACTGTCTTGGTTGTAGGAACATATACTCCTCCGGTGTAGTAATCAAAATCCGCCGGTACTCTGAACGAAACACCTAGAGCTCCAAACTTCACAAGGGCTTCTTTCACGGCGTTCATATATATTTCGTATGGGACGCCTTCCCAGCTAAGTTCATCGGCGTAATAAATCTGAACTGTCTTCGTACTCTTGACGATGTTTTCTTCCCACTTGTTGTTCGTCGGATTCCAGGTTATCCAGGGATTGAAATCGAACTTGCTGTATGGGAAGTCACTCTCCAGAGGAAGTCCATATCTTACACTATTGTATGTCGAGAATATCTGATTTCCTCCGACGTCGGCATTCGAATCCTGGATTATTACGTCAGACTGCAAAGGATCGTAGAACAACGATTCAAAGTAGATATCCCAGTCTATGTTGTGGAAAGAAGCAAACTGTTCGGAAAGGTCGTAGGAATTATCTTGAAGTTCCCACGGCTCATACGCATCCTCGCCATCGAGGCCGTCCTTCTGAACCATCAGCGCGCTCTCAAAGGCTGCAACGGTAGCGAACGCCCAGCAAGTGCCGTGGAAGGCCTGATTCCTTATCGGAGTGTGAACCTGAATAAAACTGCCATCAGGAATAGCTACATCTCCATAGGGAAAGTAAACAAATAACGTTGAAATAATCTGCCCGTATCTCGTAGTTGCTTGAGTGGAAAACTCCCCCTCTTTCTTAAGTTCAATCCTTTCGGGGAGCTCAACCTCTCCGTGCCACTTCTCGATTATGCTGTCCAGATCGACTACGCCGTGAGCCACGAACTCACTAAATGCACCAGGTACGCCGGCCTTCCAGGGAAGATTCAGCCGGGCGATACTTTCGTTGACTTCGGCCGCCCTGGAACTGGCTTCCTTAAGAAGCTCGTTTCCGAAAGTCGCAATAGAAAACAGAGTGATTATTATTACCAGTAAGGTCTTCTTCATTCAAGTCACCCCTCACATTCCCACAGCGACAGCTTCGGGCAGATCAAGACCGTAAAGGAAATTATCTACCACGATACCGTCGATGGTTCTGTTGGCGCCGTCCCTTATGAAATAATCCGTATCGAGTCCCAGAGAAACTTCCTGTCCATTCATCTCCGGCCCGAAGCCGAACTCTACAAAGGCTACAACATCTCCCGCTTCTTCGATTTCCGCCGGTTCGTTCACGAAGCCTCTCACAAGAACTAGCTCGTCGCCGGAATCCACGAAGTTACTGACGTTTTTCTTGTCGGGGATGAAATCGGGGAATAAGACTTGAGTGACCGTCAAACCCTGCGAATAAAGAAGCGAATTCTGGAGGTACATCAGCTCGCCGTTGCGAGTGTTGTCCGGAGCGAAGTATTCCTTGATCTTCTCTATGTACTCCATTACGTTTGGCGCCACGACGGCTATGACCAGTGAGCCATCCTCTTCATCCGTCGCCGGCTGTGCCGTGATCGGTGCTATGAAGATCTCGGGTTTGTCCTCGACGGTGTAGCGGTCCTCTAGCTTGAAGCTCACGGAGGTATTCTTGTTGTTGCCCAGCTCGTCGTAAGCCCTGACATACAGAAGGTAGGTGTGCCCAAGCTCTAGCATGTAGGGCATCATGAACGTTCCTTCTGTAAGGTAGAGGGTAACGAGTTCATCATTTAGAAGAATGCCGGCAACTTCAGGATCCCAGTCCAACCAATCAGTAATCCACGGATAACCTTCTTCTGTCGTCTCTCTGAACCTAATCTCAACCTTCACTGCCGGTTCGGAGAACCGCCAGGTTACATACATATACCTTCCAAATGGCCGGAAGTCACCATCTCCAAGGAAGCCATTGTATCTGTCAGAACCAAATATCGTAATTGACGGTCCAACAGTATCGACTTCAAAAAGATACTTTGAGGGAATGCCGTTAAACTCGGTTGTCTTCACCTCAACTGAGTGGCTTCCATCAACAAGTCCGGTGAGTTCAACTGATTTCTGATCAGTTTCTACGAATTCATCTCCATCGACAGAATAAAGGTAAGAATGCGCTAAACCGTCAACGGGTTCCCACGAAACCAAAACTGTATCTGTAGCATACGCAGTCTCAGTATTGTTAAATGCAACAGAAGCACTTCCGACAGATAATTCAAGCCTATTAGACTGGAAATCGCGGAAAGAGCTTTCGGTGGTAAGCTTGCCAAATCCATCAACCCACACCTCGTAGTGTCCTTTTGAAAGAGTGGTTGCATAATCAGTTGCTGTAAGCTCAATGCCGACATCATTGAAGTTCAGAGTGTACTTGATCTCACTGAACTCATCCGCAGTTTCGAATGTCCATGAAAAGTTGATCTCTGTACCTTCAACTACATTCTTAGATTCTGCGTCGGAAGAAAGAGTCATAACAACAAACGGCGGTTTGAAACAAGAAGTTACAAACAAAACAAGCATTAGAACAAAGGATAATAATACCAGGCGCTTCATCCACACACCCCCTTTATCGAAGTATCTTTATTCTATCATCGACCGAGCGAATTAGGCATTCCTCAACAATTAAAGGAACTCATTTTTGCCAAAGAGTTCTGAGGTTTATTTGATTGGATTCTTGATCAGCATACTGGAAATTCAGAAGATATTTTCTGGCATAATTGGAAAGGAGGTGAAAGCTTTGCAGGAAGAAATAGTGCTGGACATAATGATAGAGATTCCTAAGGGAAGTAGGAACAAGTATGAGTATGATAAGAAACTCAAGAGGATTAGGTTCGACAGGACCTTGTTTTCTGCGGTCCACTACCCTATGGATTATGGCTTCATACTCAATACTCTTGCTGAAGACGAAGATCCTCTGGATTCAATGGTTTTGCTATGGGAGCCGACTTTCCCGGGGTGTTTAATTGAGGCAAAGCCAATCGGCGCATTCAAGATGTGGGATGAGAAGGGCCCTGACGAGAAAGTCCTTTGTGTTCCGATAGATGATCCGGTCTGGAACTATATAGAAAGCCTGGATGATGTTCCTCCTCATCTCCTTAAGGAGATCGAGCACTTCTTCTCCATCTACAAGGACCTTGAAAAAAAGAAGACAGGCATAGAGGGCTGGGTGGGGAGAGAAGAGACTTTGAGGATAATCGCCGAGTCGAAGCTGCGATTTCTTGAAGACGGTGATGATTCTTCAGAAAGCTGACAGGACGAAATTCCGAAAAGCGTATATCATTGACTTAGCAACAGGAAAGGAGAATCCATTATGTATGAATACGTTATCTGGGATTTCGGCGGCACTCTCTTCGATACTTACCCTGCGGCAGCGGAGGTATTCTCGAGGGTCCTTGAGAAGTATGAGGTAAGAGCTTCCGTCAAAGAAATTCTTGAAAAGCTTAAGGAATCAACATCGAAAGCTGCACAACACTTCATGGATAAGTACAGACTGCACAGTGGATTTCTGGAGGATTTCTACAGCATAGAGAACCATCTTGAACCGGAGAGACAACCACCTTTTGAAGGGGCAAAGGATATCTGTATCCAGATTAATAAGAACGGTGGAAGTAATTTCCTTTTCAGTCACAGGAGTAATTACTCCATGACTAAGCTTCTGAATTACTACAAGATGCTAGATCTTTTCTCCGAAATTGTATCCGCAGACAGTGGCTTTGCCAGAAAGCCCGATCCACAGGCAATTATGTATATTATCGACAAGTATGGGCTTGAGAGAGAAAGAGTTATTACGATCGGTGATCGAGAGATCGATATTGAGGCCGGGAAACGCGCCGGAATAGCTACCTGCCTCTTCAATCCAGATTCGTCATCAGCACCCACAAAAGCTGATTTTTTCGTTACCTCCTTGAAACAGGTTCCTTCTGTTTTGCAGGTGTGCAACAGATACAGTGGTTGTGAAAGCTGATGATCGAGAATCTTATATGGGATTTCGACGGTTCGCTTTTCAATACCTACCCCGCTATGGTCAGACTGTTTAAACAGGCTCTGCTTAGAAAGGGATATGTCGCTTCCGAAAACGAAATTCTCTCCCTCATGAAAGACACCCTCGGAAAGGCCGTTGATTTCTATTTGGATAAAGGAGTTGACTATGACTTCTACAAAGACTTCAAGAAATCTGAAGAAGAACTCGACCCGGCAGAGCAACCTCCTTTTGAAGGTGCTCGCGAGGTATGCTCAATAGTGGTAAGGAATGGCGGAAAGAATCTGATCATAACCCATAGATCGCGAAAGACTGCTTTCAAGCTGCTAAGTTACTATGAAATGACCTCGCTTTTCAGCGACATAATCACCGGAGAAAGTGGATTTAAGAGGAAACCAGACCCAGATGCTTTCGTCAGCGCGATAAGAAATTATAGACTGAACCCCAGATCAACTCTCTCCATTGGTGATAGAGACCTTGACGTCATTGCTGCAAGGGATGCGGGAACAAAGACATGTTTCTTCTCCCAGAATGGGTCTAAACCATCCATTGATGTTGATTTCATAATAGATGATCTGGTGCAGATTGAGGAAATACTTTTGAAAGACAGTCATTTCAGATAATTCATAGCGTAACAAAAAAGTGCATACGCAGGAAGAGGCGTATGCACTTTTCTCATGCAGAAAGATATTTACTAAGAATATACACACTCAGTTTGCGTGTCCAATTTCCACACCGACTACCCATTCTGGCAAATAATAGACCCAAAACGATACTCTTGAAGGCTGCCGAAGAATATAGAAACAAACAATAAAATAAGTACGTAACCTGACATCCCGCTTGTTTTGTAACTAGGTTTCTTCGAAGGCAACAGAGCATCTTCGTTACAGTATCTTGTGGGCTTGCATTTCGTGCATGTATTAGGTATAATTGTACCTATTGAGAGGAGGGAATGCATGGCTCATCGTATTCATGTAAGAAATAAAGATACAGGGGTTACCTACGTTTATGAGGGAATATCTTACTGGGATAAAGAGAAGAAGCAGCCACGGAATAAGAGAGTGTGTATAGGAAAGATCGATCCTGAAACAGGTGAGTTCATTCCCTCAAAGA
>Ga0334900_1000860_pt1 | contig 38836 bp, 30 predicted proteins | sample GraSluR3_MG_2_FD_207231 | JGI IMG/M metagenome (GOLD analysis project Ga0334900, IMG submission 207231) | Sludge microbial communities from methane-producing bioreactor in Wageningen University, Netherlands - Granular Sludge_31_08-R3 | ecosystem: Engineered > Bioreactor > Anaerobic >... | reverse complement strand
CTCCTCAAGCCCCGCGACACATTTTTCGCGAATGTCCCAGTCGTTTTCACCGATACCCGCCGTAAAGACAATGGCATCAACCCGTCCGAGTTCAACCATATACGCCCCGATATATCTTCGGATACTTTTAACAAGCACTTTGCGGGTAATTTTAGCGCGTTCGTTTCCGCTATCCGCCTGTTGCCATATTTCGCGAAGGTCATTGGAAATTCCCGAAAGCCCCAACAGCCCGCTTTTTTTATTCAGGATATTATTCATCTGTTGCGCCGATATATCGTCCTTTTCCATAATATAAAACGATATGGCAGGGTCGATTACACCGCATCGCGTTCCCATAACAACCCCCTCAAGCGGCGTAAAACCCATAGAGGTATCAACCGACTTGCCTTCTTTAACGGCACAGAGACTTGAACCGTTGCCGAGATGGCAGGTTATTATATTGAGCTTGTCAAGCGGAATATTGAGGAACTCGGATGTTTTAAGCGTTACATAACGATGGGACGTGCCGTGAAAGCCGTAACGGCGAATCCTGTATTTATCATAATATTCGTAAGGTATGGCATATAAAAAAGATTTTGCAGGTATAGATGAGTGAAACGCCGTATCGAAAACGGCAACCTGTGGTTTGCCGGGTAAAAGCTCTTTACAGGCTAAGATTCCCTGCAGATTGGCGGGATTATGTAACGGCGCCAGTTCTATATAATGCTCGATTGAACGGATAACTTCATCGCCGATAAGAACCGAATCGCTGAATTTTTCCCCGCCGTGGACTACCCGATGACCTATTGCGGAAATCTCATCAAGAGACCCGATAAAGCCGTAAGCCTTGTCGGTTATATTTTCAATCACCAAAGATATGGCATCCTTATGGGTTTTTGCCGAAACCGAAAATTTGATTTTTTCCCCGTCTTTTGTGATAAATCCGTATTCGGAATCCCCCCCGATTTTTTCAACGTTGCCTTTGGTAATAAGTTCACGGGTTTTCGTTTCGATAAGTTGATATTTCAATGAAGAACTGCCGGAATTGATAACCAAAACCTTCATTGAAACCTCCTTAAATTTTAATCACCCATCCATACATACAACCGCGATAAATTGCAAATCAGGAAACTTTATCCCCGCTTTGCGCATCTTTCGGAATTTCGATTAGAGAGACGCGGGTTTTGTCGGCATCTGATGCGGCGAGCAACATCCCCTCGGATACTTCCCCCATAAGCGTAGCCGGTTCAAGATTATTGACAACCGCAATCTTGCGTCCGATTAATTCTTCGGGCGCATAAAACTCTTTTATACCTGCGAGTATTTGTTTTGTATCTTCGCCGACTTTAATTTTTAACTTGACAAGTTTTTTGGATTTAGGAAGAGGTTCGGCTTCAATAATCTCCGCCACCCTTATATCAAGATTTTGAAAATCCTTTATAGAAACTTTCGGTATTGATTCCATCTTTTTTTCTCCCTTGCTTTCGGATGATTTTGCAAACAGTTTATCTAACTGAGCCTGTATAATGTCATCATCATATTTTACAAACAGGATTTCAAGATTGCCGATTTTTTGTCCGACTTCGACTCTGCGCCCGACAAGCCCCTCCCATCTTTCTTCCGTAATGGGATTTTTTTCAGCGAGCATAGTCCAAAGTTTTTCGGATGAAAACGGAATTATAGGAAACATTGTCACGGCAAGCACGCGAAGGATATTCAAACATACGTTGAGAACGGTATTGAGACGGGCGCTGTCGTCGTTTTTTAAAACCCACGGCTTGGTTTCATCAAAATATTTATTTCCGATACGCGCAATATCCATCATCAGTTTGGCAGCCTCACGAACCTTGTAATTTTCAAAAGAGGCGGTAAGCTCGCCGACTTTTGCTTCAAGCATAGAAAATATCTGCAAATCGTCATCCGTATAATCGGCAGGCGGGATTTTACCGTCGGCAAAATTATTTATGAATGTAAGCGTTCTGTTGGCGAAATTGCCGAGGATATTGGCAAGTTCCTCGTTATTTTTTTCCTGAAAAGCCTTCCATGAGAAATCGGAATCTTTTGTTTCGGGCGCGTTTGCCGCAAGAAAATACCGCAACGGGTCGGGCGGAAACTCCTCAAGATATTCCTCTATCCAGATTGCCCAGTTATTAGATGTGGACAATTTTTTCCCTTCAAGCGTAAGATATTCGTTGGCGGGAATATCGTAGGGGAGGATATAATTTTCTTTTTGCCCCATAAGAACCGCAGGCCAGGTGATAGCGTGAAACGGGATATTATCCTTGCCGATAAAATGGACAAGTTTGCAATCGGGATTTTGCCAATAATCTCGCCATCGTTCGGGGTCGCCGATACGGGTTGCCCATTCAACAGTCGATGAAATATACCCGATAGGAGCATCAAACCACACGTAAAGCACCTTGCCCTTTGCATCCTCATCGGGTAAAGGCACGGGGATACCCCAGTCCAAATCCCGCGTGATAGAGCGTTCGTGTAACCCGTCCTTAATCCATCCGAGCACAAAATTGCGGACATTGTCTTTCCAATGGGTGTTAGATGAAACCCATTCTTTGAGACGGGGTTCAAAATCCTGAAGACGGAGATACCAATGTTTGGTTTCTTTGATAACGGGCTTATTTTGTGAAATAACGCTTTCAGGGTCGATAAGTTCAAGAGAGTTTAAAAGAGAGCCGCATTTATCACATTGGTCGCCGCGAGCTTTTATAAAACCGCATTTCGGGCAGGTTCCCTCGACATAACGGTCGGGGAGAAACCGCCCCGCTTTTTCATCATAAAACTGCTCTTCGGTTTTAGTCATAATATGCCCGGTTTCATATAAATCGAGAAAGAACCGTTCGGAAATCCTGTAATGGACTTCGCGCGCGGTTCCCGAGTAATTATCGAAATGAACGCCGAACCGGTAATACGCGTCTTTGACTATCTTATGGTAACGGTCGGCAATTTCGCGGGGAGAAACCCCCTCGCTTTCCGCTTTTAAGGTAATAGGCACCCCATGCTCATCCGTTCCGCTGATAAAAATCACGTCATCACCGTTAAGTTTACGATAACGGACATAAATATCGGCGGGCAAATAAGCTCCCGCCATGTGCCCCAGATGAATAGAGCCGTTAGCATATATCAGCGCTGAAGTTACAAGATATTTTCCCATATAATCTCCTGTTAAAGCCTAAACCCCAATATAGTATTTATAATTTTTCTCTTATAAATGTAGCAATGTCATAAAGGGTAACGATACCCTCAAGGTTTTCTTCCATATCAAGGATAGGAAGGCTTCGAACATTTTTGTCAACCATAAGATTTAAAGCATCGCGCACCGACATTTCATTATAAACAAAAAGCAATTTTTGTCCCTCAATAAGTTTAGAAATCGGGATATCCTTAGCTTTATCGGAAGAGATAAAAGTGGTTTTGACAACGTCCCATGAAGAAACCACGCCGACAGGCTTGCCGGATTTGTCAACAACGATTACGCTATGGATTTTTTCGCGCAACATTTTATCTGCAGCTTTGGAGAGCGGCATATCGGGACTGACCTTCTGCGGATTTTTAGAAGCAACCGCAATAACTTTTACTTCATCAAGTTCATTAGTCATATTTAAACCTCCTATTTATTCTACAAATAACACTATTATTCCTGATGAGAAATTTTTGAATAAACCCAAAGCAACACGAATGCACCGATAAAAGAAGTAAGGAAATTGACATTGAGTTCATTATCAACCAAAAACTTTAACTGGTCTAAAAGGTAACCGATAAGCACACCTCCGATTACCCCGACAATAATTCCTCCCCAAATATTGCCGAGTACCCTCTTGTTAAACACCTTAACAAACAGAATACCGCAAAGAGCGCCGACTGCGACAAGTATAGCAAGCGACAAAATATTTTTTCCTATCATTATAAATTCCTCCCTTTAATTATGTTTTCGGCTTGCGCCGGCAAACACAAAACCCCCTCTGCCCTTGTAATTTTTTTTCTCTATTTTATCATAACCGATTTTTTCAATAATTTCCACAACTTTAGGGGTAGTAAATTTACCCTCTGTTATATGGGTTTCAATCATCAAATCCGGCAGGAATTTTTCAAGGATTTCAACCATTCCCTCAAGCGCGGGAACCTCGCTTCCCTCAATATCCATCTTGATAAAATCAACCCCGTCGATTTCCAATGATAAAAACTCATCATCCAACCTGCCGACCTTAACTTTGATTGCGGAATAGTTATTGTTTTTCTTTTCCACATAATCGGTTTTTTCAAACGAGGAGGTGTAACCGCCGCCTGAATAAAACTCAAGCTCACCGGAAACATTATAAACCCCCTTGTTCACGGCAGTTACATTATAAACCCCGTTTAAATCGAGATTTTTTTGTAAAACGGCAAAATTAGCCGGGTCGGCTTCAAAAACGACAACTTTGCCTTTATCACCGACCGATTTAGCCATAAAAATTGCAACAATTCCGTAATGTCCCCCCAAATCCATAACGGTTGAGCCTTCTTTAAAATCATAATCGAAAAGCTCCCCGCATACCGCTTCCGGGTCAAAGGCACGGACACTTTTAACCTCAATTCCGTTTTTAAATTTTGCGGTAAAAACCCCGTCCTTTATACGGTAATCGGAAAGCGATTTTTCATAAAAAATCCTGTAAAAAACGGAACTTAGACTATGCTTTAACTTAGAATCCGATAACAGGTTATAAAATTTGCGGGCAATCCGTTTTATCAACAAAGCCTCCGTTATTCGATTTCTTCCGCTTTTTGCAGGATACGTTTTTGCCAAAACTTCTTAAACCCTCCGGTTAAATCCAGCACCATTTGATAACCGAATCCGATATAAACCGCCCATATAAAAAAGGATTGAATATACATAACTTCCTGAAACGCTAAGTTGCGGGGATGGATTTCAAAGTTTACAAATCTTACAAGCGCAATAAGTAAAAGTAGCTTTGAGAATAATGTAAATATCGCCCATATTTTATCCTTGATAAAGAGGTAAATCAGGCCGAAAAATGCGAAAATCGCGTTAATCCAATGGAACTGCTCAATATGAATATCAAGGACAGCCAACATCTGCCCTCCGAAATTCACAAGATTTCCGCCGGCTCTACCGTATTGCTTGCGAAGCATGTGGTTTAGAAGTATATCAAAAGTCTGGGTATCTCCCCAGCTCAAAGGCTTGGGTTCGGGCAGAGGCGCTATTGCGCGCGCACGTATCATCATATACAGATATACGGTCATAGCAAAAATCAACAACCACGACCCAAACATAAGTATCCTCATCAGATTGTCAACCCAATTGGGTTTGGCGCCGGATAGTTTTGAAATCACCGTGTATATGGTCAAATAAGCCGGAACGATAAAAATAGCAACCAAAATCGGCGCTTTATCCTTTGGCATTATAAGCGGAACTTTGTAAGCGTGTGTATAGATAAGATAAATAGCCAAAATTACAAAACCTGCAAGTAAAATCAGCGGGAATATTCTTTGCCTTAATTCCTTCTTGTCTTTATCGGGTCTCTCGGAAATTACAACAAAAGCCATCGGAATAAGCAACATCACCGCCCATCCCGCTATAAACCACATAGGAAGCTGATGGTTAGTGAGGGAAAGTCCCATAATAAAGGCAAGCAGAAGAGAGCGCCTTTCTGCAAGATGAAATTCATTACTTTTGCGGAAATAAACAATTTCCTCGAACCAAAGGAGCATAATATAAAGCATAGCCGAAACAAGGAAAATATTAAGCGAATAAACCTCGCCTATTATACCCTGAGACCAGAACACCTCCGAAAAAGCCAATACGAGGCTTGCGCCGATAGCGGGAATATGAATTTTTAAATCAAGCCCGTGTTTTTTGCCTTGCGATGATGATTTATCGCGGTTTAATCCGAGTAGTTTTACCGCAAAAAGATACAGGAAAAAGATAGTTCCCGCAGCGCAAACGCCGGCAAACATATTAACACGGTAAGCTATATCATTAACGGGAATAAAAGTAAAAAGTTTGGCGAGGATACCGAAAAGCGGGAATCCGGGAGCATGGCAAGCCCCCATATTGTAAGTTGCGGTAATAAGCTCGCCGGCATCCCCCGCGCCGACAGTGGGGGTAAGCGTTCTCATATAGAGAATAAACGAAACGAGAGTTAAGAACCCCGCGATAATATAGTCGAACCATTTTACACGGTAGGGCAAATAACCCATCGGGTAAAGATTCTCAAATAGGGTTGAATCTTTATTTTTTTCTTTGTTATTTGCAGCCATAGAGACCTCTCCTTAATTTATTAATCGAAATCGGCAATAGTAATATCAAGGACTTCATAATTTTTCATAGTGCCGCTGAATTCAAAATCGCAGGTATCACCGACATGTTTGTCAAGAAGCGCGCGTCCCAAAGGCGAATGATACGAGATAATTCCGTGTTCATAATCCACTTCCCATTGTCCGAGAATCTGGTATTCTTCCATATTGCCGTCCTGGTCTTTCAGTTTAACGCGCGTGCCTACATCCACAATATCCGTATCGACCATATTTTTATCGAGTATTTTAGCCTGATTAAGTTCCGATTCAAGTTTAGAAGCTGCCGCTTTAAGCTGGTCTTGTTTTTCGAGCGCCGCTTTATATTCGGCATTTTCGCGAAGGTCGCCTTTTTCCATTGCTTCGCCTATCGCCATACTGTTTTGAGGTATTTCCACGTTCATCATATGGTGCAAATCAGCTTTCTTTTTCTCAAATGACTTTCTTGTAACAAGGAAGGGATGGCGAATCTTTATTGTCTCGGGCTTGACAATCTCTTTTTTCATATTGGGGTATTTTTCAACAATCTTACCCAGATACTCTTCCTTAATTTCCTTTTCAAGAGTATTAAGCGCGATAATAATTGAATGAACCGAACGCCAAGTTGTTTCATCGGAATTATCAAGAAAGGTATCAAGCAGGTTTTTCTTGAAAAGAACATCATAAATCTGGGTGATGGTTTTTTTATTTCTACCCACGTCGGTTTTAACTTGAATTTCGTTATTAAGAATATCAATAAGCGAAAGCATACGGAAAACCAATTCGCTGTCTTTAACGCCGATATTTTCTTTAAGCGTGCCGTCATCATCGGTTTCAATAAGACGGGCGAACCAGACAAAAAGCTCGGATTTTTCCTGAAACGCGTTAAGCACGGTAAGAAAGATATTTTTTAAAACGTCGAATTTACCGGCAAAAGCGAGCCGTCTAACCATATAATTATGCAATTTGGTGATAGTTGAGTTAAGGATAAAGTCGGAGAAACGCAAATCCCAGTCCTTGAGCTTTTTTTCAAGAATTTCAAGGAAAGGCTTTTTGAGTTCAATTTCCATTTCCTCATAAAGGACAATAGGTTTTTTGATACCGAAAATGATTGCGCTGTCAATATTATCATCGCCGTAACCTTCATAGCCGCCGTATCTGAGCGCGGCATAAGAAAGAACCTTTCGCTCATCGGACTCACTTGAAGCGTTAATAATCTCGGTAAAATAAGAAACAAGCGCCGATGCCATTTCGGAATTAACCTCGCCCTGACGGTCAACAAAGTCGATAAATAAACGGATTTTGTTTTCAAAGTTGGTGGTTTTCTTAAATTTGCTGACCAATTCCTCAACGATAGTTGCTTCACTTTCGCGAATTTCAAGGACGTTTCGTTTTGAGAGACTTTGCACAACCGTATTGCTGCTTTCCATCGCCTTCTTGGCAAAAACCCACCATCTTGTCCATTCCTTTTCGCTTAAAACTTCGGGAACGAGAGTGGTTTTAATATCTTTGGATGCGCATTCGCCTCCGTAGCTTTTGATAATAATTTCCATAATGCGCAAAGGTTCTGAAAAAAGAAGTTGCTTTAACTCGTCAAGTTTAAAATGCTTCCAGATAGTAATATTATCCTCATCAAGCACGTTAAGCGCGCGAAGAGCAATCTTTAAAGACATCTCATGCCCGGGTTTGTTCTCGAAATCTATGATAACCGAATCGTTTTCCATATTTTTTACCATACCGACACCCCAGCTCTTATGCGAAACATAACATCCGGTATCAAAAGCGATATGGCTTTCAAACATTCGGATAGCCTCGCGGTGAGGTTTCCAGCTTTGTCCGATAGCCGATGCTTTAAGATATTTCTCAAGCTGACTATGGTCTGCATATATTGCCCTGTAGCACTCTTCTATGGCTTTGCGAAGGGTTTTATCGTGAGGTTTAAAATCGAGAACGACCTTTAAAATCTTCAATGCAATTTGGTAGTTTTCGTTTTTCATAGCGGGTTTTACAACCGCTTCAAAAACCATCCCGGCGACTTTTTCCTCGCCTAAAACCTCGCTAATCTTTTTAGCGATAAGAATAATGAGCTTGCTGTCATCGGGATAGAGTTTGATAATCCTATTCCACAAATCCTCAACCATCTTGACGCTTTTGCTTTTGATATATCGCTCAATAGCGAGACGGTAGTAAAACATAGCAAGTTCCTTATCGCCGTCTTTTTCGTAGTATTCGCCCAAAAATTTGGCGTTGGATGCGTCTTTACTGTCGATAAGAACCAAACGCTTTTTGACGTTAAAAAGCTCATCTTCCTGTCCCTGAATCTCGTAGATAGTTTCAAGCGTTTTAAGCGCGAATTTGTTTTCGCGATACGAGAGGATTTTTTCCGCAAGAAACTCTGCAATTTTATGTTTTCTGTTATCCATAAAGAGCTTAATAATCTGCGGGAGATGCGCATCATCAATAGATGACTCCTCAAGGGACAGCACCCCGATAATATAAAGCCCGACAAGGCTATTTTGGGAATGTTTCAACGTCTCTTTGCATAAGTTTTTCAAATCATCTCTGAACCCTTCGCTTACGGCGATTCGTATATGACTGTCCAACTCGATAAAGTTTTTGACACTGTAGCTCTCGATAGCGGCACGCGTCCATTTTTCTTCTTTAAGTTTTTCCTGAATATCGAGCAGGATTTCTTCTTTCTTATCCAAAACATTTTCTGACATAACAGTCAATCCTCCTTGCGCAGATTAAAAAAATTACAATTTATCTAAAACCCGGAAATTCCCTTAAAAGCCTCAATCCGATTTTCAATATCGGAAGGGCTGATTTCGCTGATACCCTCAACGCCGAACCCCTCCACCGCAAAAGATGCAACGACGGTGGCATAAACCGCAGCGTTTTTAACTTCATCGCGATGGAAGTCATAAGCCCCGTTTGCGGCAATAAAGCTGAAAAAAGCGCCGGCGAAAGAATCCCCCGCACCCGTGGGGTCGATGACATTTTTAACGGGGTAAGACGGTAGCGACACCACGAAATTAGTCCCGAAAATCATAACGCCGTGAGAACCTTTTTTTATAATCACAATTTTAAAATGCGGTCTGAAAACCTTTTCAACCGCCTTTAATATATTTTTTTCGCCCGTGAGCATAGTCGCCTCGTTATCGTTTATGACAATTCCGTCCACGTTATCAAAAGCGACATCAAGCTCTTCGGGAGTATTTTTAATCCAGTAGTTCATAGTATCCATAACCTTCAGCATAGCGTTATCGCATTGCTTTGCCATATCGGTTTGGATAACGGGGTCGATATTTGCCATAAAGAGCATATATTCCCCATCTTTGTAACTTAGAGGAACAACCGGTTTAAAATGCGAAAAAGCGTTAAGCTCCGTAGCATCGGTAATCGCTATATCCGTATCCTCGCCGTAATGTCCTTTCCAAAAGAAGGACTTTTTATCCTTTAACACCTCAACACCCTCAAGCGAGGATGTGCGGGATTTGATAAATTCCCATTCCTTATCGCCGAAATCATTACCTACAACGCCGACAAGTTTGGGTTTAGATAAAAACCCCGCGGCGTTTACAAAATGAGTAAGAGAGCCTCCGAGAATCTTATCCCTTTCTTCAACCGAAGTTCTAATACTGTCAAACGCCAAAGAACCGACTGCGATAATAGACATCAAAAATTCTCCTTAGATTTAACTTTTGTCAGCCTCTTCGGCTTCATCTGCATAACTCCTGTCGGCTTTGTCTATAATGGCTCTGAACAGGAGTTCTCCGCGGGATTTAAGTTTATCAACCGCTTTTTTATTCTGAGGGAAGCCGTCTAAAAGCTCAAAAATTCTTGAAGCTATCTTTTTAGCCCCCACAATAGACCTGACCTGATAAACGTAATAATCAAAAACCCAAAGGTAATAATTAATCAGGCGAGGTATAATAATATTAATAACCTTTTTATCGACAACAAGCGATTTTTCGTATTCACGGATTTTATTTTGAAGTCCGAGATACTCCTCATACCCGATACCCCGTCGTGCGGTAAGCCCGCTGTAAAAATACCCGTAAACCGGCATCCATTCGACAATCTCGTTGCCGTCAAACCCGTCATCGCAAATCATTTTTTCAAGTTTATGCAAAGCGGGGAAATCGACTTTATCTAAGGAAACAAGCTGAGGGAATTTAAAAAACGCCTCGCCGAACATCACCATAGCAAGCTCCTCATCCCCGGTTTCCGCATACATATCGCCTAACAACAGGTAAATTCTAACGTCGTCATCCTCCCGAAAAACGTTCATCGCATATTCGAGAGTTTCGATAGCCTTTTCGATAAGCCCCGTCTCGTAAAACGCCTCGCCGAGTAAAATAAGGGTTTCCTTATCTTTTACGGGAACGATACGGTAATACTCAATAAGCATATCGACTATCATCTTAAAAACATAGGATTTAACGGCAAGAACCGCTTTTTTATTGTCTATTTTATTGGCAATACAAAAATCCATAAAGCGGTCCCATTCATCAAACAGAGCCTCTCCGTTATTGGCGGATTCGTCAAAAACAAAATACTTTTCCCGGTTTTGCCAGAATTTTATTATCTTTAAAATCCCGTCAAGTTCGGAATCGTTGATTGCTTCAGTCAAGGCATTATTCGCCAATTCATCCGCCTGTTCTATTTCCCCGTTTTTAAGTGACTCATATATTTGCCTTTTTAACTCCAAAAGGCTTCCCACAGTTATTTCCTTCCAAACCAGTATTATTAAAAAAGCATAGTTTTCTAATTCCTTATTATATATGAATAAATCAAAAAAAGCAAAACTATGGGCAAAAATATTAAATTCAATTTTTGTCTTTTTATTTTCCAAAATACAAACGGAATTTCGGGGTCAAACAAATTCGATATTGTAAAATTTTAAAAATAGGGTATAATATAGCTGTTCCTAATATAAAAGGGGAGGAAGGCTATGAAGATTCTTGTTTTAAATGCGATTAAGGAGTGGATTGTTAAGAAATTCGGCGAGGATAAATGGAGGGAAATCGCCGAAAAGGTCGGGCTCGGCGTTGAGCAGTTTAACCCTCAGGATAATTATTTTTCCGATGACCGTTTTGCTACTTTAATTCCTACAATTTGTTCATCTCTTTCATTAGATGACAGGCAATTTATTGCCGAATTTATTGAATACTGGGTAACCGATTTTGCCCCCCGCGTTTACCGTTTTTATATTAAAAAATCCAATACCGCCAAAGAATTTGTAATCGGCATTTTTAAGATGAATAACTATGTTTGCAAGATGTTCCCTAATACCGTAATGACAAAAGTCGATTATCAGGAAATCAGCCGAAACACTATTACTGCGGTTTATCCGTCCGAAAAAAGTCTTGTCGATATAATTGCAGTCCTGAGAGGCTCTGCCCATTTCTTTGCCGACAAGTTCACAATTAAAAAAATCAATCCTCACAGTGTCCAGATTAAGTTTGAAAAAGTAGAGGAGATTTAATTCTTTGCCAACGGGACTAAACGATGCGTTTGGAAATACTATATTTTGTTATCGGGATATTTTTTTCAGTTAATCTTCTTCATTTATTTGCGCAAAATTTCCCGATAGCCTTTTTAATCGGCGTTGTAATCCTGTCATCGGGGATATATGTATCGGTTAAGAAAAAAAAGTTTTTGATTTTACCGTTCCTGATATCCGGTTTTTTGTCGGGCGCATTATCATCGGTCGCAATACATCAACCCGTTTTGTCTCCCGAAATTTTCCAAAATCAACACATATTGCCGTCGGCGCGGGGTATTTATACGGAAATAACCTGCAAAATCGACACGTTTCCCGAACCGATGCCTGCCGATGATGAAAGTTCTGTTCTCCGCTACCGTGTCCGTTCTCAAAATCTTAGTCTTGTCGGCGAGGCGCTTTCGCTTCTATACCCGGGGCAAATCGTCAAAGCGCGCGGGAGGCTTTATTCGCGTCAATACGGCGATAAGATTTTTTATTCTCTTTATATTACGGACTTTTCAACTGCGGAATACGACCTCAGCGATATAGAGGGATTACCGCCTCCTTCAGATATATCCTCGCTTAAAATCCTGCATAACGGCTTTGTTCCTATGATACTTATATCTAAAACCCGTCTGTGGATAAATAACAAAATCGAAACGGTAAGAAGTGATGATGTCAGGGCGCTGATGTATAGCATAATACTCGGCAACAGGAACTTTTTAGACTATTCCGTCCGCGAGTCTTTTCGCAGGACGGGGGTTTCTCATATACTTGCGCTTTCGGGTCTCCACGTAGGGATAATAAGTTTGGGGATTGTGTTCATTCTGGGTTTGTTTATGAAGAAAAATTACGCTTATGGAATCGCTACTATAATAATAGTGATGTATATTGCGGTAGCGGGGTTTCGCCCGTCGCTTATTCGCGCCGGACTTATGTTCGCGGGATTTAATATTCTCAAGGCAAGCGGAAGGGATACGGAATTTATAGACGTGCTTGCGTTTTCCGCGCTTGTGATACTTTCGGCAAACCCTTCGCTTATCAACGATATAGGTTTTTTGTTGAGTTACGGGGCAACTCTCGGAATTTACCTTTTATACCATAAATTTAAGCGCTATTTGGATTTTACCGGCGCTATTTCGGGCATTTTATCCGTAAGTCTTTGCGCCACAATATCCACCGCCCCGCTTATCCTGTATTTTTTCAACGAGATAAGCACGGTCAGTTTTATTTCAAACCTGTTGATAGTTCCGGTATTCGGGATAATTGCAGGGGTTCTATTTACTAATTTTGCCGTTATTGCATTGGACTTGGAGTTTTTAAGCCCTCTGTTTGAGTTTTTTATCCTGCTCGGATGGAGATTTGCGGATTGGGTTAGCGATACGCTGTCTTTACTCCCGTTTTCGGTTATAGCTTCGGATAATTTTTCCGTTACAGGTCTTATTACAGGATATATTTTAATGTTCATTGCCTTTTTCGCCCTGCCGAAATTTAGGACGATTATCAAAAATTTCAAATCACGGAATATGCTTAATCAAAACGCCAAAAATTGAATTTTTTTCTATACTTTCTTATAATATATTGTAAATTAGATATTTTCGATGACAAAGGATAGTCAAATGATTATAGTATTAAAGCCTACCGCAAATCGCGAGGAAATCGACCACATTGTTAATATGATAGAGAAGGTCGGTTTGAAAACCAACGTGTCAACGGGGGAGATGCAAACCATAATTGGGGTAATAGGCGACAAGACAAAACTCGCGAATTACCCGATAGCCTCGCTTGCCAGTGTAGAAAAAGTCCTGCAGGTATCAAAACCGTATAAACTCGCAAGCCGCGACTTCCACCCGTCGGATACTATAATAGAAGTCAACGGGGTGAAAATCGGCGGGGGGAATCTCGGAATAATGGCCGGTCCCTGCAGTATTGAAAACGAAAAGCAAATGTCCGAGATTGCCGAAAAGGTTAAATCATCGGGCGCCAACTTTCTTCGCGGAGGGGCTTATAAACCGCGCACCTCACCATATTCGTTCCAGGGACTTGAGGAGGATGGTTTAAAGATTCTTAAAAAAGTCGGCAAAAAATTTGATATGTCTACGGTTTCGGAGGTGATGGATACATCCGTTGTCTTGCTTATTTCCAAATATGTTGATATACTCCAGATAGGCACCCGTAACGCCCAGAATTTTGCGTTGCTTAAGGCAGTGGGTAAAACCGATAAGCCCGTGCTTTTGAAACGCGGGATGTCTATGACTATTGAGGAATGGCTTATGTCGGCGGAATATATAATGTCGGAAGGAAATCAAAACGTGATACTTTGCGAAAGAGGTATTCGCACTTTTGAAACGGCTTATCGCAATACGCTTGACTTGATGGCAATACCTGTTTTAAAAGAAAAAACCCATCTGCCGGTAATAGTTGACCCAAGCCATGCAGCGGGATTATGGCAGTATGTTACGCCGATGGCGCTTGCATCTATTGCGGCAAAGACGGACGGGCTTATGATAGAGGTTCACAACAATCCCGAGATTGCGGTATCCGACGGCGCTCAGTCTTTAAAGCCGGATAAATTTGCAATACTTATGGACGAAATTAAAAAAATAGCTCCGGTAGTCGGTATCGGGCATAATATCGTTTAACTCATTAAGTAAAGAGGTGTTTTATGGATAACAAAACAGTTGGTATATACGGGCTTGGGCTTCTCGGAAGTTCGGTTGCTCTTGCGGTTAAGACCTATATACCCGGCTCAAAGGTTATAGGTTTCGGGCGCAATGACGAAAAAATCCAGCAGGCTCAACGTCTCGGTATTATAGACAGTTTCGGAAAAGAAGACCCCGAAATTATTTCACAGCTTGATTTCTTTGTGATTGCTACGCCTGCTGAAAAAGTCGCTGAGGTTTTTGCGGAATTCCAGAATATGTTTAATGAAGACGTTATCGTGATGGATGTCAGCAGCGTAAAGCGCTTGGTTAATAACGAGGTTGAAAAAGTCAACCATCGCGGGATAAATTTTGTCGGATGCCATCCTATGGCGGGAAGCGAAAAATCGGGGATGGAGTTTGCCCGTGCCGACCTCTTTGAAAAAAAGATTGTCGCAGTTATAGGCGAGGGGCATGAGAATACGCTTGCGCAGGTTCGCGATTTTTGGAAAAGTTTCGGTTCTCAAATTGTCCTTGTTTCCGCGGATTTCCATGACGAGATTGTCGCATCTACAAGCCATGTTCCCCACTTGGTTGCATCGGCTCTTACCCGTCAGCTTGAAAAGGACGGATGGTCTGAGGTGAGATTTTTCGGGCTTTACGGCAAGGGATTGTTGGATACCACGAGGATTGCTCAGGGCAACCCCGAGATGTGGGCGGATATTATCCTTATGAACTCGGATAACGTGGAACGTTCGCTTATCGACTTGTCGCGGGAGATTAACGATGTTATTGAATTAATCCGCGCGAAAAATCGCGACAGTATTATCGAATATCTAAATCGCGCAAAAGATTTCAGGGAAAGTCTGTGATTGTTACAATCGACGGTCCCGCGGGAAGCGGAAAAAGCACCGTTTCCCGTCTCCTTGCAAAAAAGCTGGGGTTTAATTTCTTAGACACCGGCGCTATGTATCGTGCGGTTACACTTCTTTTTATACAAAACGGCATTCACCATCGGAACACCGAAAAAATCAATGCCCTGCTCGACAATATACAAATCTCTTTTGACGACGAAAAAGTTTTTCTTAACGGCAGGGATGTAGGCGATGAAATTCGGATGCCCGAAATCGACCGTCAAGTCTCGGAGGTTTCGGCATTAAAACAGGTTCGCGAAAAAATAGTTCCGTTACAACGTGAGATTACTAAAAAATCCGATTTTGTAGCGGAGGGGCGCGATATGGGAAGTGTCGTTTTTCCCGATGCCGATGTTAAAATCTATCTTGATGCAAGTGTCGAGGAGCGCGCAAGACGCCGTCTCGCACAATACCCCGGCAGAGACTTGTCTCTTGAGGAAATTATGCGCGATATTGAAAGACGCGACCGGATAGATTCCTCACGCGCCATATCCCCGCTTAAAATTCCCGACGGCGCGGTTGTTATAGACACCACGGGGCTTTCTATCGACGGGGTTTTAGACCGTATTTATGAAGTTTTACAAAGCAGTCGTATTTCCAAGTAACGCCAATCCAAAATCAAACAACACGTTTTATTGACATATAGTTATTATGTATTAAAATATACTTAGATTTATTCAGGAGGTATTTATGAAAAGGTTAGGGTGTTTTATATTTGGGGTTTTAATTGTAACGGGTGTATTTTTTGTAGCCTGCTCGCTTGTTGACGGGGGGACAACAAACGGGAATGGCAATGGGGAAACCAACGAGATTATCCCACCCTCATTATTAGGAGCGGGATTTTTTGTATCTGCTGACGGTGATGATAACAACGACGGCTCTGCTGAATCGCCTGTTCGCAGTTTGCAAAAAGCTGTTGAGCTCGCCGCAGGGGACTTGTCTAAAACCAATATTTTTGTAGCATCGGGGGTTTATGCTCCCGGAAACGGGTTGAATACCGAAAGCGAAAGCTACTCAAACAGCGGCGTGTTTATTGATGTCGGTAACTTAACTATACTTGGGGGATGTAACAACGAATTTACCGAACGCAACGGCATAACCGAACTTGACGGGCTGGGCGAAATCAAGCACGTTATATGGATTGACGATTTTGATAATGTTACCATAGACGGCTTTGTTATTCGCGGGGGGAACGCAAATGATGAAGTAAACTTTATAGACGGCATAGGGGGCGGTATTTTTATTTATGAAGGAAAAGGTAATATTATTCAAAACACCGTAATTTCCAATAATACCAGTGGGCGCCATGGAGGGGGAGTATGTATATGGCTTGGAGAAAACCATATATTAAATGCCGTTATTTCCGATAACTCTACATTTGAGGGAGGTGGTGGCATAATTGCATTTGGAGGAACTAACCATACGCTAAGTGGTATTATTTCCGGAAATACAGGAAGATCAGGTGGAGGTATTCATTTAAGCGGATGTATAAGTTATATAGTAAACGCTACTATTACCGGCAATGCTGCAGTTATTGATCCCGTGAACGGACGGGGTGGAGGAATTTTTGTGGGTCAAGGAGAAGGCATAACTATAAGCGGAATTATTTTCGACAATGAGGCAATTAACGGAGGTGGGGTGTATTTTTTAAATAATTCTGGTGATGAACTTAACACCTCTCATGTTTTCGATTCTCCTACCATAGAAGGCAATTCCGAATGGGGTATTGACCGTGCCAATGACAGAACTGAGCCTCAGGGTTTGGATACGGTCAACTGGGGTAGCGGGAATACTGCAGGCGGAGTAACGCCTAAAAACGTGTCGTGGCTTGATTAGATGAACCGGATTATATAAGGGGGCTTTGTAACCGCACCATTAATGATGGATTACGTGGGCAGGCATATTTTAACGGAACGTTTTGCAAATTTGCGAATACTAAAATCTGTTCAAAGGATAAATTATGAAAAAAAATATTTCTCCGAACAATAGCTTGCGGGAAAACGAAGACTCGGAGCATAGCAGGCAAATAACCAAAGAGTTTGGTCCTCCGAAAGCAGCTGTAATCGGGTTTTTCCTTGTGGGGCTTATTGCATCGATAGCAATTCGCGTTATCGCGGTGATACAACATATCAACCCCGCGCTTGTGCGCCCGTTCTGGTATATCGGCGTGCTGGGGTTTATAACCTTTTTTTCATATCAATATGCGATTTCGAGAAGGCGAACCAAGATGATAAAAGACCATCAGCTAATCGAAAAGCTCAAAACCAATGCGTGTCTGTTGCCCGAAGACCGCCACGTCGCGCTCCATCTGTTGTCCTCTATGGATAAGTCGCTTGAGCGGTTTAATTTCGCGGCGATTTTTATACTTTCCATCGTGGCTATCGGGTTGGATATATTCCTTTCGGTAAGGTAAAAAAATTTCGCGATTTTCGGAGTAAAATTTGACCGATTTCGCTCAATGGGTTATAATTATCTGTTTTTTAATGGGTGGGTATTAATACAATACTCTATCCGGGAGGATTTTTATGACTCATTTTAGAGGGCCCAGGATACTAAAATTTGAGTTTGCCGTTACTATGATTCTGCTTATGACCGTGCTTGTTTTTTCAATAGAAACAAAAGAGTTTTTTGTGGACAGCACCCTGCAAAGGCATTATACCGCCCTTGCGGAGATTAAAAATATCTACAACGTGATAAACCGTAATCCCGTTTCAAGGGAGAGAATGGAAGAAGCAATAGAGAGACTTGCGGTTTTGGAAAAGGACGATTTTATACTTCGTTATGATGCCAAACTGTTTCGAGCTAAGGCTTATGAACGTCTCGGCGATATATCTAACGGTATTGTTATACTTAAAGAGGTGGCAAACAATGCGACGGATAACCTGTCTAAAGCCGATGCGGTAATACGTCTTGCTGAGGTTTATGAAAGCCAAAGCAGATTCGATGAGGCTATTGCAATACTTGAAAGGGAATCGCGATTATTTTCAAGCTACCGTAAAAACGAATACAACTTTTTTATCGCCCGGCTTATGCACAAAACCCAAAATCTTGAATCGGCTAAAAAATATTTGCTTAACGTCGGCGAGGTTGACCGTCCTTATCGCGAAATCTTTGAGGAAATTGTTGAATACAACTGGGACGGCTATTCACAACAGGAAAAGAAACGCCTTCTTTTAAGTTTTGCAGGTATGAAAATGTATAATAGCTATGCGCGTTTCGGCGGGAAATACTTGAAGGAATACTCTCCTTCGCCACGCGAGGCGGAAGAGATTGCGCTTGTTCTTATAGAAAATACCCGAAACGGGAGCGCTAATGAGCTTATTGCAGTTCTTAAGGAAAATTCCGCTTATGAAAAGGTCTATAAGGAAATTGAGGATATACAAAATCTCACGCGTAATGAGATAAGCGGAGGTTCTGCAACGGGGCGCGGTATCTATTATCACAGGCGGTTGTATCATCACAGACGACTTGACACATATAATCATATATCGGCGCGCACGCTTTATCTGAATTATCTTGACGGCGATATTGAGCCCGTGTATGCAAACCGAAATATAATCCTTGCCGCCCGTAATTTCCTTGCATTCAAGCGATATGATACCTTGACTAATATCATAGAATCAACCTATGAAAAACTCGGGATAAAAAATACAGGACAAACGTTATCGCAATACGCGTCGTTTTGGAACGGATACAGCCATTATATGCTGGAAAACTACGACCGTGCCGTTGAGGAATTGGAGAACGCCATAGCGATAAAGCCCGACGGGTATTTCGCAATCAACGCGCACGAGTTGATAGTTAAGGCGGTTGAAAAAAAGAATATATCGTTTGACGAATACCTCAACGGGCTTGAATACCGTTATATATCTGCGCGGGATGATTTGGCGAAACTTCATTACGCCAAGGTTTTATATAAATTCCGAAAAGGATATGCCCGCGATATGATTCGCGACCGTGTTGTTGAGCTTACCAAGAAAATTTACGGGCAACACAGCCTGTATGACTTTGACGGCGAAACGATAAAACAACTTCGAGTAAGCAAGGAATATATCAAATTTGTGGCTTATGCAAGATTCGGATTTGTGGAGAAAGCCGGTGCGGTCTTAACCTCTGTCGGTATTAACGACCCTCGCGCTAAGGAAATCCTTATACTTCGCGAACTTGTAAAAAGCGGACAATTTAGTCTTTCAAACCCGATTTTGAGCAAGATGCACAGGGACGATTTTTTTGATAATAATTTTGCGTTTTTATCGAAAGAACTCAAGCAGATATATTATCCGATGCCTTATCGGGCGGAAATCAGCGCCGCATTGACCGGACTACGAAACCCCCGCGTTGACGAACATCTTGTGCTTTCGATTATTCGCGAAGAGAGTATGTATATGCCTCATGCCCGTTCACGTGTAGGAGCGGCGGGGCTTATGCAACTTATGCCCGCTACGGGACGTATGATGGCGAAACGAATTCTTAAAACATCCGACGTGGATTTTTATAACACCACAACGAATGTTATTCTCGGAACGGCTTACCTTAACGACTGTGTTCGCGGATATGGGCTTTACGAGGGTATAGGCTCATACAACAGCGGTAACGTGATTATGAGAAGAACGAAACGCAGATTTAATCCCGCTAATGACCTTGAGTTGGTGGAAATAATTCCGTATCGCGAAACAAGAAATTACGTGCGTAAGATATTCTCAAATTACTACCGGTATAAGGACATTTATGAGAGAGAGCCTATGATAGTGGAATTGCCGATAGGACGGATTTAGAAATCGACCCCTATATGAAAATAGGTTTTCCATTTTTCAGCTTCGGGAAATCCTGTTGCATCATAAGGCGCGGCATAATCAAGCATCAGCTTAATACCCGGCAGTAATACGAGTCTTAAACCGATACCGAAACCGCTTTTTAAACCGGTGAATATAAGTTCCCCATTTTCATTGTATTCGGTTAAGAGATGCGCTTCGCTAATATTCCAAACGCTGCCCATATCCCAGAATATTACACCCCATATAATAGGAAGCCTGAACGGAAGCGGGAAACCTATTACGGTGTTCATCAGCAACGGGAAACGAAACTCGGCATTGAGTAAAAACATAGTGTCGCCTTTAAAGCTCCATAAATCGTAGCCCCTCACCGAGTTAAACCCTCCGAGATAAAACGGGAACTTGTCCTTATCCTCGTTGAAGACTATACCGGTAACGCCTCTGAAGGCAAAAGAGTAGCCGTAGGTTATCATCAGATAACGTCGGTAATCAAATATTACGCGGTCGAAATTAACCGAGTTTTCAAATATAGGGAGAGACTTTGTATAAGACAACTCATATCGCGCCCCGTCTATAGGTCCGGTGTAATCATTAAGCGTGGCATCGTGAACATAAGCTAATTCAACGGTGGGTCTATTTTGATAGCTGAATTCATAGATATAATTAGTTCCGACCTGATACACGTTTTCAAGGAATTGGAAACCCCGCACACCGAGAGTAACTTGAACGCGGTCGAAGGTTGTAAACGGGTAATAAAAGAAATAATATACTCCCCAAGTTCTCGCGTATTGGGGTTCTATATTAAAAAAGCTGTAAAACGTGTAAAACTCATAGAAATAGCTGCTGTAATTAAAAATTCTGACTCCCATATTGTATCGTTGTTTGAGATAGGCGTAACTGAAATCAATATTAAGATAATCCCAGAAAGTATCCCTAAGCTCAATAACCACGTCCATCAGCAGTTGCATCCTGTGATTGCCGAGTATATCGCTCATAGACATAGCGCCGACTAATGCCATTCCGAGCGTGGAGTTAATGGCGAAAGCCCCGACCAAATTATCAAGCGACATTTCCCATCCGTAGCGATGCATAACGGGGTCAATATACGGAGCAAAAACCCCTATTTCCGAAAGTTCAAATTGCGCTTCGGCTACCGCATTATCCGCCTTCCGCTTAAATCGCGGGGTGTATTCATAAACGTTATATGAGTGCTTGTGATACAAAGTAAAAACAAGTTTATTCTCTTCGCCGAAAGACGGAGCTAAGATTCCGCCGATAGGGACAATTTCCTCCCAGAAAACGTCTTCTTTTATATCGTAAATTATAAGCGCGGGGTTTTTGGTATTCCTTACAAAGGCTATATAGCGTTTGTCGGGGCTGACGGATGGGTAGGTGTCGGACTTTCCGCTGTCAAGCATAATTTCAAATTTTTTAGTGGCAAGATTGTAAACAAAGACGTCGTAATCGCCGCTTTCATAACCCCGTCTTCGGTTTGAAACAAAGACAATTTTATTATCGCCGAGCCATCGGGGCTGGGTATCGAAAAATTTATCATCGGTGATTTTTTCAAGTTTTTCGGTGTCTCGGTTGTAGATATAGATATTATACTGATGGTTTTCCAAGGCGGAAAAAACAATCCTGCTGCCGTCCTCGGATATATCCGGCGAGTTAATCATCCTGAACGGAAGGTTAATAGAACGAACTCTCCGGTTTTTGGTGTTATATATATGAATAGCATCATCGCCCCCCGCCCTCGACATAAAACAAAGCTCCCCCGTTTTACTCACGGAAAGATTGTTGCGCATACCGTAGTGAAACTCAAGATAATCCTCGTTAAACCCGCCCTTGACAAGCCTTTCAAGGCGACGGTTCTTTTTATTGTAAGCCACCACCGAGGGGTAAATCCGTCTGTCGCTTATAAAAGCTATGCGGTTGCTGTCGAGATGGACGGGGTTCATATTGAAAAAGCTGTCCTCTTCCATAACTTTTTTCGCGATAAGCTCAACCGCTTCAAGGTTAGTAACCTCAGGCTGATAGCGCTTGCGAAGATAATCCATAAATTCCGTATCAATATGGGAAAATTTTTTGCCGAGAAGATTGGTAAGCACGGAATTTAGATTTTTATATTCGGCAATAGCGTGATTTAAGTCCTCGAATATATATTCTCCGTATTTTTCATTGATAAAATGATAAAACAACTGTCCCTGTTTGTATATGAAATAGTAAAGACGGGGGTTTAAGGTGCGAAGGTCGGAAAGCTCTTTAAGAGTGGGGAGATAGCCGTTGATAATCCCGTCGGATACCATCATCTCCGCCTCATAATCAAGCCCGATAGATTGATATTCCGCAGCGCCCTCAACAAGCCAAAGCGGAATATCAATATCGCGCATAGTGCTGATATTAAAATTTCCCTTACCCCATGTGTAACCCTGAAACGCGTGGACAAGTTCGTGGGAAAGTATATGGTAAAAACTTGCATAGTTCGCGGAGTAAGGAAGGACAACGCGCTGCTTTAAGAACTCGGTAAAACCGCCGGTCTCCTGTCCTATCCATTCGGGGGTAATATTGTTTTGCTGGAAATCAATTTGATTGGGGAAAATAACTAATTTTATTTTCGGCTTGGGACTGTAACTAAACGCCTTGGCGTGCTTTTCGTAAATCATCTCGGCGCTGCCGATTATTTCATTGGTAATAGGCAGGTCGTGTTCGGTAATATATATCCTGAAATTCTTTGTCTCTATAACCTTCCAGTTGTAAGAGTAATAATTGACTTTATTCTTTCCGAAAGGAAAGCTGATATTTGCGATAATAACCAGCGCAAAGATAAAAAAGCATCGTTTCATAAGAACTCCCGAAAATTCCAGTAAATAGATTTTAACCCGAAAACGGGATATAATCAAGACTTGATATAGAAAAAAGTGTGTTTTATAAATATCAAAGGATGTCAGTCTTACAGATATAAAATATTATAAATATCATAACTCCGTTTTGCAAATTAAAACTGATTAAGGAAGGTATCAAGGAGGCAAGAATGGAAAACTATGTAAACGTAGTGGTAGTGCAGGGCGGAGTAGTAAAGGACCCGGAACTGAATTTCACATCGGACGGGCTTGCCGTAACGTCTTTTCCCATAGCCAATTCAAGTATAGGCTATCGAAACGGGGAAAAGGTGCAGGAGGTTAGCTATTTCGACGTGTCGGCGTTCGGGAAACTCGCGGAGATTTGTTGTAGTTTTCTTAAAAAAGGCAAGCGAGTGATTATCTCCGGTAAGATTAAGCAGTCGAGATGGAAGACAACGGAGGGACAAAGTCGCAGCAAGATAAGAATTATTGCACAGGACGTAAAATTTCTTCCATACAAAGCCGCCGCCAAAGCCCGATAGACAAAATTCGTCTCCCCCCAAAAAAAAGTAACCGCACCTGAAAGGTGCGGTTACCGTGTATTATCTGTTTATCTGATATATCCGATAGTCTTAAAATCCCATGTGAGTTTCAAGAGCATAGGTATCATAGGAGTTTATATTACCGAACTGGTCGGCCTCAAAGAATTTCTTGTATGACATACCGACATAAACCCCGTCTGCAATTTCATAATAAATCTTGGTGGTAACAACCGTATTGATGAAAAAGTTCATAAAGAAATCCGCTGCGGTAAAATTCTTACGTTTGTAAGATATACTTCCATACGCCTTTTTAAACAGACATCTGTCAACAAAAAGCTCAATATTAAGGAAATTATTAGGCTTGATTATGGACTCAGGGTCAAAGTCCGGGAATAATTGCTCGTAAGCAAGATTGATACCGCCGATACCCTCAAAAGTCCTTCCCGCGCTGATAAGGAAGCCGTGATAATTGGGGGTGTTGGACGGGTCTATATGATTTAACTTAAGAAGCGAAAACTTGCTTCCCTTGTCAACGTCATAAAACGGGTCAACGTAGCTTCCGATAAACCCGTTATTAAACGTGCGGAACTCCGCGCGGTAATCGACAATAAGAATTCTGCCCTTAACGCCTGCGGTAAATCCGTAACCGGTAAAGTAAACTGGTTCATTAACTCCGTCATTAAAACCTAAAGATGCCAAATCGGCGTAAACAAGCGCGCTAATTCCGAGGAATTTGAAATGCAAAAGCTCAAGGTCAACGCTGTAACCCCATACCTTTTCTTCATCGGTTTCAAGAGGGTCGGCATCGTAGAACGCCGAAACGCCCAATCCCATATTTCCGATAAGACGTTTGCCGAAAAACGGACGCGTAAACATACGCATACCCATCAGCTTTGTCATATAAACGTCGTTCATCATAGTTTCGATGCCGAAGTAGCCGAAATCCATATTAAACTGGAAACCGACCCTTCTAAGAGCGGGAAACTCTATATCATTGGCGTAGCGGTCAACAAGAATGCCGTGCCCAATCGACATAGACGGGATATTGCCGAGACTTGCATAAACGTTTCTCTTGCGTTCTTTTGTTGAACGGTCTATATTAAAACTCATAAATCTAATCTTCATCAATAAGTCGTGGATAGCATCCTGCCAATCCCAGTATCCTTCTATACCGTCGCCCGTTCCGAAATCCCATTCAGCCCCGTTATACCATGTTACGGGTTCAAAAAGATTGTCTAAATCCTTGAAATAAACGGGGAGGTAAAAAGCGATGGTGAAATTATCCAATTTTATGGTAGGGCTAAGCAAAACCTTATTCCAGACAATTCCCCCTATCATCTCGGAACTAACCGACCAGTTAAATCCCGATGGGGTGCATTCATCCTCACGGCGAGGTTCAGCAGGCGCGGGGGCATCAGTATCAGGAGAAGGTTCCGGAGTGGAATAAGTAGTATCGGGAACGGTTACCGGTGTAGGCGTGGGAGTTGGTTCAGGCTCGGTAACGGGTTCGGGTTCCGGTGCAGGCGTAGTATCCTGCCCGAAAAGGGCAAGTAAACCTGCAGGAGTAGGAGCGGGAGGAGAGAACGGCTGACCCTGAGCAAAGGAAGTAAACTGACCGCGTCCTACATTAATCGAATCCAAAATTCCTGCGGGGTCTCTAACCTCAACCTGCCCGTCAACAACAATAACGTCTCCGTTGCCGCCTGAAAAATTCATCCCGAATTGCGTTCCGCGAACGGCAGCGACAGCAACCTGAGTTTCCACGCGGAAATCATCACGCGCACCGCGTTTGACATTGGCAAAAACCCGCCCGACTATCAATTCGATAACGCTTGGTGATTTTGCCTGCTCATCAAACAGGTTTTTCATCACAACGGTAGAAAGTCCCATAATACGGATTTCGCTTCCGTCCTGAAGAACTACGGTTGCCCAGTCATTTCTGCCGTTTACGCGTATTTCGGTATTCTCGGAAACAAGCATATCGGCTTCCAACGGTTCATACTCATCCGTTGCGGAAACCCTGTATTCCACGTCGCCGACAACCATATCGACCTTGGCAGACCTTCCGCTATCCTGTGCGTAAATTACACTAACCCCTGTAAACGTCAATACGGCAAATGCCGCAATCAAATATCTTATATATTTCATCTAATCCCTCCTATTATTAAAAGTCAATCCGCGTCGACACGGTAGTCGAGGTAAACGGCTCTATCACACCAAGCTGATTGACCTCAAACGTTCTCTTGTAATGAAGGGTTATTGCAAGATTATCCGAGATATAATACTCCATATCAAGGAACATAATTGAGTTGACGTCCTCATACTCAAATATATTTTTGAACTCGACAATATCTTGCCTTACCCATCTGAATTTAATCCCGAATTTATTCATAAGAAGCTCGCGTGCAAGAATAAAGTCCATAGTAAGAGTAGGATTAATAGTATCGTCGAAAGCCCCTTCAATAGCAAGCGCCCAAATTATCATCGGGTTACCCGTTTCCTTGTTCGGCAATATGTTTAACCCCGAACTGAAAAGCCATCCCGCATAACCCTCGGTAATTTCTTCAAGTTTTTGATATTTAACCGAGCGGGTGGAATCATAGAAACTGTCGAAATATACCGGCAGGAAATTAGGCTGGAAGATACGGGCTTCAAGTTTATAAGGAATAAACTTTACTATATTTCCCGCAATACCGAAAACCTCGCCGGTTCCCTGTCCGTTAATTATGATAAGGTCAATATAGGTTTTCATCGAGAAAATAAAGGTATCCAAGATAGGCAAACCAATATCAAAACCGTAAACCACAACCGCTTCACTGTCAGGGTGATTGGTAAACTCATAAGGAGTTTCCGCCGGCGGCGTGGGGTTCTTAGGGTCTAAATCGGCAACTATGGTGCCGGCAACCTCAAGATTACGGACTATCGGTATCTGTGTTCCTACAAGGGGACGATAAAACAGGCGAATACCGAGAACATCGAAATCGAATATGTTGTCAACCATAGACTCAAAACCGAAATGAGTCAAGTCAAGGTCAAAGGCAAACCCCAGCTTTTTTACCGCGGGATAATTCAACATATTGGAGTAACGATACATAATAAGCCCGTGTCCGAGAGTAAAATCATCAATACTGCCGATTTTGGCATAAACAGGTGATAAATCGGGGCGATGTTTTTCACCCCAGCTTATATAAAGGAACTTGGACAAAATCGCCTGCCACGTATTCCATTCCTCAACCCTGAAATTTCCCTCGCCGTCAAACTCGATATTCAAATCGAGTCCAATTCCGAAAAGACCGAATTTTAAATCCGGTTGAAGCCTGATAGTGTTGTAATTTACCCCATTTATAGTCTGACTACCAAACAGCAATCCCAAACCAAAACCCAAACCGGGTTCATCTTCGGGGGGAGTAAAATCCTCCGTCGGTTGTGCGGATACATCCCCGGTATCCCCCTCCTCTGCATAAATAACCCCTGCGCATAACAACAACGCCAGAGCAATCGCTAAACTTCGCATTTTCATAAACTTTCCTCCTAAATTTTCAAACTGAATTAAAGAAAAGACTCCTCCATTAATATTAACATATTTTGTTCAATTTTCAAGTAAAACGGTAGAAATAAATAAGAAACGGGGCAATATCGAAAGATTTTTTTTTGAAAAAAAAGACTGCCTTGATAAGTAATATCAAGGCAGTCGCTATACTACGAAATTAATATTATCGCTTTAATGCGTTAGCCGTTCCAAGCATAGAATCGCTTGCCTGAATAGCGCGTGAGTTAAATTCATAAGCTCTTTGCGCGACAATCATATCGACCATTTCCTGAACTGCGTTCACGTTAGACATCTCAAGGAAACCCTGAAGCACCTTGCCGTAACCGTCGATGGAAGGAACTCCGCCCACCGCGGGACCAGATGCGGGACTTTCCTTTACGAAATTTTCACCGAGATTGGTAAGTCCGGCGGGGTTGATAAACCTGTAAAGCATAATCTGCCCGACCTCAATAGGGTCATCCTCGCCTGCAATTCTGACTGTAACCGTTCCGTTATCCGCTATGCTGAGCGAGCCTATCTCAAACTCATCGGGCAAAACCAAAGGAGGAATTAACCTGTAACCCTGCGAGGTAACAACCTCGCGATTACTGTCGATTTTAAAAGTTCCGTCGCGGGTATAAGCCGAGCTTCCGTCGGGAAGAGAAACCCCGAAAAAGCCCTCATTTTCTATAGCAATATCAAGGGCGTTGCCGGTTTGTTGTAGATTACCCTGCGTGTAGAATTTCTGGGTGGCGCCGGTTTTAACGCCGAGCCCCGTTTGTATCCCGACCGGATATTGCGTAATTTCCGAAGACGGGGTGCCTGCAAGGCGTTGTGTCTGGTAAAGCAGGTCTTCAAATTCCGCGCGGGTCTTTTTAAAGCCCGTCGTGTTGATATTGGCAAGATTGTTTGCAATAGTGTCGATATGAAACTGTTCGGCGGTCATACCCGATGCCGCTGTCCAAAGCGCTCTCATCATAGGATTTTCCTCCTTTATGCTTATACAATTATAAAATCGGAATATTTCGGAATTTTTTTAGCCGGTATGGGCTTTTATTTAATTGGTAAAAACCAATCCGCTTTATGTTAATATAAATTTAACAAAAAATTAAACATAAATTCTATTGCAAATTTTCGTAAATAATTTAAAATAATGGTCTCGGAGGGTGAAAAAAAGGGGAGCCGGGGTTTGAAAGGTATTTTATTAATTTCCTTTCTGATTTTTTTTCTTATCTTTGTTTCATGCGGAAAAAAAGACGGAACAGAACAAGCCGAATCTAAAAGTAAAAGCACGGGTACCTTGAAGATAGGTCTTGCGCTCGGAACGTTCGGGTTAGGCGACCGCTCTTTCAATGATATGCAATATAACGGGCTGATTGAGGCTTACCGCAACCATAATATAGATGTCGCTTACCGTATCCCTGCCGATAACAGTTATTCATCATACCTTGATATATTTAGAGAACTAATCGAGTATGAAAACTGCTCTCTTATAATAGCGGGGGAGGGTTTTCAGATGTCGGAGGTGGTGGAAAGTATAGCCGATGATTATCCCGACGTGGTTTTTGTAGTGATGGATTTTACCGCGGAGTATCATCCGAATATTGTCTCAACGTCGTTTGCTCAAAATGAGGGGGCTTTTGTTGTAGGCGCATTATCAGCGCTGATGACACAAAGCGGGGAAGTGGGTTTTATAGGCGGGGTTGATATTCCGGTTGTAAAAGAGTTTGAAGCGGGATTTGTCGCCGGTGTCCGGTATATAAACCCCCGTATAAAATTGCATATAGAATATTGCAGCCTGTTACCGGATTTTTCGGGGTTCAGTAATCCGTCAAAGGGTTATCGTATGGCAACGGAGATGTATAACCGCAACGTAGATATAATATTTTCGGTGGCGGGGGGGACCGGAAACGGGATAATATCCGCCGCATCGGCAACATCGAATTTCGTAATCGGCGTTGATTCCAATCAGGACGATATGGCGCCCGGATTTGTATTAACCAGTATGATGAAACGCCTTGATGTGGCGGTTATAGATATAGTTTCGCGTTTTATCGAGGGGTCTCTTAAAGGAGGGGTTTACCGATACGATATAAAAAACGGGGGTATCAGTCTTACCGATATGCAATTTACCCGCGATATAATCCCGGAGAAAATCCTGCGACAGATACAAATTATCGAAAATAAAATAGCGGACGGCACTATAAAAGTTCCGCAATTAATTTAAAGGAGAAGAAAAATGCTTCTCAAAACCAAATTCAGTCTTTTTCTTAAATTTACGCTTATCATATCATTGGTTCTTGTAGTAGTCCTTATTACAATCGGGCTTATTATGATAAGCTATCAGGAGCAGATACTCAGGCAGGAGAAATATCAAAGCGCTAAAAACCTTCTCGGATTTGTAGCGCGTGTCAGCGCTTTTAATATCAAAAATTATTCTTACAGCGCGCTTGAGATTAACGCCAACCGTTTGCAGGGTGAAAACGAGGAGGATGTCCTGTCGGTGCGGATTTTCGATAATCAGGGTAAGAAACTCAATCCGGGCGGCATTGAACCCTCCGTTATTTCCGTCCCCCGTCGATATTGGCTTGAAATAAGCGAGGATTGTATTTTTCAAAGCCCCGTTGCCGAAGATGAGATTGTCGGGAAGGCTTCGATTATTTTTTCACTTGAGTCCATATACAGAACCATTAATCAAATGAGGATTTTCTTTGTTGTGCTTGTCGTGCTTACGATACTCCTGTTGGACTTTATATTGGCATTTCTGCTTCGCGCGTTGGTAACAAATCCGCTGCATAAACTTGCAGAGGGGGCGGGCATTATCGCAAAGGGAAATTTCGATATAAAAGTCGATATTAAGACAAGCGACGAGTTGGGGTTTCTCGGTGATGCGGTCAATACGATGAGCGCCGAGTTAAAGCAAAGTTTCAATGAAATAGCCGAACTTAACGCCTCACTTGAGAAAAAAGTCGAGGAGCGCACCGCTCAGGTTCGCAGTCTCCTTGAACAGCAGAACGGCGATTATTATTTAACATCGTTGCTAATCAACCCATTGGTAAACTCGATAATCAGAAGCGAAAAGGTAAAAGTTCAGCTTTATCTTAACCAGAAGAAAAAGTTTAAATTCCGCAAATGGGAGGCGCAACTCGGCGGAGATATTTGCGTGGCAAACTCCATTATGCTTCGCAAAAAAAGATATACGGTTTTCGCCAACGGGGATGCGATGGGGAAATCGATGCAGGGAGCGGGGGGCGCTCTTGTTATGGGCGTGGTATTTAACAGCTATGTCGAGCGCACTGTTACTAATCTTGACGAGCAGGATAAAAACCCGATTGTTTGGCTTCAGGAATGTTATAACGAACTCCAGTCGGTTTTCGAGGCGTTTGACGGGAGTATGCTTATTTCAACAATAATCGGTATTACGGAGGACGACACGGGAAGCACCTATTATTTCAATGCCGAGCATCCGTATCTTGTCTTGTTCCGGCAGGGGAAAGCGGTCTTTGTTGAGGATGAAACCACTATCGCGCGTAAAATCGGAACTATCGGGTTTTCGGGGGTTAATATCCGCAGAATTGATTTAAAACCGGACGATATGCTTATAATGGGTTCCGACGGGCGGGATGATATACTTCTTGGGACGGATGAAACAAGCGGGGCGCGGATTATCAATGAGGATGAAACCCTGTTCCTTCGCAATGTCGAAGAGGGTAAAGGCGATATTTACCATATCGCGGAGATTATCAAATCAAGCGGGGAAATCACCGATGATTTATCATTGCTCTCAGTCCACTATACCGGCACGGCTCCGCAAAAGCCGAAAAAGGAAATGTTTAAACCCATCAATCTTGATATTATAGCAATCAAGGATGATGCCGGGAAAACCACCTACGGCAAGCATCTCGACCAAAAACTTAAAGAGGCTATTGAGTTCTACCGTCAGGAAAACTTCGACGGCGCTATCTGGATTTTAAACACCGTCAAGGGCAAATACAAAGGGCGGATTGAGGATTATTATATCTATCTGCTTCTCGGTCATTGCTATGCGAAATACGGGCAGTTCCTTGAGGCAAGAGCGGTATGGAATGAGGCGTTGAGTATTAAGCCCGATGATGAAACGCTGAAGGAAAATATCGGGATAATAAACGATATTTTGCATAAGAAGTGATAAGCGGAGGTAAAGATGGATGATTTGACTAAACAAAAAGAATTTGTTTTGGTTGCTGATAATCCTTACCTTATTTCCCCCCACAAAACGGAATAATTAAAATCCCGAACTTTGATTTTTATTTGCCCCCCTGTTATTATCCTCAAACGAAATTTCTATTGACGCGAATCCGATTTAAGAGTATAATAACGCGCATTTACAGATAAACAACCGTAAAAGTTTAAGGAGATGTGCCTATGGAAATCAAAACGCTGCAGGATTTTGTGGATTATATTGGGATTTACGGGTCAAAAACCGTCAGCCGGATAAAAAAAGCGGATAACGGGGACTATGAAAAACACAGCTATGAGAAATTGCAGAAAAACGCTAAAGCGGTGTGCGCTTATCTTGAAAAGGTTAAGCATCTGAAAAAAGGGGGGATGGTTGCGGTTTTTTCGGAAAACCGTCCCGAATGGTTTATGGCTTATCTCGGAATAGTATATAACGGTATCTGGGCGGTGCCTTTGGATGCCCGTCTTACCGACCGTGAGGTTAAAAACCTTGTTCTTGACTGCGGAACCAAAACTATTTTCCTTTCCAAAGCTATGTATGAAAACATATCGGGCGAACCCGAAATAATGAATCATATAACCGAGTTTATTATTTTTGATGATGATGAGAAACTCGCTAAAAACAAGAAAGTTAAACTGTTCCGCGATGTAATCGAAGAAGGGCGAAAACTTGAGGTGAAAACCCGCGATATTGACGGCGAGGATATCGCCTCGCTGATTTACACATCGGGGACAACCGGCAATCCCAAGGGTGTTATGTTGTCTCACGGCAATTTTGCATCGCAAATAATGTCGTTGCGCACCGCGGTGCCGATGGGGCCTGATGATACTCTTATTTCGTTATTGCCGTTGCACCATACCTTTGAGTTTACTATTGAGCTTGAGTTGATGTATAAAGGGGCGGCTATTACCTATGCCGAGAGTTTTAAGGTTAATAAAATGCTTGCCAATATTACCGAGACCAACGTTACGATAATGGTCGGGGTGCCTTTGCTCTTTGAAAAAATCTTTGACGGTATAATGAGGAAGATACGCGGGATGCCTGCGCCTGTCAGAGCGATTATATTGTCGATGTTTCGTTCCGTTGAAAGAAAGAACGAAAGGGCGGGCAATAATCTTGCAGGCGTGAAAAAGTTTGCATTTCTACGCAAGAAAGCCGGTCTTGATAAAATAAAATTTATGATTTCAGGCGCAGCTCCGTTGAACAGTAAGGTCGGCGCAGGGTTTGGCGCACTCGGATTTAACCTTCTTAACGGTTACGGGCTTACCGAGGCTTCGCCTGTGGTGGCGGTAAACCGCTTGGACAGAAAGGTTTTAAACGATTCTGTCGGTATTCCCATTGATGACGTCGAGGTTATGATTGATAATCCCAATTCGGAGGGACAAGGTGAAGTTTTGGTTAAGGGTCCCAATGTGATGAAGGGATATTACGAAAACGACAAAGCTACTAAAGAGACTATCGACAAGAAGGGATGGTTGCATACCGGCGATGTCGGCAAGATTGAGGTTGTCGATGGGAATACATATTTGTATATCACCGGCAGATACAAAAATATTATTGTTACCCCGGGCGGTAAAAATGTTTATCCCGAAGAGATAGAAGAGGTTTTGAACAATAGCGAGCTTATCCTTGAGTCTATTGTTTTGGGTGTGCCTGTTTCCTCCGAAAGCAAGGGCGAAAATATTTACGCCTTTATTGTGCCTGACTATGAATATATCGACTCCATAGCGAAAATACAGGGGTTTGATAATACCGAAGAACATATAGAAAAAGAGATTGATAAGCATATTAAGCAGGTGAACAAACAGCTTCGCGATTACCAGAAAATCAAGGGATATAGAATCCGTCGCGAGGAGTTCCCGAAAACATCGACAAAGAAAATCAAACGCTACCTGTTTACGGGTAAGGATTTCCTGAATATTTAAGCAATGGAAACATACGGACAAGGGAAAGCGACGGCTTTCCCTTTTTTTATGATGCGGGTAATATCTCTACCGCCGTTTTTATCATATACCCGATTATTATTGCAATAACAAAAGAAAGAAAAGTTCCAATCATTGCATATTCGGCGATACCTCTTTTTTTTATATTCCTATAATTATAATATACGGCTTTTGCGGTAATAACGAATCCGATTGCAATTATATGGTTGCTTATTATAAAAATTAATACAAGGATTCGTTCCAACACTCCGATTAGTTTTCCTGTTTGAAGTTCTTTTATATCGGGTTTATTGTCTTCCTTATTGCAAGGCAAGATATTAAAATGGTTTAAAATCAGAAGAATTATCGAATTTGGTTCATTCATCACAGCCAATCCTCCGATAATTATTATCAAAATTTTGTCAATAGGGGTAGGCACCCATAAATAATGCTGATAGATAGAAAAATAGATTAACGGGATATATAAAAACAGGGTTAAAATTCGCAAGCATAGTATCAATTGTGATTTTTTTTGTAGTCTGGAGATAAATTCTAATAGAATAAGCAGATTAACAACCAGTATGCCCAAAGCTAACCACCAACATTGCTTTAGCCAAAAAATACAGATTGATATTTCTGCTATAGTTTTTACTAAAATTAATATGAAATTTTCGGCGTTTAATTTTTTATTGCCTTTTTCAAATAGGGCATTATCCTGCCGAAAAAGAATCAGCCTGAAAAACAATATTACGATTATTAACCCAAGCAGTTTGTATAATTCCATTACGCCTTATCCTTGTTTTCTAATATATCCAGAATACCGTTTTCGATTTCGATAATTTCTTTAAGTTTACCGTCATTTATATTTTTATGGATAGCCCGTTCGGTTAAACTCTTTTCTTTTTCATTTTCTAATTTTTCTGCAATTTCTTTAACTTTTAAACCTGTCCTGTAATAATTGAAAATTTTATATCTGTCCTTTTTCCATGTTATTATTAAGGAAGAAATCAGTTTAAGAATATTGTTAATTAAATCTATTTCGGGTATTTCGGTATTGATTCTAAAATAGACTTTTTTTTCTTCTTTTAACCTTTCAATACCATTCCGCGCCAAATAAAAAGCTTCTCCGTCCATACCGAGCGCATTTTTTCTGTTTATGTTTGTGGTTATTTTACCAATTCCTATTGAAAACCTTATCTTGTGAGGGAACACTTTTTCTAAAATATGCCATATATGGGAGAAAATATTATCCGGCTTATCATAGACCGCCTGGAACTCATCACCCAGAGTAATGGTATATGGCGAAACTATCCCCTCCTTTTTTTCATTAACTTCTTTCAAAGTTTTTTCAAGCGTTTTTTGTAATTCCCCCCGTTCGACAATTTTTTTTGAGTTAATAATATCCGCGATAACTACAAAATATTTTTGTTCCATAAAGATATTATAAATGGGAAGGCAATGTTGGTCAAAAAAACAACCAATTCGGTTGATTTTAACATAACCAATTCGTTTCAACCGGATTCAAGTATATCTATTTTTTGCAACACTTTTTCCCCTCTCAGTTTTGACAATATCCGTAAATTTATATAAGATATTACGGGAGGGGATTTTCCTTTTCTTGGTTTAGTATCCCCATAAGACCGCTTTGTATTATTTCCCATAGGAGTTTTTAATGGTTCCGATATCCGTGAAATTTCTCGGCGTGAAAGTTTCGCTTATGAACAGGGATGAGTTTAAAGAGTTCCTGATTCAGACTATTTATGATAAAGAAAGATTCCGTGTCGTTATACTTGATGAAAAAAAACTGTTTTTATCTTTTTTTAATAAGGAGTTGAGGGATATAATCAATAATACGGAGATAGTTCTTTGCTCCTCTCAGACCGTTGCATGGGCGGCTAAGATGTTTACCAAACGCGAGATTCCCGTTGTGATGCCCGTTACGTTGGTTCTTGATATGATGAGGGCGGCGGATGAGATGGGATATACCGTATTTCTTTTCGGCGGGAATAAAAACGTCAATATTGAAACCGCTAAGCGTATGAAACGCTCGTTTGCCAATGCCCGCGTAGTCGGGAATTACCATGCTAATATAAAACATAAGGAGCTTGAGGACGTTCTTGTCGCGATACGCAAAAGCTCCCCGCAGATTTTCTTTGCCGGATTAAACGGCGGGGCTAAACAGGAAAAATGGCTTGCCGATAAGGAGGAGTTTATCTCAAACTCGGTGGTAGTCGGGGTTGACAACGCATTTCAGGTTATTTCGGGACGACAAAAAATGCCCCCGATTAGCGTTCAGCAAAAAGGAAGAATTGGGCTTTATCGCTCGGTTACCCATCCTTATAACATTGCCCGTTTTTTCAGGATTGTAGTTATTTTCTTTGTTGCCGTTACAAAAAAGATATTTAATAAATAGATTTGTTTTCAAGCTGGGGGATGTAAAAAATTTGCCGGGGAATTGTATGACACAACGCATCAAAAGCGTATTTTTACAGGACGACCGTCTTTATATAATTGACCAGAGATTACTTCCTGCTGAGGAGAAAATAATTGAACTCGGCAATATTGAACAAACGGTATCGGCGATACGAACCCTTGCCGTGAGAGGCGCTCCCGCTATCGGGGTGTGTGCCGCTTACGGTGTGTTCACGGCTTGGCGTAATTTATCATCAATATCGGATTTATTGCAAGTTAAGTCTTTGCTGTTCAAGGCGGTTGATACCCTTACCGAAACCCGTCCCACCGCTTATAATCTTTTTTATGCTCTTTCAAGGATGAGAAAGGTTATTGAAGGATGCGAAGTAATAGAAAAACTCGGCGATAAATTGCGCGAAGAAGCTGTCGGGATACATGAGGAGGACCTGCGCAAAAGCAATAAAATGGGGGAAAACGGTTTGGAGGTAGTGCCAATGGGCGCGAGGATATTAACCCATTGCAACGCGGGCGGGCTTGCTACCGGCGGGAACGGAACCGCGCTTTCGGTTATATACTGCGCGAATCAAGCGGGCAGGAATATCACCGTGTATGTTGATGAAACCCGTCCGTTGCTTCAGGGCGCGAGATTGACCGCATGGGAACTTGCAAAATGCGGAATCTCTCACAGGGTTATTACCGATAATATGGCGGGCGCGTTGATAGCTAAGGGCGAGGTGGATTTGGTTATTCTCGGTGCGGATAGAATCGCGCGAAACGGGGATTTTGCAAATAAAATCGGGACATATTCGCTTGCCGTTCTTGCAAAGTTTCACGGGATTCCGTTTTACACGGTTGCCCCGTCTTCTACTTTCGATTTGTCTTTGAAATGCGGCGCGGAAATACCGGTTGAGCAGAGAGATAAGAGCGAGGTTAAATCTTTCGGCGGAGTAATTATCGCTCCCGAAAGCTCCGATGCGGTTAATCCGGCTTTTGATGTTACACCTCATAACCTCCTAACCGCTATTATAACCGAATACGGAATAATATACCCTCCGTTTGAAGAAAATATTGCTAAAAAAATCGGGGAAAACTATGATTGCTGAATCAAAATTTAATCTTGGAATAATAGTAGGCGACACCTATTCGCATTTTTTATCTTTAGACCATTACGTAAATCATTTTCTTATGCCGTTTTCACCGCGATTCCGCAATATAGATTTTTCAATAGCTTCTTTGGCTAAAATCGGCATAAAGGAATTTTTTGTTTTTACAGAGAAAGACAAAGCGGTGATAGCCGGGTATCTTGCGAAGGAATGGCCCGGTCTCCATTTTGAGGTTTTTGACGTAATCGATATCAAATCCGAGTTTGTCGAGTATTTTAATGAATTTGCTTCTCATTTTAAAATTGAGATGATAGCGGTTATTCAAGGGGATTATCCGGTTTGGTTTGATATGGTGCCGATGCTGAAAGAGATTGAGAAAATGAAAAACGGGACCTTCAGCGTGGATTTTGAGAGAAGCCTTATTTATCCGTGTATATTTGTAAACAGGGATAAGTTTAAGAAACATCTCCACGATTTGGTTAGAATATCGAATCCGGATTTTGGTATAAACCAATGGGTTAAAGAGGCTCATCTTAAAAGTTTGAAATTAAAGAACGGATATTTTATTCCTCAAAAAAATCTAAAGCAATATTATAAATCACATCTCGGAATGATAAAGGATTATACGGCGCTTGATGATTATTTTTGTAACGTGCCTATTACGAAAGAAATAAAGGGTAGCGCCGTCGCTAATTTGATGAGACGGTCAAACGTGAAAAATTCCGTAGTGGGAGAGAACGTGGAAATAAACGGGAAGGTTGAAAACAGCGTGATTTTCAGCGGAGTAAAGGTTCAAAACGGGGCTTACATAAAAAATTCGCTTGTTTTACCCGGCAACCATATCGGGCATAATGTAACCATAGTCAACTCAATAATAGATGAATTTTCGGGGGACAATACACTTCCCAATATAGACAAAAACTGCACAATCGGTAATGAAAAACCGTCCGAAATAAATCGTGATTTTCCCGAAATATTGAATTTCGGGGTTACGCTTGTCGGTAAGGATGTGAATATACCGTCTAACACAAAAATCGGCGGTAATTGCTATATCGAAAGTTTTGTAACATCTTCTCGGATACGTTCGGAAAGAGGGGGGGTGGCGGACGGTGGGTCTATACTTTTATAACGGAGAGAGTTTTGCACTTTAAGAAAGTAAAGATTATGTATTTCAGCGGGACAGGAAATACCCGGTATCTATGCGATTGTTTCGCCGAAACAATACGGGAAAAGGGAATTGACGTTGATATTTGCGATATATCCGAATATTACGGCAGAGAGCATACGGTTGTTTCGTTTAAATCAATCGACCGGGATTGTTTATATGTGTTTGCGTTTCCCGTGTATGCTTACGGTCCTCCGGGCATTTTCCTGCGGTTTTTAAAAGACAAGTTGCCGTATGGAGAAGGCGCAGAAGCGGTCGTTATGATTAATGCTGGGGAAAATTTCGGAGCGGCTATTGATATTGCCTCCGCGAGACTTTCTAAACGGGGGTATAACGTAATATCAAGCGTCTCCGTGTTTATGCCTCAAAACTATATTCCGATTTTAAAAACGCCTGAAGAGAGCAAGGCTAACGTTATGATTGAGCGGGGAAAGTATGAGATTCGGGCGTTTGCCGAAAGACTTGCCGAAGGGATTTATCAAAAGGGAAAGCAGGCGTACCGAATAATAATACCCTTCCTAAGGGTGATATATTTTTTCTTTATCAATTTCGGAAACCATATTTTCAGTATAACCCTTCGCGCGGGCAAAGGTTGTAACGGGTGCGGGGTTTGTGAGAGGATTTGTCCTTTAATGAATATTGAGATGAGGGACGGCAAGCCCGTTATCGGTAAAAGATGCGAGATGTGCGTAAGGTGCGTGAACTACTGCCCTAAAGATACGCTTAATGTCGGTTTGTCTAAAGGCAGGGCAAGGTATCGTATTATGAAACGGTGGTAGTAAAGCGGGGGTGCGGGATTTTTGCACTCGATATGTGCAATTCGCCACATTTCAATATCCAGCAATGGATTATTAACATTTCAAAATAAAACAAAAAATATTTCCTTTGTTTTGAGCGTTTTTTATGTCGATAAACCACATCACTATGGCACGATTTTTGCAATATAATACCCGTAGGGCGATTGCCGTGCAAAATAATCGGAATGGCAGTTACCCTCTAATACTTGTTTTTCAAAAAATAT